>OCTA010002856.1_pt1 | contig 15517 bp, 10 predicted proteins | sample 1538991 | NCBI WGS metagenome assembly OCTA01 (sample SAMEA3539302, study PRJEB22396) | soil metagenome | biome: tundra; feature: field; material: soil | place: USA | collected 2010-05 | depth 0.15 m | reverse complement strand
GTGCCGCGCGGGCCGTGGCGCGCGCCTGCGCATCGAATCCGGTGGCCGTAGTTATTCCATGCCATCGCGTGGTGCGCAGCGATGGCGAGATTGGCGGCTATCGGTGGGGCGCGGAGCGCAAGCGCAAGCTGCTGCGGATGGAGAAAAACAATTAATCGTGGGGCCCTGTGGCGCACGCTTCAGCGTGCCGCGGCGAACTTCAGTTCGCCGTGCCCCAGTGCCACGCGCCTGCCGCGCAACTGTCGGCTGAAGCCGACAGCGGCACGCTGAAGCGTGCGCCACCCGGGCCGCGATTCTATTTGGCGGGCAATGTACTCATCCAGATGGACGCCGAGTTTTCGGCGAGATTGAGGTAGATACGATTGCCGGTAACTGCGAAAGTCCTTACCGGCTGCGAGATGCTCATCGCGCACAGCCTGGCGTTGTGCAAATGAAGTATCGCCCGGAGGGGCCCTGTCATAGCTCCGGAGGCGGCGTTGAAAGCCCGGCTCCAGATACATCGGTAGCCGTCCGCGCTGGAATAAAAATACAAGCTCTGGCCGTTCGACGACCAGTGCGGCTTGTCGGTCCAGCCGGAGCGCAGGTCCACCCGCTGCCAGCCGCCGGCCCGGCCATAGGGCGCGACGTAGATATTGCGTTCCTGGCCGGGAGCGCGGGCGGAGAAGGCGATCCATCTACCATCCGGGGAACATTCGGCTTCGTCCAACAGCAGTCCTGGTTTGGATAGCACCGTGGCGGCCGTGCCCGTGGAAACGCCAATGCGCTGGATCTCGCGGCCCGTGGAGATTAGAACCGCATTCGCGTCCGGCGACCAGGCGTTCAGGTAGCCGCATCCTGCGCAGAGGCGGCGGGTTTCCCGCGTGCGCCGATCCATGAGGTAGACGGAAACACCCTCGCCCTCCGCGACACCGTAAGCCATTTTGTCTCCCGCAGCGCTGAGCAGGGGATTTGATTTTCCGGCAGGCGTGTCGGTCATCATTGTTTCGATTCCGGACTGGAGATTGCGAAGCCAGATCTGGCGCACGCCCGCTTCCGACGAGGTCCGCGTGAAAGCCAGCCACTGCCGATCTTGAGAAACGCTCGGGAATGCATCGTATTCGGCGGTATCGGTGACGCGCGCCAGGGTCGCCTCGGACTGGGGCCCTGCAATCGCCGAGGACCAAATGCGGAGATTGCCGCGCTGACTTTGGAAAACGAGTGTTCCGTTAGAGGCAATCCAGGGTGCGGTTTCAAACCCGGTGCCGAAGGTCAGGCGGCGCGCTTCGCCGGGCCGCGTGGGATGCTCGAGTTGCAGGCGCGCCCGCCAAAGGTTCACATTGGCCTTATCGGCGGCGGAGAAAACCAGGTAATCGCCGTACCAACAGACCGCATAGGTGTGCACTTCCAGGCCCTGGGCGCGAAACCGTTTCAGCGCGCCGGTGTTGACAGGTTCAGACCCATCCGGAGATGCCACCCACCATTCGGCGTCTTCGTCTGGCGGAAGGTTGGGGCTGGGGGAGGCCTGCAGCAGAAGGTGCTGCGAATCCGGCGCCCAGACGGGATAGCGCGCATCGGCAAGCCGTGGGCAGAGCTGCCGGGGCGTGCCGCCGGACGCTGGCATGACATAGCTCTTGGCCGAGGGCAGGCGCCCATGGATTTCGCCAATCCAGTAGGCGAGGTACTTGCCGTCCGGTGAGAATCGCGGGTCCTGTCCGCGAGGCGCCAACAGCCGCGGCTCGCCGCCGAAGGCCGGGATGGTATAGATGCCGCCTCCATCCATCTCCGAGCGGAAGGCGATTTGACCGCCATCCGGAGAAAAGGCCGGGTTGGATTCATCGTAGGAGCTATGGGTCAGCCGCAGGGAGGCTCCGTGCGGCATCTGCCGGACCCAGATGTCCATTTTTCCGGTATGCGCCTGATCGGAAGCGTAGGCCATGAGCCTCCCGTCGCCGGAAAGAGTCGGATCGCCACTGAGAGTATCGTCGCTGGTCAAACGGACGAGCTGGAGCGGCGGCGGGTTATCGGAACGGTCGCGCATTCTGAGCCAGAAGAATGCGACCGTCAGCAGGACGACGATGGCCGGTATCGCCCAGACTAACCGGGAGGAACGCCGGGACGACCAGGACTTGCTTTGGACCACTTGCTCCAGCGCCAGCACCATGGCGCCCGCGGACCGGAAGCGTTTGGACGGATCGGGATCGGTTGCTTTTTCGACCACGGCGATGAATGCTTCCGGCAGATTTGGGCGGGCATCCAGCAGGTGATTGCGGCGGCCGGCCGCGTGAGCTTCCTGATACTCCGAGGCGCTGTCTGCCAAAACCGGGTAATCGAGCGTCACCAAATGATAGAGAAGCACGCCGGCGGCATACAGATCGGTTCCCGGCGATGCGGGCGCGCCCCAGAACAATTCCGGCGCCATATAGGGCAGGGTGCCGGAGGCTTCACCACCGGCGTTGATCGGGTCGATCTCCTGCCCCAGCCCGAAATCCACCACGACGATCCGGCCATCCGGCTGCCGCATCACATTGCCGGCCTTCACATCGCGGTGTACCAAGCCCTTGCCATGTACCAACGCCAGCCCGCGGCACACCTGCAGACACATCAGAGAGGCGTATGCCGGATCGAGCCGGCCTCTTTCGGTGGCGAAGGCTTCCAGAGTCTGGCCGTGAATTAACTCGAGCGAGAGCGCGGCGCCGTCCGCATTTTCTTCATAGCCATGCACCGCGACCAGGTTAGGGTGCTGCAGTTTGGCGAGTATCTTGCCTTCCCGGATGGCTTCGGGGCCATCGAGGATCTTCAGGGCAACATCGCGATCGAGCCGGTCGCGCGCGTGATAGACATAGCCGAAGGCTCCATGGCCCAGCTTCTCGACGATCTGAAATTGTCCCCACCGCTCGCCGGGCTCCAGCGCTTTGGGGAGGGATCGGGAAGCCCGCAGCGTTACGGTTTTGTCCGCGATTTTCCGGCGAGAGCTCAACCTGGCGATGGTGTCAATCAGGGATCGCTTGGACACTGCGGCGAATCGATTATAACGGCGGCATGTGTGTCAGTGCAAGCGGACGGCGACACGGGGACGCGGCGACACGGCGACACGGGACGCGGCGCGGGGACACTGCGACAGATCGTCCGCTCAATCTGGGCGAACCCAAGCGAGGCCGAGATTCATTCGTGTCCGCAGCCGATCGGCCAGTTGCCCGACGGCGCCTCGATATCCAGCGCCGGCACCATGGCTTCCACCTCAGCGCAGCATATCTCGTGGTACTCCAATACCTCGGCTTTGGTGTAGGACGTTTCGACCTTCCTCGTCTCCTGCGGCGCCTACGGGCGTGGGCCGTGATATTGACATTCCTGTTTGTGCTTCGCCCAGGGACGAAAGTCCGCTTCGGCAGGCTGAAGGTAAAGGTGCGTGTAGAAAACCGCGTGGTAGGCAATGTGCCAGTACTGGTTCGGATACTCGGCGGCTGTCATGGCTTCCAGCGTAACCCTTTTCTGGGTGTATTTTTTGGCGACGTCCTCGCACCCAGCGAATCTAAGATCGCGGTGGAGGATTGATGCCCGTATGAAAATCGCAATCATCGGTTCGGGCCGCATCGGCGGCGTAGTTGGAAAACTGTGGGCGCAGGCGGGCCACCAGGTTCGTTTCAGCGCCCGCCATCCGGATCGTCTCGATCGACTGGTCGCTGAGAGCGGGCCCAACGCCTCGCGTAGCTCCATCGAGGAGGCGTTGCGCGATGGCGAGGTGGGTGATCGACTCCGGTCTCGGCGCCCGCGAGTTCGACGTCGGAACGCCCGTCTACAACACCAACATGCCGGGTCCGGAGGTGCGCCGGGCTCTGCGCTTGCCGGAGGCCGGAGCGGCATCGTAGGCGAGCTTCGCCCGCCTTGGCAGGCGAAACCGCCTGCCCCACCACGGACACACCTGCCGTTCTCGAGTACCGAAATGTAGAAACTCCGGCATCACCTGCCCGTATAGCTGACGCGCCACACGCTGTTCGAGCCATCGTCGGTGACGATGAGCGAGCCGTCCTGCGCTACTGCGACACCCACCGGCCGGCCCCACACGTCGCCGGCGGGAGTCACAAAGCCAGTCAGGAAGTCCTCATATTCCCCTGTGGCATGGCCCTCCTTCAGCGGGACCCGGATGACTTCGTAACCCGTGCGTACAGCCTTATTCCACGAGCCATGCTCGGCGGCGAAGATGTCGCCGCGATATCCGGCCGGAAACTGCCGGCCGTCATAGAAGGTCATCTCCAGGGACGCGTTGTGTGGTTGCAACAGGACGTCCGGCGTAATCACTTTGCTCTGCAGCTCGGGATGTTTGCCCTGCTGCCGCGGATCCTGACGCCCACCCATGTAGAACCAGGGCCAGCCGTAAAAGCCGCCGGGCTGTACGTGCGTGATGTAATCCGGCACCAGGTTATCGCCCAGACCGTCGCGCTCATTCACCGAGGCCCACAATTCGCCTGTGCCGGGATTCGTCGCAATCCCCACCGGGTTGCGGATGCCGTACGCGTAGATTCGCGATCCGCTGCCATCCGGGTTGAACTCCAGGATATCGGCGCGATGGAATTCTTGCGGGTTATTATCGGCGTCGTCGTCATTGGAGTGCGAGCCGACCGAGACAAACATTTTGCTGCCATCGCGAGTGAAGGCGAGGTCCCGAGTCCAGTGTCCGCCGCCGGTCAAACGGCCGCCGGAAGGGATATCGGGAACGATGGTCTCGGCTGGGCCGCGCGCTTTCAGATCGCCATTGCGGTACGGGAAGCGCACCACCGATCCGGTGTTGCCCACGTAGACGTATTGCGGGCTGGGGCCAGGCGGGTAGAAGGCGATGCCGAAGGGCTGCGTCAATCCCGTGGCGAATACTTCCACGGTCTGTGCTTTGCCGTCCGCGGCGACGCCGCGCAGAACCCGGATGCGTCCAGGTTCGCTCTCCGCCACGAATAGGTCGCCGTTCGGCGCGCGCCGGATCAGCCGCGGATTCTGAAGACCAGTGACATACTGCGTCACCGTGAATCCCGGCAGAGACTTCGGCCAGGCATCCGCGGGCCGCGGGACGATGTGCGCGCGGTTATCCGCCGATTGCGTTTGATACGGTTCCGGCAGGTCCGCCAGGGCGATCTTCCGCACAGTGCCGGGCTGCTCCTGGCGATAGTCCGTGAAGGGAAGCAGGCGGAAGCCGGCTGCGAATCGCGCAGCGGCGCAAAGTATGGTTGCGATACGAAAGTGAGAACGAAGCATCTTCATTTCAAACCTCCACCAGCGCGGCCGTTTGCGCCGCTTCGGTGACTCGCCGGACATCGGCGGCGGCCAGTAAGACACTGCCCGCCCAGGCGTTTTCGGCGGCCTGGCGTGCGTCTCGCGCGCCCACCAGCGCGTGCGTGATGCCGGATTGAGCGAGAGTCCAGGCTATGGCCAGTTGGCCGTCGGTGAAGCTGTACTTCCGGGCCACAGGCTGCATGCGGTCGAGCATTTCCTTCACTTGAATGCGCGACTCGCGGCTGAATAGGGGGTTGTTGCGGCGCAAATCGTCCTCGGGGAAGACGCGGTCGGGATCGACCTTGCCGGTCAGCAGCCCGTTGGCCATCGGCGAGTATGCCAGTACCGCGATATGGTTTTGCGCGCAGTAAGGCAGGTACTCGCGTTCCAATTCGCGATGCAGCAAGCTGTACTTTTCCTGCGCGGCATCCACCGGTCCCACGGCCCGGTATTGCCGCACTTGCTCGACGGTGCAGTTGGAGACTCCGATGCCGCGAATCTTACCCTGCTTTTTCAAATCGAGCAACGTTTCCATGGTCTCTGCGATCGGCGTGGTGGAGTCTTGCCAGTGCGTCTGGTAGAGATCGATGTAATCGGTTTCGAGACGCTGCAAGCTCTGTTCGACTTCGTACCGAATGGACTCCGCGCCCAGGTAACGGTGAACGCGCGAGCCATTCTGATCGAGGAAGAAGGTACCCTTGGCGGTATGCCAAACCAAGCCGCATTTGGTGGCGACGATCACCTTATCGCGGCGCCCGCGAATCGCCTCGCCCACGATACGCTCGGAAAGACCGAGCCCATAGGCTGGCGCGGTGTCGATGAAGTTGACGCCGGCGTCGAGCGAGGCTTGAATGGAGCGGACCGACTGTTGCGTGTCGGTGCCCCCCCACATCCATCCGCCGATGGCCCACGTGCCATGCGCCACGACGGAAGCTGTAATTCCAGATTGTCCGAGAGGTCTGTATATCATGCCTTTTAGAGGGCAATTGGCGGGCCATCGCGGCGACTATTGCGAAAGAGCTACTTAGCGCTGGAATGGAGAGTCATCGCGAAACAGGCCCGCGAGCCGATTCACGAATTCACGAGATGCCGCGACGTGGCTGTCCGCTGGAGCGTGCCTGGCGGCTATGTTCGATAATACCTGGGAGGCAGCGAAATCTCCGGAGCGTTGGGCCGGGTTACCAAGGGATCGTACTCTGACGCGCTGAGCGGGTTGAAATCTTTAGGCCAGTCCATGAACGCGCTGCACAGGACGCGAAACTGCACTGGTGCTGGAGGAAGATTGACCCTCTCCACCGTGCACACTTTCTCGGCCCAATCCTCGCCCGTGTTCAAGCGCGACACTTTGAACAGATAGCGGTGGCCGCCGTACCAGAATTTGGGCTTGGTCCCAAGAGGTTCCTCGGCTTCAGGCGCGTCCGGCGAAACGATAACGATTCGATACATCCCAGAAAGTGCATCATAGCGAGATTTCGAGAATGGAATGTGGCCTTTTCTCGGCAGCGCGGCCAGGCCGGCTGAAAGCCGGCTGCGGCCAAGATTGGCCGCGCTCCAAGACAATTAAGGCTGGAGGATTGTCTTCAGGCTGGGTTTGAGGGTGATACCGGCGAGGCTGTGAGCGTCCCATCCTCCGCCGAGCGCTTTCACTAACGTTACCGAAGCCACCAGTTGGCCGCCTTGAATCTGCGCGGCCTCGCGTTGATTCGCAAGCAGGCTCTGCTGTGCGGTGACCACATCGAGATAAGTAACCAGGCCGCCGGTATAACGATTCAATGCGATGTTCAGCGCGCGCTGCGAGTCGGCGACGGCTGTCGCCTGCGACTTCGCCGCGGTAGAAAATACCTCCAGGCCGGCCAGCGCATCTTCGACTTCCTGAAACGCCACCAGCACGGTCTGGCGATATTGGGCCACCGAGTCCTGGTAGCCGGCTGTTGCGAAATCCACGCCGGCGCGGATCCGGCCACCGGAGAATAATGGCTGCGCCAGCGTCGCGCCGACCGCCCACAGGGAGCTTGGCAGTGAGATCAGGCTCGCGATGCCGGTGCTCTCGAATCCGGCGGTGGCCGCCAGTTGCAGGCTCGGATAGTAGGCCGACTTGGCGACGCCGATCTGCGCATTGGCCGCGGCCATCAGGCGCTCTTGCCGCGCAATGTCCGGACGGCGTTCCAGCACATCCGACGGCACACCCGCCGGGACCGCCGGAAGATACTTCTGCAGCGAGCCGGCAGCCATCCGAAAATCCGGGGCCGGGGCGCCGCACAAGACCGCCAGCGCGTGCTCATAGTTCGCGCGCAGTTGCCGCTCCAGAGTGGCTTGCGTGCGGGTGGCTTCGAGCAGCGCCTGCTCTTGGGCCACATCCAGACCCGAGGCGACTCCGCCATCGTGGCGGTTCTGGACCAGCGCTGCGGCTTTCTGCAGTGAAGCGACCGTATCGTCGAGAATGCGGATCTCCGCATCCACCTCGCAGAGCGTGAAGAAGTCGGCGGCGGTTTCGGCGGTCAGCACCAGTTTTACATTCTCGAAGTCCGCGCCGGCGGCTTGGTACGACGCGTTGGCAGCCTCCACGCTACGCCTGGTGCGCCCGAATAGATCCGGCTCGTAATTGAGCACGAAGGGCAGGTTCCAGGCGCTTTGCGTGATGGGCCCGTCCACCGCTCCGCCCAGAGATGGGCGGTTGGCCGAGAGCCGGTACCTTTGGAACGAAGGCGACACGCCGGCCTGCGGGTAGAAGTTGCTAATGGCGACCGAAGCCAGCGCGCGCGCCTGCTGCAATCGCGCACTCGCCGAGACCAGGTCCTGATTCGACGCCAGCACCTCGGTTTCCAGGCGATTCAGTTCAGCGTCCTGGAAGATTCCCCACCACGCGCCCTTCGGGATCTGGTCTTTCGGGTCGCCTGGCCGCCAGGGGCCTTCGGCATGCCACGCCGCCGGTTGGGGCGCGGGGGGCGTGTGGTAATTCGGTCCGGCGGGATGGCATGCGGCCAGCAGGATTATTAGCGCGGCTAGCGCCATGGGGCATGCGCGTCTCATGGGACCACCCGCACGACTTGGCCGTTCTCCAGCGCGTCGGGAGGGTTCTGGACCACGCGATCGTTCGCGCGGACGCCTTGCAGGATTTCCAGGCTAGTGCCGAAATCGCGCCCGATCATAATAGGCCGCAGTTGCACCCGATCGCCGGGCCCCACCACGGCGATCGATGGACCTTCCGACCGGAACAGCATGGCGCTCGATGGTACCGACAGGCGGCGGCCGCTTACCGGCACATCAAAGTGAACTTGAGCGTACGCACCCGGCAAAAGGCGCCCAGCCTTGTTCGGGACATCCACCTCGGTGAGCAGCGTGCGCGTGTTCTGGTCGATGGCATTCGCCGTCCGCACCACGGTCCCGGTAAAGCGAGACACAGGGAATTCGGCCAGCGCGATCCAGGCCCGCATGCCCGCGCGTATGGCCGGGGCATCGGCTTCCGGGATACTCACGTACACACGCAGCGGATCGATCAGCGCGAGATTGAACAGCTCTTTGCCCGATCCGCCGTTGCCGGCATTCACCAGCGCGCCGATGTCCACATTGCGCCGCGTGAGCACGCCCGCAAAGGGAGCGTCAACGTGTTTGAACGATTCAAGCTCCTGCAGCCGCCGGACATTCGCATCCGCCGCGGCCATGTTCGCCTGCGCCTGCGCGTAGTCGCTGGTCCTCTGATCCAGTTCCTGTTGCGAGACCGAATCCGTGCGTCGCAATTCGCGCCAGCGATCCGCGCTGGTGTGCGCCAGGTCCAGCGCCGCGACCATCTGCTGCCGCGCAGCTTGCGCTTGGGAGAGTTCCTGGTCCACCTCGGGCGTATCCAGGTCGGCCAGCAGTTCGCCCTTCTGCACACTCGCGCCGATGTCTTTGTACCAGCGCAGCAGATAACCATTGGTCCGCGCATAAATCGGCGATTCCGTGTATGCTTGCACGCTCCCCGGCAACTCCAGTTCACTCGACCGCGGCTCGGGTTGCGGAAAGCCCGCGGAAACCGTGGTCACCGCAAGGCGCGCGGTTTCGCCGGACAACGCCGTCTGCTCTTTGGCACGCGCTTTGATGCTGAGCGCGCCGGCGGCGAACAGGCCGAGTACGGCCAACAGCGCCGCAACCATCCAACGCCGGGCTATGGGTGCCGGGGTGTTAGCGATTTCGGGTTCTCGTTCAACTAATGGGATCTCTTGGGTAGTCATAATTATTCTCTTGCTCCGTGGACTAAACCGAACACCGTGGGAACGAGGAACAGGGTTGCAACGGTGGCGAACAGCAGTCCGCCGATCACCGCCCGTCCCAACGGCGCATTCTGTTCTCCGCCTTCGCCAAGCCCCATCGCCATGGGTGCCATGCCGATAATCATGGCCAGCGCGGTCATCAGAACAGGCCGCATGCGCGTGTGGCCGGCCGCCACCGCAGCCTCCCGCGCGGGCATCCCTTCGTCCATCCGTTCGCGGGCGAAGGAGACCATCAAGATGCTGTTGGCCGTCGCCACGCCCACGCACATGATGGCGCCGGTGAGCGACGGCACATTCAAAGTCGTGTGAGTCAGGAGCAAAGCCCAGGTGATCCCAGCCAATGCGCCGGGCAACGCGGTGATGATGATGAACGGATCCAGCCACGATTGGAAATTCACCACGATCAGCAGATAGGCGAGCACGATGGCCATCGCCACGCCGGCGCCCAGTCCGATAAACGACTGCGACATGGTGGATACCTGGCCGGTGATGGTCAGACGGCTGCCGCGCGGAAGCTGTTTTTCGAATGGCTGGGCGATACGGCGGACCTCGCCGGCCACGCCGCCCAGATCGCGCCCCTGCACGGAGGCGAAAACGTCCACCAGCGGCTGCACATTGTAGTGAGAGATCACGGCGGGCCGGCTCACATGGTGAAACGACGCCAGGTTTCCCAGGATCTGCGGCTCGGGCGAAGCCGGGGTTCGAATGGGCGTGTCGAGCAGCGCCTTTACCGAATCCACCCGATACTGCGGGGTCTGCACGGCCACGTTGTAGCTGATCCCGCTCCGCGGATTGAGCCAGAAGGTGGGCGCGGTCTGAAAGCTGGAGCTCAAAGAGACCAGCAGGTTGCCGGCCACGTCGCGCTGGCTCAATCCCACCGATTGCGCGAAGGTACGATCCACGTCCAGGTGCAGCGTGGGAGCGTCGTAGGCCTGCTGCACATGCACATCCACGGCCCCGGGGATGGCGCGAATCCGGTTGGCCAGTTGGCGGGCCAGGTTGTAGTTGCCCAGTTGGTCGTTGCCGGCAATCTGTACGTCGATCGGCGCGGGCACGCCGAAGTTGAGAGTCTGCGTGACGATGTCGGCCGGCTGGAAGAAGAACTGCGTTGCCGGGAATCGAGGCGGCAATTCTTCCCGCAGCAGCTTCACATACTGCGGCGTTGGCCGATGGCCTTCCTTGAGCGAGACCAGGATCTCCGCGTCGGGCGTGCCAATCGTCCCCGCATTGCTGTAAGAAAGATTGATGCCGCTGTAAGGCAGGCCGATGTTGTCGAGCACCGTGTCCAATTCGCCCGCGGGGATCATGGTACGGATGGTGTTTTCGATTTGGTCGGTGAGGCGCGCGGTCTCTTCAATGCGCAGGCCGGTGCGCGCGCGCACGTGCAGGCGCATCAATCCGGCGTCCACTTGCGGAAACAGGTCCTGGCCCAGCACGAAAACGAAACCCAGCGATGCCACACACAGAGCCAGGAACGCCGCGGTGAACCAGCGTCCGTGCCGCATGCAAGCTTCAAGCGCGTTCCGGTAGCTGTCGCGCAGCCGCTCGAAGGCATGCTCAAACCGCTGGTGGAAGCGCCCAAACACGCCTGGCTGCGCGTGCAAGTTGTGATTCCGCAGGAGAAACAGCACCATGGTCGGCACCAGCGTGCGCGAGAGCAGATAGGAAGCCAGCATGGCGAATATCACAGCTTCCGCCAGCGGCACGAACAGGAAACGCGTAACCCCGCTCAGGAAAAACATGGGCACGAAAACGATGCAGATGCAGAGCGTGGAAACGAACGCAGGCACCGCGATCTCTTGCGCGCCGTGCAGAATGGCCTCCCGCAGGTCTTTTCCGAGCAGCCGATTGCGCTCGATGTTCTCGATTTCCACGGTGGCGTCATCCACCAGGATGCCCACCGCCAGCGCCAGCCCGCCTAAAGTCATCAGGTTCATGGTTTCGCCTAGCGCGCTCAGGCAAATCACCGAAACCAGGATGGCGAGCGGAATCGAAATGGCGATGATCAGGGTGCTGCGCCAGTTGCCCAGGAAAATCAGGATCATCGCGGCCGTGAGGCAGGCGGCGGTGAGCGCTTCGCGGAGCACGCCCTGGACGGCTGCGCGCACGAAGATGGATTGATCGAACAGCGGAGTTATTTTCAACTCCGGCGGCAAGCCCGTGGCCATCGCCGACAACGCCGCCCGCACGTCGTGTACGATCGCGAGCGTGGATGCGGAGCCGGTCTTGTAGACGCTGAGCAGCGCGCTGCGGCCTCCGTTCTGCCGCACGATATTGGTCTGCGGCGAGAAACCGTCGCGCACGTGCGCGACGTCGCGCATATAGATGGTCGCGCCGTTGACGGTCTTGACCGGCAGATCGTTCAGTTCGTCGATCGTCTGCGTGCTGCCGTTCATTTCCACCTGGTATTCGAGCGGCCCGAGCTTGGCCGTGCCCGAGGGCAGAATCAGGTTTTCCGCGCTGACGGCGTTCACCACATCGGTCGGCGACAGACCCTTGGCTTGCATGGCCGCGGAATCGATATCGATCGAAACCAGCCGCTGCTTGCCGCCGTACGGCCAGGGAACCGCCGCGCCTTGCACGGTCGCCAACTGGGTCCGAATCACGTTGGCGCCCAGGTCGAACAACTGCTGCTCGCTCAGCCGGGTACTGCTCAGGCCGATCTGCAACACGGGCACAGTGGACGCGCTATAGCTCAGAATCAGCGGCGCCGTGGTCCCCGGCGGAAGCTGGCGAAGCTGGCTCTGGCAGATCGCTGTGACTTGCGCCAGCGCAGTGGCAATGCTCACAGACGGCCGGAAAAACAGTTTGATTACGCCGATTCCGTTGTAGGACTGCGACTCCATGTGCTCGATATCGTTGACCGTGGTGGTAATGCTGCGCTCGGTAATCGTGACAATGCGGTCCGACATCTCTTCGGGAGCAAATCCGTCGTAGTTCCAGACCACGCTCACCACCGGTATTCCGATGTTCGGAAAGATATCGGTAGGGGTGCGCAGAATCACCAACGGGCTGACCAGCAGAATCAGCAATGCCAGCACCACGAAGGTATAAGGACGATTGAGAGCGACTCTTACAATCCACATGCGAGCATCCCTTTCGGTGGGTATGGGTGCAACTGGAAGACCGGTCTTGGCGGCTCATATCTTGTTGAATTGGCGAGGGTCGCGACCGAAGCTCACTGCGGCGGGCCGTTTCGCACTCACGAATTCGCGAGATCTCATAAATCACTCCGGATCCGCAGGCGCCCTGGGCGCCCTACCTTCGGGGCGGACGTGCGCCGACAACTTTGCCTCAGCCGCTTTCAGTAATCTGGCCGCGTTGCGCAAGTCGTCCAGTGCCTCAAGCAGCCAGCGCTCCACCACGCGCCGGTCTGATTTCTGTCGGGTATATCGGGAAGTAGTCATACTTTTTCCCGTTCGCGGGTGCACTTCTTCTGCCATTGGGGTGCAACTGGAAGGCCGAACGCGCGTCACGTGGCACCCATGCCGCGCGGCGCCGGCTCGTTTCGATCCAGCAAATTCGTGGGATCTTACGACGACGCCGAACGGAACTTGAATTTATCGATCTTCAGCGCGCGGATCTTGGATTCGAGCGTAGACGCAGGGATGCGCAACCGCGCCGCGGCGCCCTGCGCTCCGGCTACCCGTCCCTTCGTCCCGGCGAGGGCCGCCTCGATCGATTCCTTTTCGTTCCGCCGCAGAACATCCCCGCCAGAGGATGTCTTGCGCGGTTCGGCCCCTTCCAGCACACTCGCGTCAATTCGCAGGGTACCGCCCTCCACCAAAATGACGCTGCGTTCGATCACATTCTGCAATTCCCGGATGTTTCCGGGCCAGTGATAAGCCTGCAGCAGTTCCATGGTCTGCCGGTCGACCCGGCTGACCTTGCGGCCCAGGCGTTCCGCGAAACGCGCCACGAAGTATTCCACCAGTAGCGGGACGTCGTCGCTGCGCTCCCGCAGCGGCGGCACCACCAACGGAAAAATGTTCAGGCGATAGTACAAGTCGCCGCGGAACTCCCGCTGCTCCACCATGGCCGGCAGATTGCGGCTGGTAGCCGCCACCAGGCGGACATTGACTTTGATCGTGTGCGTGCTGCCCAGGCGCTCGAACTCCTGCTCCTGCAAAACCCGCAACAGCTTGGGCTGCAACTCCGGCGGAATGTCTCCCACTTCGTCCAGGAACAAAGTGCCCTGATGCGCCAGTTCGAATCGCCCGGTCCTGCGTGCGATGGCGCCGGTGAACGCGCCCTTCTCATGGCCGAACAATTCGCTTTCGAGCAGCCCCAGTGGAATCGCGGCGCAATTCACTTTCACGAAAGTGTGGTCGCGGCGCGCGCTCATATTGTGGATGGCCCGCGCGATGAGTTCCTTGCCGGTGCCGGTCTCGCCCAGAATCAGGACGGTGGAATCCGTGGGCGCCACGATGGCCACTTGTTTCAGGACGTTTTTCAGCGCCGCGCTGGAGCCGACGATGTCCTCGAAGTTCCGCTCGCTGCGGATCTCCTCGTTCAGATAGACGCGTTCCTCGGCCAGGCGCTGTCTGGATTCCGCCACCTGATAGTAGTCCAGCGCATTATCCGCCGCCAGCGCCACCTGGCTGGCCACCTGCCGGAGAAAGTCGACATCGTCCTGGGTGAACGCCCGGTCCGGAAACCGGCCGACATTCAGAGTGCCGAGCCGCCGCTCACGGGCAACCAGCGGCAGAAAGCACGCCGACTTCAGTCCCAACGCCAGCGTGGGATTGATCTTCGGATCGAAACGCGCGAGTTCTTCAGCATCCAGCATCAGAGCCTTGCCGGTTTCGAGGACAATGCCGGCCGGCGTACCCACCCGCGGCACTAACAGTTCTTCGGCCAGAGGCTCCGGCAGTTCAGAGAAATCCCGCGCATAAATCCGCAGCAGCACGCCATCCGGCTCCGGCAGGATCACGCTGGTGTAATCGCAGCGCATCGCCCGCCGCACGTTGGAAGATACAGCGCGCAACAGCTCCCGCAAGTCCAGATTCGGCGCCAGCGTATTATTCAGGTCCAGCAGCAGCCGGAGGCGGTCGCGTTCCTCGGCCAACGCGGCCTGCAGTTCGCAGGCCTCCTCGTGAGCCAGAACATTGTCCACCGCCACAGCGATCTGGCGGGCCACTTGAGCTAGAAACTCGACGTCGGCTTCGGAATAGTTGTGCGGCAGGGCATAGCCAAAACCCACCGCGCCCAAACGCCGGTGCGCCGTGGTCAGCGGCAGAATGCAGCACGACCGGACGCCGTTGTCCTGCAACAACTGAAAAGCCTTGGGATAGCGCGGGTCTTCCGCGAGGTTGAAAACCACCAGCGGCGCCTGCGTGCCGAACACCAGCGCGCTGGGCGATTCCTCCATGGGCCTTTCCAGCGGCCACGCGCTTTCCTCGGCGGCCTCCCGCCCCGGCCCTTCCAGTACGTGCAGCCGCATGCGCTTACGGGCGGGATCGTGCAGCACCAGCCACAGCGAATCAAAACTGACTACGCGCGGCAGGCGCTCCACAAGATCGCGGAACAGCGCGGTCAGATCGCGGTGCGAGGCTACCGACTGAGACACTTCCAGCAGAGCCTGGTATTGGCGGGGAGCGTCGGCCAGCACGCATAGCGGCCCATCCATGCTATTGAGATTATTACAGAAAGCCGGAAGTTGCAGGGTTACGGAAATATCGGACAGTGTGCCTCAGGAGGCTCGCGCCACATTTAGCCGGCAGCCGCGCCCAGAAAATCGAAGTCGCAGCCCCGGTTGGCCTGCGTGACATGCTCCAAAAACAGGCGGCCATAGCCGCGGCCGTAATGCGGCGGCGCCGGGCGGAACGCCGCCAGACGCCGTCCGATCTCTTCGGCGGGCACCAGCAGTTCGACGCGGCGGCCGGCGACATCCAGCGCGATCTCATCTCCAGTGCGCACCGCCGCCAGCGGGCCGCCGATCGCGGATTCCGGCGCCACGTGCAGCACCACCGTACCGAAGCTGGTGCCGCTCATGCGCGCGTCGCTGATGCGCACCATATCGCCGACAC
>OCTA010002855.1_pt1 | contig 15522 bp, 27 predicted proteins | sample 1538991 | NCBI WGS metagenome assembly OCTA01 (sample SAMEA3539302, study PRJEB22396) | soil metagenome | biome: tundra; feature: field; material: soil | place: USA | collected 2010-05 | depth 0.15 m | reverse complement strand
ACGGGGTGTAACCGGCCTGCGGCCGAACGGCACGCGCTGCGCGCTACCGGGGCGCATATGACCGCAGGTCATAGAGTGTTTTCGTGTGCCCGTTCGAACGTTCGAACGTCAAACTGCATACACCCCCTGTTTACGGACAGTTATTGGGCACCCGCTAATAGCCTGGGCAATGGCGACCGGAATTAGGGCCGGACACTTATGGGCCTTCGCATACCTGGCCAGTAGAGGCCAATTCGTATACCCGGAGTTGCCTCGGTCATAATGGCCCATTTTAACATTGCATCCGGGGCATATCTGCCCCCGTATTTCTCCGCATTGGTGACAATGGTCGATAAACAGCGTCTTGACATTGCCGCATATCTCACAGTCATTCCGCCAGTTAAATGGCTTCTGGTCTTTCTTAGGTGTCGGATACATTAGGTGCCTGAATTCCCCTTAGTAATCCGGACAATGGTTGTCTTAGCCAGTCCGGTAATGCGGGCTATCTCGTTGATCCCGACCCCGCTGGCTGCCGCTGACGTCACCAGCTCGTCACGCTGCCGGTAGACCTCGGCCCACCGTCGCAGGGCCTCACGGGCCGCCTCATCGCTCTGCATGGTAGCAAACGCTACCACTTCCGCATGGCCGTCAGGTCATCCCCCGGCCCGCTGCGCGGCCCTCCGTCTCTCTCACGCACCCCTATGGAAGGGTGATTATCCCTACCGGAGCTACCGGAGCTACCGGAGCCCCAGGTCAGAGGCTACCGGGAGCTACCGGAACCCATCCGGTAGGGCTACCGGAGCTACCGGAATCCGCTACCGGAGCTACCGGGCTCGAGGAACCGCCCCCGCATCCCCGTGCTGGCCGCCAGAGCACGCCGAGGGGATCGCGGCCCCGTAGGGAAGGCCGGGGAGATGGGGTCTAGAGCGGGCTGGTGGACGCCTCGAGGAAGGCACGGAGCTTCGGGTTCCCGATCCTGGCCCACGGTGACCTCACGGGGGTCTCCGGCGGCGGGGGGGCCGCCTGGGCCGGTGCCGCGGTCGGGGCCGATGTCGCGGGGCGCCGGTACGGGCTGGCCCCCCGCTCCCAGATAACCCCGGTCTGGGCGCGCTGCTGCTGGGCCATGATGCTGGCCGGTGTCGACCCCGCGCCGAGCCGCTGTGATGGCCTGGGCGATGCTGGCCGCCTCGTCGGCGTGGTTGCCCGGATGGGTTCGCGGGGGGCTGCTGGCGGGCTGCTGGCCGCCGGGGTGATGGTGTTCCGGGCGATCGGCTGGCGGGATTCCGGCGGGGTCCGGTCTCTGGCGTTGCTGGCTTTCTTCCACTCCCGGCAGGGCAGGCCCCGGCATCCTTCCCGGTATCCCGTGGGCCTCCCGCAGAGCTGGCCGCCGTCGAACATGCATCGTGACGTCACGTCTTTATCCGGCTTCCCGTCATGGTGAGGGACCCGTTCTTAACGGGGGATGGCCCCGGCCCCGTCTCCCTCATCTTATTCTGACCTGCGGAAACGCCTTGTTAAAGATGTTCATGGCTGACTTCTTGAGACATGCGCCCCGGCTATGTGCGGACATGGAGGGCCGAGGGATGGCTGTCATAGCCATGTGTGCTGCCGATGACAGCCATAGCAGAACCCCCAGTGAGTGGCCCGGTAGATCTCAATCCAGACCGTATGGCGATGCTCGCGGGTGCAGTAGTGCCACATGTCTAAGATCCCTCCGGGGTGGCGGTGCGGAAGTTCCATCCCCGGCCGGGTGACGTCGCAGGCGACTTCCCGCTCTGGCACGCGCTGCATAGGCTCACAGCCGTTTTGATACCCGGACACGGGTACCCCACGGGCCGCGCATCGAATACCAGACGCCGAACCCGTTACGGCGGTTACGGCGGTAATGGTGCCCGTGGTGGCTGGCTACGATGAGCACGATAACGACGATTACGAGTGTTCCCATGACTCCTAGTTCCCTTCGCTACTTGCCTTAACGTCGGCCCGATCATCCGAGGCCGCGTACCAATCCCGGATCTCGTCATCGGTGTACGTCTTATTGACGCCAGCCGGGAACCCCGGGTCACGCTGGCGGCGCTTGCTGAGGGCCTTATAGGACAGCGGAACCGTCTCCCTGTCCGCGTGCTGCCGAAGGTTCCGCCTCGACGTCACCAGGGTCAGCACGGGCCGCTCCCGGGGGGTTGTGTCGCTGTCGCTCTGTCGCTGGTCCTCGGTCTGGCCTGCTTCTACGCCAGACACCGGGGGGAGCGACACGGGGTGAGCGACACGGGTAAGCCCGTGGCTGAACACGTAGTCGAGCGCTTCGGCGTCGGTGGCCCACGGTGCTTGCATGACCCGGTGATCCGGCCCCGTGATGGTGATCATCCGGCCCGGGATAGTCGATGACTTCCCGCGCGGCCGGGTGCCCACCAGCGAATCCCACGCGGCCGGGGAGAACCGGCCCACGATCTTAGTTCCGTACTGGTCTCGCATGTCGCCGAGGCCGCCGGTCGCATGCACGGACATGCGCTGATAGACAGAGAAGATGTTCCGGTTAGCCTGCCTTCCCTTGAACAGGACACGGCCCGCATGGTCGAACGGGGGCGGCATTGACGGGTCTTTCCGGCCCTTGTTCCGCTTCCAGTAGGCAATTGACTCAGAGGCAAAGTCGTTCTGTTCCTCCATAATCAGGACTTCACGGGAGAACTGGACGCGCCGGTCGGAACGCCACTTCTTATAATCGGCTTCCATCCGGTTGCGGAAGTCCTCGATAGCCTGCCACTGGTCCTCAAGGTCATAGTGGATCTCGATTCCCGGCACGATAACCCGGCCTATCTCATCCTCTGCCCACTTCTGCGAGCCTCCCTTGGGGTCGATGATGACCACCCGCTCCACTCCCTTGGTGATCAGCTGCATGATGATGACCTTCAGGAAGTCGGATTTACCGCCCCCCGTCCCGATGGACAGGCCGACGTGCGGGGTCTCCTTATCCAGGTCGACAGACACCGTGCCGCCCCGCGAGTCGATGCCGGTAACCGGCTTGCCCTGCTGGGCGGCCTCGATCGCCGCTAGTGCCCGCTCCAGGGGCACCACGTGCGGCGGTTCCGGCAGGGGGGTAAGCAGGACCCGCCGGGGTGCCCCGCCGAGCCGGTAGCTGGCCCCCCACTCGATACCGGGGAGGCGCTGGGAAGTCTCCCGTTCGATGAACTGCTGACGGTCCAGCGTGGCCGACCAGCCAGCGCGAACCGTGATCCCCAGCTCAGCGCCGGGTTCGCGCCACCCAGCTGGCACGGTGATGGCCTTACGGGCCTGCCGGGGCGACATCTCCAGCACGGGGGCAAGAGCGGCGGCCATCGGCCGGACCACTTCCCGCTGATGCTGCGCCGAGGCCGACAGCCGGGCCGCAGGGCGCAGGGCCAGCGTCGGCGCCGGGATGCTGACCCGCTTGGTTACCGGGGTTGCCAGGACCCGGCCGACACGTCCGGCCCGGCGGGGATACAGGACGATGATCCCGGCCAGGATGCCCGCGGGAACCGCCAGCAGCCACGCCAGCCCGGCCGCCAGCATCGTGATGGTGGCGACGGCCAGGACGAGGGGCGATAGCCGGAACCGCGCACGGCGCCAGCGTACGGCCGGGGTGCAGTGCTTCTCGCAGCACGCGCGCTTACCGCCATTATGGTGGCCCGTGACGTACCAGAGAATCAGGTACGCGCCGTGCTTGCGGATGACGTGGCGCAGTACCGAGATGATGACCTTGAGCAGGATCGCGGCGGCTATCGCGGCGATGATCGCGAGGATGACCAGAGGGCGCGTCACCGGATCGCCTCCGCCTCATCGCGGGTGCGGAGCAGGGGAGCAGTCGGCCACACCGGGGGCGCCGCGATAGCCGGGCGCTCGGCCCCGGCCGGGATGACGCGAGCCGGGGCGGCGGAGCGGAGGGTGGCGGCGGCGGCCTCGGCCGACTCGCTGAGCGCGGAACGGGCCGCGGTGTTCCGTCGTGTCGCGTCGGCGAGCTGCCGCAGTCGCATGGCCGCGACCACGACGGCAATCACCACCGTGACGGCCACGACGATAGCGGCGATGATCAGCACGGCCCGGACTACCTCGGCCCCGCCGTGCTCGATAGCGTGCCTTTTCGCGACGGCGACGGCGACCGCGGCGACGGCGGCCAGGCCCCCGATGCTGATACCGCTCTTGCCACATCCTCCGCAGTGCAGGCCAGGACATGATTTCATTTGGTGGTCAACTCTCTCTCTTCACGGATGGGGCGGTTGTCATGTGGCCCCGGGCCGGGTGCAAAGTCAGGTCCGGGGCCGCGCGCCGGGCTACCGGCGATGCCACCATGGCACGGTCGGCCATAGGTCGTTCACCTTGCCGTTCAGGTCCAGGTAAGTCTCGGATTCCTCGACGGCCTTCCGCCCGTTCGCCTCATGCTCGGCCTGGCTGTTGGCCTGTAGCGCAGCGTCGGCCGTCTTGAATCCGGCTATCCGGCGCTGCCGTTCGGCCTTCGGCAGGCGGAACCACTGGCGCACGGTGACCTGATCGCCGGTGTTCATTCGGTGTCTCCGTCCTATGAAGCGCGGTTGTTCCGGGCTGGCCCGGCGGTTAGCTCGGTGACGTTGGCTGATCCCTTGACCGCTCGTGCGATCGTGGTTCGCGCGTTGTCGATCTGTACCCGGTGGCCGGCGCCTTCTAGCCAGTCGGTGATTTCACGCGCGGCCCGGCTGCCCAGTACGGCCATGGCGTAGCGGACCCGTGCCGCGTCCGAGGGCGCGGCGTCAAGCTCGGCGCGCTGTTCGGGTGAATAGGACACGGCTAGTTCAGTGAGCAGTTCAGGGTCCGGCTCGTATCCGCCCGGGTGCTGTCCGGCCGTCTGCGCTATCCGCTTGAGGATGCCGAGGCCGACCGCGAGGATTGCCACGGCGGCGATGGGCGGGACCGCTGCGGTAGCGCGCACGGTCCACAGTGTCCCGGTCACGTGGCCGATGTTCCCCGCGATGCTGGCGGCCAGGCCCCCGGCGACGGCGGCCCACGGCAGCGTCCGGGCCTTCCATGACCATCGGTCGGCGAGCGCGACGAGCAGGGCCAGTTCTCCGACGAGCATGAACAGGTCAACCATCCCGGGCCACAGCACGGCGAACAGTCCGGGGACCTGATGGGCGCGGGACCATAGGAACAGGCCCCGGTAGGACTCGGCGAACGAGACCAGGGAAGCGGCGGCGACGGCGGCAGCGATGACGTACAGCGCGACACGTCGCGAACGGTTCAGGTAGCTGTTCATACTGGCTCCGTTTCGAGCGCGGCGCGGTACTCGTCGGGGTGCTCCCGGATCACCGGCACAGCTGCCACGAGTGCATCCGACATGCTGACCGGCTGCTCTGTTACCCCGGCCGCGAGCCCGGCCAGGGTGCGGAGCGCGTGCCTAGCCTCCGGGGTGACGCTCACGCCTACTGTGCGAGATTTCGCCATGGTCTCTCCTTGCTGCGCCGGGTAGGTTTACCTCTGTCTAGTCTCATGCTAGCGTGGTTTCAACGGAGAGTACAGCAGGAGGGAACGCAGACATGCCGACGAGGAAGCGCCGACGCGGGGGGAGCCGGGTCCGGGTAGCGGGTCTGCTCCTGATCTTGGCTTTCCTGGCCGCGGCGGGCGCGGCGTACTGGCTGGTGCTCCACATCGCGGTGGGGCTCGGGTTCGCTGCCCTGCTAGCCGGAGCGGTCTGGCTGGGCATGCTGGTCGAACGGCGCAGGACTGCCCAGCCCCAGCCCCGTGAGCCTCAGCCGGTCCGGAACGCGCGGTCACTGGCCCAGCAGCTCCGCCACGCACGCGGGCAGGTGGAAACACTCACCGGCAAGCTGGCTGACGAGATGCAACGCAACGACAGGAGCCAGGCATGAGCACCGATCCGGATGCGATAGAGATCCTGCGAGAGCTGAACGCCGTCTGGTCACCAGATATCGACGGCTATGCCAGCGGCAAGCTGCCTGCATCCGCGATCCGCTGCCTGATGTGCGAGACCGCCCCGTGCAACTGCCAAGCCCGGGGGCTGGTCTTCGGGTCAGCGGCCTACTTCGACCGGATCGACAAGATGCACGGGCGCACCCGGCCTGTCCCGCCGTCTTGCACGCTGCCGGACTGCCCCCTTACCGCCCAGGTCGGCGAGCACCCGCGCGGGCTGGCCATCTCCAGTTCCGGACCGCGCGATGCTTTCGGACGGCCCGGCCTGCCAACCTCTGCCGCGTGCATCACCGAACCCGGAGGGGGCGCCCAGCCTTAACCAGAACGGGCCGCCGCATGCCCTGCAACGGCAGCGACGGCCCTTAGATCACCAACCGCACAACCGATCGGAGATCCACCATGAACCCTACTGAGCCGGCCACGACCGACCCGGCCACGACCGACCTGCTAGCCCACATCGCGGCGGTACGGGAGATAGTCCAGGCCGGGCTCCGGAGTCTCACCCGTGGTCCCGGAACACCGTGCCCCCCGTGGGCCGCCGATAACTGCGACCACGACGCAGACGAGCAAGTCCACGTCGGCGCCTACCGCGTAGTGACCCTGAGTCTTGCGGACCTCCACCCCGCCGATGATCTAGCGCCGGATATCTATGTCCGGCTGGAGCGCGGGTTCCGGGGTGCCGACGAGGCGGCCAGCATCGCCATGGTGGTCAAAGACCGCTACGACATCGAGCTGACCGTGACCGAGGCCGCGGACCTGATCGGGGCACTGGCCGGCTGTATCGGTCAGGCCACGGGACCGCAGCAGTAACCAGCGAATCCAAGAGGAGAACACGATCATGGCAATAGGACAGACCCCCATCACGGTCATCGGGAATCTCACCCGCGAGCCTGAACTTCGCTTTACGGCGGCCGGCGTGGCCGTGGCATCCGGCACCGTCGCCAGTACGGAAAAGGTGTTCAGCAAGGAGACCGGGAAGCTTGAGGATGGCGGGACGCTTTTCCTTAATTTCAACGTCTGGCGCGAACAGGCCGAACACCTCGTGGAGTCGGCCCAGAAGGGGACCCGCGTGGTCGTCACGGGCAGCCTTAAGCAACGCTCGTATGAGACCAAGGAAGGCGAGAAAAGGACTGTCTACGAATTGCAGGCCGATGAGGTGGCGGTGAGCCTGCGATGGGCTACCGCGAAGGTCGCACGCGTGGCCAGGACGGGCGGCGTTCCCGTCGCTGAGGACCCATGGGCAAGCACCAGCGGCCCGCAGGACTCCGACGTTCCAACCGAGGAGCCTCCGTTCTGAGTCTCCTCGGTTCTGGCCGGGCTCCCCGAGGGGGTCCGGCCGCAGCCATGAGGACTCTAGAAAAATAATCCGCGACACACCGAAGCAATTAGCTAGACATACAGCTCTGGACACGGAAGGATATCCCTTATGACCCCAGCCGAAACGCTGATCGCACAGCTACCAGAGGGCGAACCCGTCTCCCTGGCCCACCTGAGCACGATTGCCCCGGCCATTGACACGTACGTCCGGGGAGCGATGGCCCGAGAGGGCATCGTGCAGCCGACCGGGAAGAGGGCGGGAATCGGCGGGTCGTATGTCATCTCGTGGGATGACGCCGTGCTCGTGCTCGTGGCCGCAGTGCTGGCCGCGCTTGCGGGAGCGGCAGTGATAACCATCGCGCGAATGATCAAGGAATCCGGCCTAGACCCCCTGGACCTGGCCCGCGACATGAAGGCTTAGCCAACTCAAGACATGCGAAAGGGCCGGGCTCCCCGACCAAAGGACCCGACCCCATCTCGCTCTATCGGAAAGAGCTTCATACCATGCTTTCCTCTAATAGTACAGCACCAGAGGCGCGGTTTCTAGTGCCCGGCACCGTGCCCGCCCCGGCTGACCAGCAGGAATCAGCCCGGGTTTACCTGATAGCGAATCCGCTTATCCGCGAATCGCCCGCATGGCCGGGAATCCTCGCGGACCTGACCAAGCGCATCAAAGGCGCCACCTTCGCGACTTACGCCGACCTGTTCACCAGCAACGCCGACTACCGGGCCCGGTGGGCCGGGGTGACCGGCCAGTTCGCGGGGGCGGTAGTCATCCCCCGGCCCACGGGCCCGCGGCTCATGCTCGGGCTGGCTGCGGTGCGGGAGGCAACCGACATCAGCGCGGCCGGTAAGCCGGTCCTGATTCACAGCCGTAAGGGCCTGTTCCGGTGGGCCCAGGCTGACATCAAGATCCACGGTAAGAGCGCTGGCCGGTTCCGCGCTGAGCTAGTCATCACCGGAGATGCCCGATGACCACGGCAGCACGGCACGACGACCCCGGCGGCATCCTCGCCGAGGCGCAGGCCGCTATCAAGATCGACAGCACAGAGGACCGGCTGACCGAGGCGAACGGAATCGTTCAGCGCGTTTCCGGTAACGGCTACGACGAGTTGACGCGCAAGCGGGTCAAGGATCTGTTCCGGGATGCCAAGGTGCTGACCGCCGCGGACTGCCAGGCCATCGCCCGGGAGACCCGGAAAACAGGCATCGGGGCGACCCCGGCCGGGGGTCCGCATGAGGTCAATATGTCGGCCGACACCTTCACCTACAGCGAGGGACGCGACCATGGTTCGTGCGCGAAGTGCGCCACCGTGCCGCGCGGCCTTTACCAGGAGGCCCGGTTTGCGGGGGGTATCCCCGTGCTGCACGCTCTACCCGTTCACGGCGAGGGATCATCCCGTCAGAGTGAGTACCTGCTGAGCAAGACCCCCGGCTCTGCCCGGGTGAGCATCCCCGGTGAAGAGATCGAATCAGGTAAGTGGTCGTTCCGGCTCGGGATGCCCCGCTCTGCTGACCGGCGGATCAGGGATGCGCTGGCGACCGTGATCATGCAGCATCTGGCCGAGGATTCCCCGGAGTTGCCCGCGTTCCCTTCGGCTGAACTGAGGGACGCGACGGGGCACCTGTTCATCCCGGTTCCGGAATGCCTGCCCCCCGGCTACCTGATCCGGCGGCCGGGGCTGACCGAGGCCGAGGCTATCGAGGTTGGCCGGCGCATCGCGGAGATCGTGGCGCTGACCCCGAAGACTGCTCTTGCGCTCGGCATGGCCGTCGATGCCCCGTTCGTGTCGGCGACCCGGCGCCAGCCATCGTGGATCAAGTTCTACGGCCCGAAGCGCCAGGGGAAGACCACCGTCCTGTTCCTGACCGCATCGGTATGGGGCCGGGTGCGACCCCCGACACCGGGGCCGGACCAGACGGTGCAGAGCTGGGACGCGACCACGCGGGGGCCGGGCCGGTTCCTCGGACAGCTGGGAATCCTGCCCCCGTTCTTTGACGAGACCGGAACGGCAGAGTTCAGCGAGGGCGATTGGGCACGGCTGGTCTACGGCACGACTCAGGGCAGTTCACGGCTACAGGCCGAGGCCCGGGGGATGGGATCACGCGCTACCCCCGGATGGCGGGGGCGGATGTTCATCACGGGTAACGACATGCTGTGCGACGGGATGGCGGTAGGGAAGTTTGACGGCCTGCCCGCCCGGCTGCTTCAGTTCCCGGCCCCGTTCACCACGTCGGGCGCTGAGTGCGAGGAGCTAGAGGAGCTAGTCACCCGCTGGTACGGATGGCTTGGCCCTGCGGTGCTGGCCCGGTTCACTCCCGAGGAGTGGGCCGCGCTGATGGCCGTCTCGGGTGGCGCGGACATGCTCGGGATTCCTGACGGGGGGCTGGCCCGGACCCTTGGCAAGGATCTTGCCGGGGGAGTGGCCGGCGCGATGGCCGTCGACCAGATGCTAGGCACCCGGACCACGGTCACGGACGCCGCGCTGATCGCGGCCCGGGAATACCTGGATCAGCATCGCGGCGAAACGGAGACAGTCGGCCAGCGGATGGTTTCCGCCGTGCGGGAGTCGATGACGTTCCACCCCGCCGCGTGGGCATCCCGTGACGCCTACATCGAGGCCGGGGAGTCCCACCGCGAGCTCGGCGCGGAATCGTCCATTCCCTGGCACGGCCTAGAGCGCGACCTGTCCGGGTTCTATGACACCGACTGGCTGTATGTGAAGCCGGCCGTATGGCGGTCAATCGCCGAAGACGGAGGGGTTGGCTCTACAGCGGCGCTAGCTGAGTTGCACGGCCGGGGCACGCTTTACGTCACCCCAGCACGACGGAAGCGCAACGCATGGACAAGCGAGGTTCCCGCATGGGCGGGCCGGGGTGAGTCCTACAAACTGCGGCTTGGCGACGTGATGGCCCCCGAAGAGGACGGGACCGAAGACCAGGCCCCCGAGGCCGGGGCGCCTCCGGCCCCCGAAGAGGCCACCGTGCCGAAGTGCTCGGTATGCCACGAAACGATGACGGTCATCATGGCCGGGCAGACCACGCACCCCATGTGCGAGGGATGGGAAGAGGGGACCGCCGGGGCCGCGTCCAACGGCTCTGAGCGCAAGCCTGCGACCCCGGCCCCGGCCGCCGTGACGCCAGCACCGGCAGAGCTAGCGCGGGGGTCCTGGCTAGCTGAGCAGCGCGGCCGGACCCAGTTCCGGCCCGCCGGTCAGGAAGCATTCGAGCAGGCGCTAGCAGTGCTGGACGAACCCGGTATCAGCGAGCACCCCGAACGGCTGCGGCTGCTGGCCGCGCTGGAAGGCGAGCACAAGAACCACGGCCCGTTCGCCCCCTACCGCAGCAAGCGCGGCCCCTACTGGCAAGCCCCCATGCCCGCCGTGTCGGACGGCCCCCGGATCAGCGCGCCGAACTGGGCGCGGGAGGACTATCACGGCCCCGTGGTCGTGCTCGACCGGAACGCCGCTTGGCCGTCCGCGGTGTCTAGCGTCTCGGTGGTCCACGGGGCATTCCAGAACACCGGACCCCAGGACGAAGAGGCCCCCGTCCGGCCCGGCTACTACGTCGTGACCGCCTACCCCTGGACAGAGACCGGGATGCCCTCACCGCTCGGTTCCGTCACCCCAGGGGAGAAGGTCACGGTTCCGGGGCCCCGGATGGCCCTGCTACGGGAGCTAGCCAAGGCTGGCCGGTGGCCAGATGGGGGCGCGCTCGATTCGTGGACCGGCGACCCGTGCCGGCTAGACGGATGGGCTCACCTGTACGGAGAGCTGCGCCGGTATGCCCTGGACGTCTACGGCCGGGAGTCCGCGCAGTACGACGCGCTGAAGGTGGCGTTCGGCCAGACCATGGGACTGCTGCGCGGATCGTGGGACCGCTCGGGGGCGGTGCCCCGGAAGACGTGGAAGTGCAAGGCGCGCCGTCCCGACTGGCAGCACGCGATCGAGGATCAGGCCGCTGTCACCCTGTGGCGTGCCGCTGACGAGTGCCAGACCCTGGCCGGGGCGGATCTCGGTCCCGTCGCGATCCGGAACGTTGACGAACTGGTCATCCCGGCCGCCGCGCTAGGCACGGTGACGGGCCAGCAGTTGCCCGGCCGGAACAGGCCCCCCGTGCGGCTCGACCCCGGCGGGGTGCGGTTCGGCACCTTCAAGATCAAGGGCCGGGAGGAGGCGTAACCATGGCCAGGACCAGGAACACAGGCGACGGCGAACCGTACAGCGATGCGGAAGAGGCCCGGGTGGCCGACGCCATAGAGGCGGCCTTTGCGGACACCTACGGCGAGGATGACGACGGGACCGGGCCGGACCCGACCGGGGCCGACGTCGAGGCCCAGATCGAATGGGCCGGGACCGTCGACAACAACGGCCGGGGGGGAGTGCGGTTCACCCGGCTAGACGGGCTGAACACGGGCCGGCTGCGGGAGGCGGCCAAGGTCGCGGCGAAGGCCAGCAGGCAGGCCGAGCGCGGGCCCCTGCACACGTACCAGGCGAAGGGATGGGAGGCCCAGTGGCGCCAGATCACCGGGTCTAACCGGGGCGCCGAAGCGATGAAAGCGGCCGGGCTGGACCCGTCGAAAACGACCATGCTGCGCTGGCTTTCAGGTGACCAGGGCCCATCGAAGGCCAACCAGGAGCGGATATCGAAGGCATACGACGAGTTGCGCAACCCGGCCCGGGGGACTGCCCGGGAGGCAAACGGGAAGGTGGCCGGCGAACTGACCGCGGCGGTTAAGGCCCGCTACGGCGCAGAGGTCCGGTTCCGCGACATCCGCTCTTGGACGTGGCGGCGATGAGCGGGCAGGGCATCCGCGGCCCGGTAGTGGCGCCCGCCCGGCTGCGCGTGTCGCTGGCGTGCGGGTCCTTCAACGACTGCGGGGCGTGCCGGATCTCATGGTGTGAACACGGGTGCCACGGTGCGCTGATCGCCCGCCGTGAGGTGCCTGGCGCGGTAACGGTGACCTGACAAACGCGACCGGGGCACCCGCCCAACGGGTGCCCCGGTCATTACGAAGGGATAGATCAGCATGGCAAGTGAATCAGACGCCGGAGAGTGGGAGTACATCACCACTACCATGGCCGACGGCGAGGAGTGCCTGACCGTCATGGATAAGGCGCCGCCGGGGTGGGCATCACCGGAGCTGCGGGAAGCGTGGGCGCTCCGCCGTGAGGCGAACGTCACGGGACTGTGCCAGTGCGGCGCGGTGTTCGACACCGTGACCCCGTACCTGAACCGGCACGAACGGCGCACCGCGAGCGCGAAGGCCCGGAAGGCAGGGCAGCGGCCGGGCACCGCGGCGACCGCCCCGCGAACCTCGGTCGTGATGCTCCATGATGCGTACTGCCCGGCCGGGGACCGCTCGATACGCCGGCTAATGGCCGCATCGCTCAACTAGCCCGGCGGGCAACGACACTGGCCTGATCGCGAAGGTAGCGGATCGTTCGCTCGGCTGCGGCGAGCTGCGCTGATGCCTCGGCCGGGGGGAGGCGGAACCCGGCCCGGCTGATCAGCCGGGCGCCCAGCAGCACGGCGAGCGCACCCCCGGCCGTCGTCAGGATGGCCGAGCGATACGAGCCGGTCAGCTTCGAGACCGCCTCCGCCGTGATCAGGACGGCGACCCACCCGGCGGCGGCGATCACGGCGAACCGGAGGGTTCCGTTATCGCTCATTGCGTGGCCCGCGCGGTGCCCTGCGAGGGGCGATCGCGGTTCGCCAGCCATGCGCCAGCCAGCCGGGACACCACCGCGCCGAGGGATAGCCGTTCGCCCGTGTCCATCTCTAGACCGGCGCGGGCCTCTTGCAACTGGGCATAGCCGGCGCGGGCCACCGTCACGTTCGTGTACTTGGTGCTGTCCATGTAGTACATGGTATAGCCTGTAACCAGCCGGGATGCCTCACTCAGAGGCGCAGAACGATCAGGCCGATAAGAGGTCTGGTCTCCCGGCCCGTGATTTAGGAGAGCGCGCAATGTTCCGCCAGAAGGCGGCATTGCGCCGCATCCCCGCGTACATCAGGCCCCGGCCGTGAGCGCCCCGCCCGGCCTTTTCCAGTCCTACCGGGACGCCGTGAAGGCCAGCACGCCCGGCCCGGCACGCCCCGGCAGCCGGGGCAGCGGCGCGTCTGCGGCCTTTATCGCGGGCATCGTGCTAGCGGTCCTCGGCGGCCTCGCGATGGCGTGGCAGTCCGGCAACCACTCGGCGTGCGGTTCCGTTCTGGTGCAGGTGTTCGCGCAAAGCCAGTGTTCTGACGTCGACACAATCTGGACTACCGGCGTGGTCGGCCTGGTGCTCGGCGTCGGCCTGATCATCACCGGGGCAATCCTGCGGGGTCGGCCATGATGCTGTATTGGACAGAGCAGATGTGGGCCGCCTATCTCACGGTCTCCATTCTCATCACCGCTATCTGGATTGGCAAGGAGGCATAGATGTGGCAACTAACACGTGGTTCGTGATGATCCCGCCCGGCTACGCGACGCAGAGCACCGCGGCTAAGCAGAAGGTCGACTTCCGGATTCAGTATCCGGCGGGCTCGCAGGCGTGGGCCGACGCGAACGCCGGCAAGATCCTGTCTCCGTCCGAGAGCACCATGGGGCAGCAGCTGGTCAAGTGGCAGGGCCCGTTCGCTACCGAGGCGCAGGCTCAGGCGGCGCAGAACCCGACGCAGCAGAGTGCGAACCCGGTCAACGATGCGACCTTCGCTGTCCAGACCGCGAACATCCCGGCGATCACCGGACTGGCGCAGTTCTTCACCGAAGTGACCGGGTTCATGAAGTTCGTGGAGAAGGTGTTCGAGGACCTGGTTAACCCGAAGTTCTGGGCGTCGGTCGGGTGGCTTGTTCTCGCCCTTCTCCTGACCGGCACTGGCCTGGTCATGTGGCTGAAGCGCGAAGGCGTGCCGATGCCGCACATGCCCAAATTCCTACCGCTACCGATCTGAGGCGCACATCATGGCAACCCCGTCAACCCGGATCAGCGGCGGTAATCTCAGCACGCCCATCGGCGAGGCGCCGATCGTCCCGCTGGTCGCTCTCGGTATCGGTCTCTACCTTTTCTGGTACACAGTGCATTACTGGAAAGAGGGAGGCTGGCCGACCACCCCGGTTAAGTCGATCTTGCAGGGCAGCGGGGTTCCCGCCCCGGCCGCCAAGGGACCGTCTACCTCCGCTGACCTGGCGGGCATCGACACGGCGACTAACACGGCGGTCAGCCAGATCAGCACGGCCACGGCATCGTCCAGCGCACCCCCGGCGGCGGCGGGGACGGGGACCACGGCGTCTCAGTTCACGCAGACGGCGACGTTCACCCAGGCGACGCTAGAGGCCCTGTGGACCTCCAACGGAGGGGCGGCCAGCGCGGCGAACAACGCGGCGTGCCATGCCATGCAGGAATCCGGCGGGCGGCCCACGGCGGTCAACGTCGGGGGGCCGGGGCCGGGCTGCAACGCGGTCGGCCTCTGGCAGCTGGCGACACCATGCGGGAAGGGCGCCGGGTACACCCAGGCTCAGCTAGAAGACCCGGTAACCAACGCGCGTATCACGATCATGGCGACCCGGAACGGTACCGACTGGTCCGCGTGGGCCACGTCGGGATGCTGAGATGGGATGCGAGCCGTGCAACCAGCGGAAGGCGAACCTTGCGGCGATGGCCGCGGAGGGGAACCCGCTGCCGGCTAGGGACTACTGGTTTTATATCGCCGTAGTGGTTGCTGTCGTGGCGGTCGGCTACATCGCCTGGACCAGGTGGCGGCGGCGATGACCGAACTGACCGGCGACCAGATCGCCCAGGCGGCCGGGGCCTACGCGGGTAAGCCGTACGTGATGGGAGGGGCGACCCCGGCGGGGTGGGACTGCTCAGGGTTCATGAACTGGCTGCTCAATATCCATCTGTCACTGCCCATCCCCGGTGAGGCCCCAGGGACCAACGTGCCTCACGGGCCGGTGGTGTCATCCTGGATCCAGTGGTCAGGATGCACCACGATCACGTCACCTGAGCCGGGAGACCTCATCGCGTGGGGCCCGAATCAGCACATCGGCATGGTAACCGGGGCCAGCGAGATGATCAGCGCGCTGAACGAGCAAATGGGCACCGTGGCCACGTCGTTCGCGGGGGGAGCTGCGGACGGGGCGCCCGTGTTCCTGCGACTGGCGGACATCACACCGGGCACGGGGTCGGCGACCAGCGGGAGCGGGAGCGGGAGCGGCGGGAGCAGCAGCACCGACGCGACGGCTACCGGGGGGCTCGACGCGGCGGACACGCAGATGCTCGTCAGTGCCGGGTGCCTGCCGGGTTC
>OCTA010002854.1_pt1 | contig 15526 bp, 14 predicted proteins | sample 1538991 | NCBI WGS metagenome assembly OCTA01 (sample SAMEA3539302, study PRJEB22396) | soil metagenome | biome: tundra; feature: field; material: soil | place: USA | collected 2010-05 | depth 0.15 m | reverse complement strand
CTGACGGCCTATCCAGCAGGCCACATCCTGGGGGCGGCTCAGCTGCTCATTGAATGAACCGCCAGAGTCTCTGTTTGGTCAGAATGTGATTTTCGTGATGGGCCGGTATGACCCGTTGGGCAAGTTGCGATACGAAAACTTCGGGGGCGTATTCTTCAGGTGGAACAAACAGGGTAACACCAGTTGCGTCCGAGAATTTCTTCCTGCGTCCAGCCCGTTAAGGCGAGAAGATAGTCGTTGCAGAAGGTGATGTTTCCCTGTTCGTCCAGGGTGATTGAGATCAGGCGAGCAGTCTCCAAAAGGTCGCGAAAACGCCTTTCGGATTCCCGCAGCGCTTTCCCGGCGCGTCGGCGCTCGGATTCCGCGCCTCCATCCGATACTTCACTGCCTGTACAGAGCGCCTGAGCGATCTCGTCGAAAAAATCATCATTGAGAGTTAGAGTCTGCCTCATGACTGAGACGTCTCTGCCTTTTCTCCGGCATACCTGATAAGTCTGCGAAGACTCACCGGATGGAGCGGCTAGTTTTTGGGGAGGTCCCTGGCATCTGATCCCGTGGGCAGCAGAGCCGTCTAAGGAGAGTGCCTCTCGCCGAGATCGAACGGTGAGAACATTGGGCGCGTCCTGACGGACGCCAAAGCTCTACCAATCTTGCTCCAAAAGAACACTGAAAAGTTCCGCGCCCTCGAACTGCGCTTTCTCTAGCGCTCACTTGGCACGTTGCCTGAGCCCGGGCGAATAAAGAACCGCTCTTTATTGATGGATGCGTCTACGGCCACATCAAAGAAGCCGACCATCATTTCGGCCCAGGTCTGTTCGCCCCAGGTCACGGCGGCGTCAGGGTCGGGGTTGTGCGGATTGTTCTTGGAATTGTCGAAAGTTGCGACGGCTTGCAGCGTGGTCCCCGCTTGCAAGGCCAGTGGCTCCGTCAGCCGATAACTCAACTGCCAGTGGAAATCGTAATGCGGAATGCGCAGCAAAGTGCGTTTCTCGTTGCCGGGTTCAAGAATGTTGTACTCGAAGGTTTTTCCGCGCAGGTGCATGTGCGGAAAGAAGCTGAGCAGCAATGCGTCGTTCGGGATCGTGCCGTGTACTTCAACGCGGTGGTTGGGGTCTCCGGGCGGGATCAGGAAATGGTCGTTGGTCAACTGCAGTGTCAGAACGCGTTTGGCCGGCGGCTCTTTCGAGAACACCAGGCCAATGCTGGTGCGGTCTTCCGTCTTCCGCCCCGACGTGGTGTAGTGCATCTGGAGCACGATGTCCGCTCCGGCCGGCAGAAATTTCGCAAACCCAGTAGGCCACTGGTCGGGTGAACTTCCCGGCGCGTAAACCAGCAGAATGTCGCTGGTGGTCCACATAGCATCGCGGCGCAGTTGGGGGTCTGCAAGATCCTGGGCGGTAAACGCCACCCCCGTGGGCGCTCCCTTCAGCCAACGGGAACCGGGCTCCCGAATATAAGCGACGGCATGATGAACAACGGCGCGGTTACTGGGACGAACCTCCGACATGCGCACCCAGCGATCCTCTGTGAAGTGCGTCGGGATGATCACGTATGTGTAGGGAACATCGCCTTCGCTGGTGAGCTCGATGGGCCGAGGCATTTCGAAAACGGCATCGGGCTTGTCGATGTTCCAGCCCCGGCTCCAATGCGCTTCGGGAGGAGCGGCGCGCGGGTTGCCTGCCGGCGCGTGAGCATCTGCCCAGGCGGCCAACGTTGCAATCTGCTCTGGAGCCAGCGAAGGATCGTTTGCGAAATGCCCGCAGCACGGGTCCGCGAACCAGGGAGGCATGTTGCGAGCCCCCGTCTGGTTGCGGATCTCGGCTGCATAAGGCCGCGCCTGAGCATACGTGACTAGCGGGAAGGGAGCGATTTCCCCATCGCGATGGCATTTCTGACAGTGGGACTGCAGAATCGGAAGAACGTCGCGGTAAAACACCGGGACGTTTGCGCCCGAGCCGAGCGATGAGGCAATGCAGAGGAACGCAAGAACCTTCAACGTCTTTGATTCGGCTGACCGTTGTGTTTCTTCTGAGCCGGGTAGAAGTTGGACGGCATACTGGGCCATTGAGGATCGCGATGCGCTTTGTGCGCGCCGCATCCTTCCCTGAAGTCCTCGCTGGACATCAGCTTTTCTCGCAGGCTCGCGGCTAGTTTGCCCGCCTCTTCCCATGTCTTCTCGCGGGCGTCGCGCGCATATTGCATGCCCGCCGCAATCGCCGCTGGACAGGCTTTCGCCAAATCGCGCGCCATCGCCGCGCCACGATCGCATACTTCATCATCGTGACACTTGCGGTGAATCAGTCCCCAGGCAAGCGCCTCGTCGGCCGTGAAAGTGCTTCCGGTCAGACTGAGTGCGAGCGTGCGGCGAGGCCCAACAGCAGCTTCAACGGCGCGATAGACAAGAAAAGGCCACAGCCCGATCCGGATCTCGGGCAGCCCGAAGACTGAGCTGTTCTCGGCGACAACGACATGGCCTTGCGCCACCAGTCCTAGTCCGCCCCCCAGAGCCGCGCCGTTCACCGCAATCACAATCGGTTTCAGCGAGTGGGCGCCAATGGTGAAGAGTTTCTCGTGGACTACCGCCATGTCGAGTTCGTTTGTGGAGATCGCCTCGTCAAGATCCATTCCCGACGAAAAGACCTGACCGGACGCGGAGATTACTATCGAGCCTATGCTTGCGTCCGTTTGTGCCGCGGTGATCGCATCGGCAATGCCGGCGCACATCGCCAGACTCAGCGCGTTGCGCTTTTCCGGACGGTTTAGTGTAACGTGCAGAACGCGATGTCTTTGTTCAACCAGTAAATCCATTCGAATTCACCTCGATCTCCATGGTTAGCAGCGCCGCGCCGTGAGTTTTCCCTTGCGCGTCGGTCCGAAGCGAAATCGTACCACCACCATCTAAAGCACGTTCCATGACAAAGTTCAAGGCGTCGAGATTCGGCAATTCATAACGAGTTACGCTGCCCTGGACAAGTTGGCCGAAGTGTCGTTTGACGCGCTCCGCCGTCACCTCGCGCAGCAGCAGCGCATAGTGGCGCGAGTCGTTGGCGATCAATCCAACATTAGAGATGTCGCCTTTGTCGCCGCACCGGGCATGCGCAATCTCGGAAAGCTGGATCTTCATTCCACCATCTCCACTGTTGGATTTACCACGTTGCGTGGAACAAGCGCGGGCCAGTAGGCGACCACTTCGCGCACCTCGGGCCGTCCTTCTCCATAACCGGTCGCCGTGGGTGGACCGCTGAGCACCAGCGGGATCAGTTCGCGCGTGAATCTTTCGATTGCCGCTTTATCGAAGCCGCGCGCGCCCATGCGCAGTTGCACTTCGGCTGGATTTGGAATGGGCGGAGCGAGGTGTGCGTGACAAGCGTTGACACCGAAGAATTCAGTGTGAATTTTTTCAAAATGCAGATTGAGATCGGATAGCCGCTGGCGGACGACCCGGTCCGCAATTTCCGCTTTTGCGAGAGCGTCGGGCGCGGAATAGACGAGGGTTCCGACGGCCTTCCAGCCGTAGTGATAGGAGATGGAGACCTTCAGCTGTTCCGGTCTTTGGCGACCGGATGCGCCGCCAATGCGGATGCGATCGGGGCCATCGTGCGTGAGCTTGATCGCCGTGAAATCGACGGTGACATCCGGCGTCATGTAACGCGCCGGGTCTCCGATCTCATACAGCAGTTGTTCGGTGACGGTGGCTTTCGAAACGCGGCCGCCCGTGCCTTCGTGCTTCGTGATCACCATCGCCCCATCCGCGCTGGCTTCAATCAGCGGATATCCAATGTGCGCGAAATCAGGCGTGGACTGCCAGTCCGCGGTGCAGTTGCCGCCCGTCGCTTGGGCTCCACATTCGACGACGTGTCCGGCGACAATACCGCTTGCGAGCAGATCCCAATCCTCCTCCCGCCAGTCGAATTCGTGGATCATCGGGGCAAGCGCGAGCGCGGCATCGGCGCAGCGTCCGGCGATCACTACGTCCGCACCATTGCGCAGAGCCTCGGCCAGCGGGAAAGCACCGAGGTAAACGTTGGCGCTCTGGATGCGCGATCGTATGGCCGTCACGGGCTGGTTGGTGTCCATGTTGCGGAGTTCATGCCCCTGCGCGACCAGCGCGTCGAGGCGGTCCAAAATATCGTCGCCGAGGACGACGGCGACTTTTAGCCCGGGGGCAAGTCTCCTCACCTCGCGCGCGCAAGCAATAGGGTTCACCCCGCCCGCATTTGCCAGCACGCGGATGTGCTTGTCGCGGATCTGCCGGGCGATGCGCCCGATCAGGGGCGGAAAATCGCGGGCGTAGCCAAGCTCAGGATGAGCCTTGCGCTGCTTCTGCAGAATCGACATGGTCACCTCCGCCAGGTAATCGAGCGTGAGGTAATCGAGCGGGCCATCTTCAACCAGACCGACCGGAGCTTCCAGCCAGTCGCCCCAAAATCCCTGTCCGTTGGCGATTCGAATCATAGCTAAATCAGTTGCAGCGGGAGGTGGTCTGTTTTGTCGCTCGCACAAGCGACTTCGAAGGCGAAATCCAAAACCTGCCGGCTCTCGACCGGATCGATCAGTGCGTCGCAGTGTCCGCGCGCAGCGGCAAATTTCGCGTCGAGCCAGCGCTCGTAATCGGCGCGGGTTTGCTCGATCTTGGCTTGCAGGTCATGGGGCACCGGCTGGCCGGCAGTCTTCAAGGCATCGAGTTCGGGACCGAAGACGGCTTGCACGGCGGAGTCGCCTTCCATCACGGCAATGCGGGCAGTCGGCCAGCTAAAGGTAAAGTTCGGATCGAAGCCTTGCCCGGCCATCGCATAGTACCCGGCGCCGCTCGCGTGGTTGATCGTCAGGACAATTTTGGGAACCGTCGCGCAGGCCATCGCTTCCACCATATCGGCGCCGGCGCGAATGATACCCGCAGTCTCCGCTTCGACGCCCACCATGAAGCCAGACACGTCCTGAACATACAGCAGCGGCAAACTATGGCGCTGCGCGTTCTCGACAAAGTACGCCACCTTGCGCGCCGATTCGGCGTAAACGATTCCTCCTACGCGGGGGCCGCTTTGGGTCTTCAAGAAGCCGCGTCGATTCGCTATCACGCCGATACCGCGGCCATTCAGACGGGCCGTGGCGCAGAGCAATTCGGGCGCGTACTCGGGTTGGAACTCCAGGAAATCGCCGGCGTCCAGAATACGCTCCAAGACTTCTTCCATGCGATACGGGAGGCGGTGGTCGCCGTGCATAACGTCATAGAGTCCTTCGGGACTCGACTTCGGCCCTGCGCCTTGCGCGATTGCTTTCGGCGGCGGCATCTCGCGGAATTGCTGGCGGATCAGTTCCAGGCAGTGCGCGTCGTCCTTGGCCGAATAATGCGCGACGCCGCTGACGGTCGTGTGCATCTTCGCGCCTCCGAGGGTTTCAGAATCGATGACCTGACCAACCGCGCCCTTGACAAGATTTGGGCCGCCCAGCCCCATGAAGCTGACTTTCTCCACCATGATAATGACGTCGCTTAGAGCAGGCAGATAAGCGCCGCCCGCGATGCAAGGGCCCATCACAGCGGCGATCTGGCGAATGTGGAGACGACGCCGCATCAGCGAGTTGTAATAGAAGATGCGGGCCGCTCCGTACTGACCGGGGAAGATGCCGTCTTGCAGCGGCAAGTTAACGCCCGCCGAATCCACCAGGTAGACGATTGGAACGCGGTTGCGCATGGCGATTTCCTGCGCCCGCAGAATCTTGGTGATTGTCTCGGGCCACCACGCGCCCGCCTTCACCGTCGCATCGTTGGCAACGACAACTGCGGGTCTGCCTTCGATTCGCCCCACACCGGTGACAACGCCAGCCCCGGGTGCTTGCCCCTTATAGTGGTCATAAGCGATTAGCAGACCGATTTCGAGAAAGGTGGAGCCCTTATCGATGAGGCCGGCGATGCGCTCGCGCGCCGTCCACTTGCCATCGCGGTGCTGCTTCTCGATCTTCCTGGGGCCGCCGCCCTGACGAAGCCTCTGCTCCAGTTCCCGCAGTTCGTGAACGAGGCCGCGCATATCGCGCACATTAGACTGCATCAGACTTGAGCACCTGCTAGTCTACCAGTCATGTTGGGGATTGATGAGCGCGCGCTCAAAGTTGTTTGGACGATTTTCCTCTTTGGCCTGTTCTTAGCGATAGTCTATTTCATTCGCGACACGCTCTTGATTTTCGCGCTGGCGATCTTTTTCGCTTACATGCTTTGGCCGGTGGTGGGATTGGTCGAACGCCTGATTCCAAAGCGGCGAAATTACGCGCTGGCCGTGGTTTATGTTTCACTGATTGGCCTTTTTGTCTTGATCGGCTTCGAACTGCTGCCTAAGATCGCGGGACAGGCAATCAGTCTCGCGACACGCTTTCCTTCGCTGATATCGGGAAACAAGCTGGCATCTATTCCGCTCGGGTTTCTCAATCCTGTTCGCGAACAGATTGTGGATTTCGCCACCAGGGAAGCGGCCACGCTCGAATCGAAGGTAGTTCCTTTCATTCAGGAGGCAGGAGCGAAAATCCTGACAGGCATCGGAGCCTTGCTGCCCGCGATTCTGATTCCGATCCTCGCGTTCTTCTTCCTAAAAGACGGTGAGCAGATTCGGATCAACCTGATTGGGGCCGTCGAAGACGGGCACGACCGCTCGATGCTCGAACAGATCCTGGACGATGTTCATCTCTTGTTGAAGAACTACATTCGCGCTCTGGTGCTGATGTCGGTTGCGTCGTTCGTGTGCTGGGTTGTGTTCCTCAGTATTATGCGATACCACTACGAGTTGCTGCTGGCGGCATTGGCGGGAGTGCTGGAGTTTATCCCGGTTATCGGGCCAGCCGCCGCCGGCATTGTCATGCTGGTGGTCTGCGCGGGCTCCGGCGGCATCCTGTGGATTCTGATCTTCTGGGGTTGCTACAGGGTTTTTGCCGACTATATCTTGAGCCCTTACCTGATGAGTGCCGGAGTTGAGTTGCACCCGCTGCTGGTGCTATTCGGAGTGCTCGCGGGAGAGAGCGTCGCTGGGATCCCAGGCATGTTCTTCTCGATCCCAGCGATCGCAATCCTCCGCGTCTTATACGTAAATCTCAGGAAAGCGTACACTCACCGGCAGTTGGCTGCCGTGGCGAGGGGGTAGCACCCCAAAGGTTCAAACTCCGGCGCGCGTCCAGCCCTGGTAGATGGCGATGCCGATGATAGCGACGGCGTAGACTATAACCGCGGCGATCAATGCGGTCCGGAGTTTGTCCACCATTTCGAAACGGCGGATCATCGAACTTTGGGAATCGACGACGGTTAAATCGTGCGAGTCGTCGTGAAGGTGAATGTAGTGGTCGGAGTGGTTTTCGAGCCAGTGGCGATAGATTGCGACACCTATGGTGCACAAGATCAAAACACCCCATAGACTAACGTGCAGAATGAGGTTCATAAAGGACTAATCGCTCCTTTGGCCGCAATAGTACGCCTATTTCAGTGTGATTGCAAGCTATCAGTGTGATCCTGGTAACTATTGCCCTCGGCGCTCACGAGAAGTTGCCCACTTCTGCTCTGTTAGAGTTACCCACCAGAAATGCGGCTTGTTGATCCGTAAGTCTATAGCACGAGTGGCATTATCATCCGCGCCGAAGGCGTGCCGGTGGATCAATTCTCATGAGCATACCCGGGTAACTTCTCGCGAGTGCCGAAGCTATTGCAGTGGCGCCCAAAAGCGCCGCTATAATCGGGGTTCGATTCGAGTTCATGACTGCCGCTCCTTTGGACTGGTTTCCTCTCTGGCTCAGCCTGCGTGTCGCTGGACTCACGACGGTGCTGGTGCTGGGGATCGGGACCTTTGCCGCGTATGTGCTGTCGCATAAGAAGTTCGCGGGCAAGAGCCTGGTCGATTCGCTGATCACGCTTCCGCTGGTATTGCCGCCGACCGTCCTCGGCTACTATCTGCTTGTCCTATTGGGACGGGATTCCTGGATTGGAGTCGTTTACGAAAGGCTCTTCGGGCAACCTCTGGTCTTTACCTGGCAGGCAGCGGTGGTGGCGGCGTTCTTTCACTCCGCGCCGATCTACATCAAAGCGGCCAAGGCGGTGCTCGAAGGCGTTGACTATCGCTTTGAGTGGGCGGCGCATAGCATGGGCGCTTCCGAGTGGCGCACGTTTTGGCGAGTCACACTGCCGCTGGCGCGCCGCGGTTTGAGTTCGCTCGCAACGCTTAGTTTTGCCCGTTCGCTGGGCGACTTCGGCGTGACGATTATGATCGCGGGCAACATACCCGGGCGCACGCAGACGCTCTCCGTGGCAATTTACGACGCGGTGGAATCGGGCGACGGAAGACTCGCGCGAATTTTAGTATTGGTGGTGTCGGGCGTGGCGCTGGCGCTGTTGTGGCCAGCCGGCTACGTCTCGCGCGGCACAAGAACCGGATGAGCATCGATGCGCGCCTGATCAAGAGATTTCCGGCAGCCACGGATTCGCTGCCATTCGAGTTGAACATTCACCTGCGGGCGGCGCATGGCATCACGGTTCTGCTGGGGCCGAGCGGTTCGGGGAAGACGCTGACATTGAACTGTATCGCCGGGTTTGCGCGACCGGACGAAGGCCGCATTCTCGTGAAAGACGACATTTATTTCGACGCCGCAACGCAGGTCCACGTGCCGCCGCGATCCCGGCGCTGCGGGTACATGTTTCAGGATCACACGTTGTTCCCGCATATGACGGTGCGGGAAAACCTGCGCTTTGCGGCCGCGGTCTCACGCTCAAAAGACAAGGCGCTAGTCCGGCGCAGGCGCATCAACGAACTGCTGGATGCTTTCGAACTGAAAGACTTGGCGGCGCGCAAACCGTCGCAGTTGTCAGGCGGACAGAAGCAAAGGGCGGCGCTGGCACGCACGCTGGTTGCCGAGCCGCGCGTTATTCTGCTGGACGAGCCGACGCGCGGTTTGGACGCGCGCTTGCGCCAGTCGTTTTATGACATCCTGCGCCAGACCAGGGAGCGATTACAAATTCCGATGTTGCTGGTGACGCACGACCTTGACGAGTGTTTCGAATTGGCCGACACCGTTTGCCTGATGGACCAGGGCCGTTTCCTGCAGATGGGGCCGCTGGACGAGGTTGTGAATCGGCCCGCGAACGCCGACGCGGCGCGCTTTCTGGGAATCTACAGCGTGGTGGAGGCGCGGATCGTGGCGCTAGATCCGGGGCGGAATACCAGCCGGATCGCGATCTTGGAGAACGAGATTGCAGGCCACTATCTGCCGGGACATCTGATTGGGGATCGCGGACTGTTGTGCATTCGAGAATCGGAGATCACGGTTGCGGTTCCAGCGGCGCGGTCATCGAGCGACGAAGTGCTGTTGCGGGTGAGCGGCGCAAGCCCGTCCCCGCGCGGCATCCGCCTGCAATTCGCGGGCGGCATTGGGGCAACGGTCGCGGCGAGCGGCTACGACGAGTTGAAGGGACACGAGCGTTTGCGAGCAAACATTCCAGCCAGTGCTGTATCCTTCGTAGCGAGATGAAGCGGTATTACATTACCGATCGCAAGCCGGTGGGCGGCTTTCGCGCGCTGCTTGAGATTATCCGGGACCAGATGCACCTGGGCGTAGACCTGATCCAGATTCGCGAGAAGGACTTGAGTGCGCGCGAGCTGTTTGAGTTCACGCTGGCAGTGCTGGAGGTCCGCAATCACGAAACTAAGAAGCTCCCGACGAAGATTCTGGTCAACTCGCGATGCGACGTGGCGCTGGTCACGGGCGCCGATGGCGTTCATCTGCCGGCGGATGCGCCGGAGCAGGTTTTGCCGGGATTGCTGATCGGGAGATCGTGTCACACGCTGGAGGAGATGCAGCGCGCGAAGGCGGATTTCGTTACCTTCGGGCCGGTGTTCTTGAGCCCTGGAAAGGGTCCGCCGGTTGGGCTGAAAGCCCTGACGCAGGCCTGCAAATTAGGGATATCGGTGTATGCGCTGGGCGGCGTGAACTGGGAGAACGCGGAAGAATGCATGCGCGCCGGGGCGGAAGGGATTGCCGGGATCCGCTTATTTCAAGAGCCGGACCTGTGGGGAATTTGAAACAGGTTCGTTGGTCTTGGGCGTCAGAAATACAGTGCGTATTTTAGGTTGCTTTCTGACAGTCTGCGCGGCTGGGTTGCTGCCAGCTCAGACTCCTTCCACGGACAAGCCGGTTCAGCCTGGAACCTTGCCCGGCACGGTTTCGGCGCCATCGTTCACGGTGCGCGACAAACTCGACTACCGGGTTGTGCAGAGCTTTGGGCTGCGCGGTTTCGGGGGAGCGTTGATTGGCGCGTCGATTGGCCAGGCGCGCGGCTCGCCAAGCGAGTGGGGCGGCGGGACCGAGGGATTTGCGAAGCGATATGTCTCCGGACTGGGCGGTAATTTCTCACGGCAGGTGTTCGTGTTTACGCTAGAGAGCGCCTTCCGTGAAGATCCGCGGTACTTTCCGTCACATAGCGGGAGCACGATGAAGGAGCGCACGCTGAACGCGCTGAAGCAGGCTGTCTGGACCAAGAAAGACGATGGCGGTTCCGAGATCGCCTATGCGCGGATCATCAGCGAGTTTGGGGCGGCCGCGTTCACGAACGTCTGGCAGCCGGACAGCACCGGCCATACCAGCTCTCTTTTCATAAGATGCCTGGTGGGGCTGGGAGGCGATTGCGCTTACAATTTCATGCAGGAATTTATTCCGTTTACAAGACCGGTCTCATTGCGTCACCGGCACTGATTCCGGCAAGTCAAGCTTTGATTTTGGCGCGTGCAGTTCCTGCAAGCTCCAGACGCGGATGGGATCGCGGCGGCTGGAGGCGACGGCTTCGGCGGCCGCTTTCGCCCCGCTCATGGTGGTGATGCAGGGTATCCGGTAGGTGACGGCGTTGCGGCGAATGGTTTGTTCGTCGGGGAAAGAGTGACTGCCGGTGGTTGTGTAAATTACCAGGTTCAGCTTGCCGGCCTTGAGAAGATCGACGGCGTTCGGACGCCCCTCATTTACCTTGAAGACGGTCTTGCAGGGCAGGCCGGCGGCCTTCAGCACCGACGCGGTGCCGCGCGTTGCGAAGAGTTTGAAGCCGAACCCGTGGAATTTTTGGGCGACGGCGACGGCCGCGGATTTGTCCCGATCATTGACGCTGATGAAGAGCGCTCCGTGATCGGGGATCGGATTCCCAGCGGCGATTTGCGCCTTGGCGAAGGCTTCGCCGAAGCTCTCGCCGACACCCATGACCTCGCCGGTGGAACGCATCTCCGGCCCGAGCGCCGGATCGACGCCAGGGAATTTGTTGAATGGGAACACCGGACTCTTCACGAAGAAACTCGGCACGGTAAGAGTGCCGTTGACGATACCGCCGGTGAGGTTCGTGAAGTCCTGCAGGCTCTTGCCGAGCATCAGGCCAACGGCAATCTTCGGCAGCGGCACCCCAGTCGCCTTGCTCACGAATGGAACGGTGCGGGAGGCGCGCGGATTCACTTCAAGCACGTAGACGTTGCCGTTCTGGATTGCGTACTGGACGTTCATGAGGCCGATGACGTGCAAGGAGCGGGCGAGTTTGGCGGTGTGTTCTTCGATGGTCTTGAGAGTTCGATCAGTGAGCGAAAAAGCGGGCAGCACGCAGGAGCTATCGCCGGAGTGAACGCCGGCTTCTTCGATGTGCTCCATAATGCCCGCGATCAAAACATTCGTTCCATCGCAGAGCGCATCGACATCCACTTCGGTGGCGTCTTCGAGGAAGCGGTCGATCAGAACCGGACGCTTGACGGAAAAGCTGGCGGCCTCCAGCATATAGCGCCGGACGGTTTCTTCGTTGTACGCGATGACCATGGCGCGTCCGCCCAGCACGTAGCTGGGGCGAACCAGAACCGGAAAACCTAAATGCCGGGCCACCTCGCACGCTTCTTCCACACTGGTAGCGGCGCCGTTCGGAGGGCAGGGGATGGCGAGATCGTCCAGCAGCTTGCCGAACAATTTGCGATCCTCCGCGAGATCGATGTTGCTGGGATCGGTGCCGATGATCGGAAGGCCTTCACTCTTGAGAGGCATGGCCAGGTTGAGCGGAGTCTGGCCGCCAAACTGAACGATGAGGCCGTCGGGTTTTTCGACATCGGAGATATTGAGAACCTCTTCCGCGGTGAGCGGCTCGAAGTACAAACGGTCACTGGTGTCGTAGTCTGTCGATACCGTCTCCGGATTGCAATTGACCATGATGGATTCGTAGCCGAAATCCTGCAGCGCGAAGGAGGCGTGGCAACAGCAGTAATCGAACTCAATGCCCTGGCCAATGCGATTGGGACCGCTGCCAAGAATCATGACCTTGCGGCGCGTCGTCGGCGCGGCCTCGTCTTCGGATTCGTAGCTGGAGTACATATAGGGCGTGAAGCTTTCGAACTCAGCGGCACAGGTGTCAACCCGGTTGAAGACGGCATGAATACCAAGCTTCTTGCGGGCCGCGCGAACTTCGAGGGGCTCCGCCTTAACCATCTCCGCGATCTGCCGGTCGCCTAGGCCGTCGCGCTTGAGTTTTCGAAACTCTTTGGCGGTGATGGATGCAAGCGTTCGGCCGGTGAGCGATTTGCGCAGCGCAACAATCTCGCAGACCTGCTGGAGAAACCAGCGATCGATGCGGGTCATCTCGTGCACCTGATCGACGGTATAGTTCTGGTCGAAAGCAAATAGAACGTAGTTGAGACGGTCCGGATTTGGCGTGATGAGGTTCTTCGGAATGAGCTCTTTGTACAGCGATCCGACGCTCGACGACTTCCCGGTTTCGAGGCTGCGCAATCCCTTGCCGAGGGCTTGCTTAAAGGTGCGGCCAATCGCCATCGCCTCGCCGACGGACTTCATCTGGGTGTTGAGGACGGGCTCTGCGCCGGGAAATTTCTCAAACTGCCAGCGCGGAATTTTCACGACAACGTAGTCAAGCGTCGGCTCGAAGCAGGCGGGAGTGGCGCGCGTGATGTCGTTCTTGATTTCGTCGAGACGATAGCCGACGGCCAGCTTCGCGGCGATCTTTGCGATGGGGAAGCCGGTGGCCTTGGAGGCGAGCGCGGAACTGCGGGAGACGCGCGGGTTCATCTCGACAATGACCATGCGCCCGTTATCGGGATTGATGGCGAACTGGACGTTGGAGCCGCCGGTATCGACGCCGATTTCGTTCAGGCAGCGCAGGGCGGCATCGCGCATCATTTGATACTCGCGATCCGTGAGCGTCTGGGCCGGGGCGACGGTGATGGAGTCTCCGGTATGGACTCCCATGGGGTCGAAGTTTTCGATGGAGCAGACGATGATGCCATTGCCGGCAAGGTCGCGCATCACTTCAAGCTCGAACTCTTTCCAGCCGAGCACGCTTTCTTCGACGAGCACCTCGTGGACGGGCGACAAGTCGATGCCGCGCTCCAGGATTTCTACCAGTTCCTCGCGGTTATAGGCGATGCCGCCGCCGGTGCCGCCCATGGTGAAACTGGGGCGAAGAATGATGGGGTAGCCGATGCGCTCGGCAAACCCAAGGCCAGCTTCGACGTTGTTGACAAGCTGAGACTGGGTCATGTCGAGGCCGATTTTGCGCATGGCATCTTTGAACAGCAGGCGGTCTTCGGCTTTCTTGATCGCGTCGATTTTCGCGCCGATGAGTTCGACGCCGTATTGCTCCAGGATGCCCGCTTCCGCGAGCTCAACGGCAAGGTTCAAGGCCGTCTGGCCGCCCACGGTCGAGAGCAATGCATCGGGCCGTTCTTTGCGAATCACCTCGGCTGCGAACGCCAGGCTAAGAGGCTCGACGTAAGTGCGGTCCGCAAGCTCCGGATCGGTCATGATGGTGGCTGGATTCGAGTTGATAAGGACAACCTCATAACCCTCGCTGCGCAACGCTTTGCAGGCTTGCGCGCCGGAGTAATCGAACTCGCAGGCTTGCCCGATAACGATGGGCCCGGAGCCGATGATCATGATGCGTTTGAGATCTGTCCGCTTCGGCATGTCAGCGCTCGTTCTCCTTCATGACGGTGGCGAAGTCGTTGAACAAGTAATGCGAATCGTGCGGGCCAGGCGCGGCTTCGGGGTGGTATTGAACGCAGAAGACGGGCTCACTGCGATGCCGCAAACCTTCTACCGTATTGTCGTTCAGATTCAAGTGCGTGACTTCCACGTTAGAGTCCTGCAAGGAATCGGGATCGACGCAGAAGCCATGATTTTGCGAGGTGATCTCTACCTTCCCGGTGCGGTAGTTGAGAACGGGATGATTCGCTCCATGGTGACCGAACTTGAGCTTGTAGGTCTTGCCTCCGAAAGCCAATCCGAGAATCTGATGCCCGAGGCAGATGCCGAAGATGGGGACCTTGCCGATCAACTGGCGCACTTGCGTAGATTGGCGCTCGAGGGGCTCTGGATCGCCGGGGCCGTTCGAAAGAAAGACACCGTCGGGCTTGAGAGAAAGGACATCGGCGGAGGAGGTGTCGGATGGGACCACCGTGACGCGGGAGCCGATCTGAACGAGGTGCCGGAGGATGTTGCGCTTGATGCCGAAGTCGTAAGCGACGACATGAAAACGAGGCTGGTGGGCGGCGGCTTGCTTATCGGACGACGAAACGGGTTCGATGCCTTGGGTCCAAGGGTAGCTCTGCGTGGTTGAGACGCGCGAGACCAGGTTGCGACCGGTCATGGTGGGCGAACCGCGGACAATGCCGATGAGGGCGTTTGTATCCTGGGGGCCGACGGCGATGATGCCGCGCATGGCTCCGCGCTGGCGCAGATGACGAACGAGTCTGCGGGTATCCACTTCGGCAATAACCGGGATGCCGTTTTTGCCAAGGAACGTTTCCGCTTTTTCTTCCGAACGCCAGTTGCTGACGACGGGCGACATTTCGCGCACGACGAGACCTTCGATATAGGGACCGCCGGATTCGCAATCGGCCTGGTTCGCGCCATAGTTGCCGATTTGCGGATTGGTGAGAACCACGATCTGACCGGCATAGGAGGGATCTGTGAAGATTTCCTGGTAGCCGGTAATGGCGGTGTTAAAAACGACTTCGCCCGAGCGTTGAACGGACGCACCAAAGCTAGTTCCCTCGAAGATCGTTCCATCTTCCAGGGCGAGAACAGCTTGCTTCAACTAGTTAGGCTCCTACCGACAAATGTGGGGATGCTGCACGGGATGCAGGTGACCGGAGGGCCGATCACTTTATTTGAGCATGTTTCAATCTTCGATTCAATGCGGGTGGCGTGCCGGCGGCGAGAGAGGCGCCACGGTTTCAGGCGGCATGGGCGCGGCGGGTTTGGGGTTGGTATTCACTTTTAAGAGTTTCGCGGGCGGCGGCGGCGATGCGGGCGCCTTCCAGAAAGTCTTCAATATCTTCGATTGAAAATTCGAACCCAAACTCGGCGGGAGAGAACGGTTTGTGCTCTTTCTTAGAGGCGAGGTAGAGCTTGGCGGCCATTTCAAGCTGCTGCCGCTCTTCCGCGATGCGGTCTTGCTGGAGTTGTTTCAGTTCGGCGGACTGCTTTTCGCGCTGGCGCAGGAGGCGAGACTCCTGCGTGCCGAGATTGCGGAGCT
>OCTA010002853.1_pt1 | contig 15526 bp, 7 predicted proteins | sample 1538991 | NCBI WGS metagenome assembly OCTA01 (sample SAMEA3539302, study PRJEB22396) | soil metagenome | biome: tundra; feature: field; material: soil | place: USA | collected 2010-05 | depth 0.15 m | reverse complement strand
CTCAGGAACTCGATCGTGGCCGCCTTGTTCCACACGAGGTAGCCCGGGCCGAGGCTCTTGATGACGATGAAGACGAAGTGCGGGTCGCACATCGAGTAGAGCGACCCGCCGAACTGCGTGCCGAAGAGGTTCTTGTTCCAGAAGTGGAGCCTCATGCGGACCGTGATCCTGTGGGCGTCGTCCTTCGGGTACGAGACGCGGACGCCCGCGCCGAGGTACGGCGGGTAGAGATTGACGAGCCTCATGAGGAGGCGGTGGCGGAGCGAGGCCATTAGTCCGGGAGGAGCGCGACGGCGCGGAGCGGGGCACCCTGCGCGAAGGCGGGCGCAGCCGCGAGAGCCAGGACGACAGGAAAAAGGCGCGCGGTCTTCATCGGGCCATCTCCTCCTGATAAGAGCCTACTCCCGACGGCGCGCCCTGCTAGGCTCTCCCGAGCCGTGAAGCTCGTCATCCAGATTCCCGCCTGGGACGAGGCGGAGCAGATCGGACCCGCTCTCGCGGAGCTTCCGCACCACATGGCGGGCTTCGACGCGGTCGAGACGCTCGTCGTGGACGATGGCTCGACCGACGGCACCGCAGAGGCCGCCCGGCACGCGGGCGCCGACCACGTCGTGCGGCTGCCGATCCACCGGGGCCTCGCGTTCGCGTGGCGAGCCGGCCTCGACGCTGCGCTACGCCTCGGAGCCGACGTGATCGTCTCGACGGACGCGGACCGCCAGTACGCGGCGGCCGACGTCGAGACCCTCGTGGCGCCCCTCCTCCGGGGCGAGGCCGAGATCGTCGTTGGCGACCGCGGGGTTGCGACGAAGGCGGATTTCTCGCCCGGCAAGCGCCTCGCCCAGCGCTTCGGCTCGTGGGTGGTACGGCGCGCCTCGGGAACCGAGGTGCCGGACGCGACCTCGGGCTTCCGCGCCCTCACGCGCGAAGCCGCGCTCCGGCTCAACGTCTTCTCGAGGATGACGTACACGCTCGAGACGCTCATCCAGGCCGGCAACAAGGAAATCGCCGTCGCCTCGGTCCCGGTACGCACGAACCCGCCCGTGCGAGAGTCGCGCCTGATCCGGCGCTCGGCGAACTACGTGCTCGTGCAGGGCGCGAACATCCTGCGCATCACGGCGCTCTACAAGCCGCTGCCCGTGTTCTTCGGATGCGCGTCGCTCCTCGCCGCCGCCGGCCTCACCCTCGTCGGGCGCTACGTCTACTTCGTCGTGGCGGACCACAACCCGGCCGGCCACCTCCAGTCGCTCCTCCTCGCGGCCGTGCTCTTCGTCGCGGCCGTCGTCTGCGTCCTCTCCGGGCTCCTCGCGGACCTCATCTCCATCAACCGGACGCTCCTCGAGGAGCTCGTGCTGGAGAAGAGAAGGAAGGAAGCCGGAGAAAGAGAAGACTCGAAGATTCCTTTGAAGGGGAAATAGGCGGATGCCCCCTGAGGATCCGGCCCGGCTCGTCGAGCGGCCGTCCCCTCTTACCCTTTCTAAGAAAATCTTCAGTGTTCTTTTCACGGCAGCGCTCCTGGCGCTGTTCGTCCTCGCGATCCGTCGCGCTCCGAGAGGAATCCTGGAAAGCCTCGAGCACGCCCGTCCCGCGCCGCTCCTCGCCGGCTTCGCGGTGTTCTTCGCCTCCCATGTGTTGCGCGGCGCCCGCCTGAACCGCCTGCTCCCGAAAGACGAGCGGATCGCGGCGGCTCGGGCGTTCGGCCTCTCCGGCGCCTCGCACTTCCTCGTGCAGGTCGTTCCTTTCCGGGGCGGCGACGTGGCTTCTCTCGCCCTCGTGCACCGCGAGCTCGGCGTCACCTGGTCGCGTTCGGGCGGCGTCTTCGTGCTCATCAAGCTGATCGACACGGCCTCCGCCGTGCTCGTGGGTCTCGCGGGGGGAACGGTCGTCCTGCTGAGTCACCGCGTGGCGGGCGGGCCGTGGGCAGCCGGGCTCTTCTGCGTCCTTCTCGCCGCCCTCACCGTTCTCCCGGAAGCGGGGGGAGCCCTCCTCGAGGCGTTTTCGGCACGAGTACGGCCCGCGTCGCGGCTCAAGCGCATCGTCGAGGACGTTGGAGGCGGCCTCGCGGTTGCGCGGCGCGACCGTCTGGCCTATGCGGCGGCCTGCCTGCTCTCCGTCGGATTCCTCGCCGCGCACATCGTCGGGCTCAAGCTCACGATGGCGGGCCTCGGGATCGACGTGGGCTTCGCCGCGCTCGCCTTCGCGACTCTCGCGGCCACGGTCGCCGCGGCGCTGGTCCCGTCGCCCGCCGGAACGTTCGGCCCGGCCGAGTCCGGCTGGATGGCGGCGCTCGCGCTCGACGGGATTTCCTTCGGGGCCGGCGCCGTGAGCGGGATCGCGGTGCATCTCCTCGCGACTCTGGCCGCCGGAGCTGCGGGACTGTTCGTTCTCTCGCGCCCGGCGCCGCGCTAGCCTTTCCAGGGTCCGCCGAGGACGTCCGACGCGGGCGCGAGCACGAGCCGGCGCTTGCGGTTGAATTTCCTGCCCTCGTCCACGAAATGCTTCGTCAGCTCGCGCACGAAGCTCGCCCGTACTTTCCCGAGAAGCTGGCGGAACGAATACCGCATCGGATAGATGCGCACGCCGAGGACGTAGCCGCGCACGAGGAAATAGAGCAGGAAGTAAAAGCGCGTCCACGGCCGCTTCACGAGATGCTTCACCGCGAAATTCCGAAGGCCCGGGAACACGAGGAGGAACACGCCGAGGAACGAGATGTTGAGCTGCTTCATCTTCTCTTCTTCGGTGAAGCAGCGGAACGGCGACTGCGACTGGAAGGTTTCGTGAAGCTTCTCGTAATCCCCGTCGAACGCTCCAATTGCGATCGTGTAGTCGGTCAAGGGCGTCCCGGGATACGGGCTGAGCATGACGAACTCGCCGGACGTGACGCGACAGTTGACGTTGATGTCGAGCGACTCGATGTCGTAGTCGATGGCATCGTGCCGCAGGCCGAGGGCGTGGAGCCGTTCTGTGAGCTCGCGGCGCGCGGGGGGCGCGAGCGGAGAGGCGCCCGCGAGCACGCTTTCGAAGGCCTCGCGCTTGATGCGCGGGAAGTGCGACGCGAGGTGCGCGACGACGCCCGCCGCTTTCTCCTCGAATCGGGGGTCGTTCACTTTCGGGATCACGGGCGCTGGGATCGCGAGGATCGTGTTCGAGAACGTCTTCACGCCTTTCTTGGCGCAGTACGCGAAGGCGAACCGGATGTCCTCCTCGGTCATCGTGCGCTTGAAGGTGTGCTGGCGGACGAAGTCGTTTCCGGATTCGATCGACATCGTGATCGAGTGAAGGCCCGCGGCCCGCATCAGGTCGATCATCTCCGGATCCTTGTGGACGAGGTCGCACCGTGTGAGGCAGTGAAACGGTACGCCGATGACCTTCGGGTACTTCTCGGAGAACTCGCGCAGCCAGTCGTCGGCGTGGAACGTGAACATGTCGTCGTAGAACTTGATGAACTGGGTGTCGTAGTTCCGCTTGATGTCGAGCAGCTCCTCGAGGAGCCGGTCGACGCTGTACCGGTTGATCGTCTTTCCCTTGCGCTTGTAGAGCTCGTTGAACTTCGCGTTGAAGCAATACGTGCACGGATAGGGGCAGCCGCGCTGCGAGATGAACGTCCGCATGCCGAAGTGCTTGAGCTGCGTTTTGTCGTATACGAGGGCGCGGTCGTGGAACGGCAGGTCGTCGAGGAAGCCCGCCCGGTCCCGCAGCGAGATCGTGCCGTCCTCCCGCCGGTTTCCCCGCGTGACGATGCCGGGCACGTCGTCGGGCGCGGCGCCCGCCGCGAGGCGCGAGAGGAGCTCAGGCCACGCCTCGTCGGCCTCGCCCACGGCGAGAAAATCCATGTGAGTCTCTTCGACGGGAAGCGCCTGCGCGCCCGGGCGGGGCGGTGGAGCCGCCAGCGTCTCCCCCCGGAGCCGCATGCGCGGATAGTTGAACGTCGGGTGGGGACCGCCCATGATCGTGAGGACGTCGTCGCCGAACGTGCCCTTGATCTCCCGCGCGACGTCGAACATGACGTTGCTCTCGCCCGTCTTCGCGCTGAACGCCACGATGTCCGGGTGGATCGCCTTGAGGTCGCGATCCAGCTCCCCGTGCTCGAGGACGGACAAAAACGTCTCGTGGCCTCCCTGCTTGGCGAGCGCCGAGAGAAGCTCGACGTTCAGGGGGTCGATGTTCTCTTCCTTGAGCATCGTGAAGAGGATCTTCATGCCTCCCCTAGGATAGTCTAAAGAGACGATGTCTCAGCGGTTGAGCTTTCCGGTGTCCGTTCTTCACACTGGCGCAGCGGTCGCGGCGATGGCGGTCCTGCTCGGAACGGCGCCTCACGCGCACTCTCAGAAATCGCCTGTCCCCTCTCCGAAGCCGTCATCTCCTCGGGCAAAGGCGCCGAAAAAATCCACGATGTCGAAGACCGCCGAGTTCACGGCGCTCCGGTCGGAATACCTCAAGGAGTTCCTCGAGCGCTTTCCGGTCGTCGCGACGTATCTGGGCGCGGAGGGCCTCGATCCCGCGTACGCGGCTCTGGATGGACGGCTCCGCGACTATTCCCCCGCCGCCCTGCACGCCGAGCGCGACTCGTGGACGGGTTTTCAGGCTCGCCTCGCGAAGATCGAGGTCAAGGCGCTTCCCGAGCCCGACCGCATCGACGCCTCCGTGATGGACTCGCAGCTCGCATTCCTCGTGCACAACCTCGACAGGCGCGTGCACGAGAAGGCCCTCGACGTGTTCCTCGAGGAGCCCCTCCGAGGCGTCGAGTGGACGCTGCAGGGCATGACCCCGGGAACCGGCGGTGCCCGCGGGACGAAGGCCGAGTGGCAGGCCGTCGCGGCGCGCGCCGCCGCCGTGCCCGCATACCTCAGAACGGCCCTCGCGAACGTTCGGCGCGGCACCTCGGGCAACGCGATTCCCGACCGGCGTCTCATCACGGCCGCGGTCGACGCGGCCGAATCGACGGCAGTGTATTTCGAGAAAGCCCTTCCCGAGAAAGCCGCGTCGTGGGGCGCCGACCTCGACGCCGAGACGAGAGCCGCCCTTGCGGCCGCGTGCCCGACCGCGGCAGCGGCGTTCCGGGATTTCCGCAAGGGTCTCTTCGACCTTTTCTTCGAGCCCGACGGAAAAGCGCTAAAGCCCGCGTTCGACAAGGACCGCTTCGCGGCCGGCGAGGCGGAGTACTCCTGGGCGCTGAAGAGCAACCTGCGCGTGACGCGCACCCCACGCGAGCTCCACGCCTACGGCAAGTCCAGGGTGGCCGAGACTCTGGCCGAGATGACCGCTCTCGCGCGCCGCGTCGCCGCGGACCGCAAGCTGCCGGACGCCTCGCCTGCCGCGGTCCTGTCGTTCCTCGGGAACGACATCCCGAAGAACGACGCCGAGATGCTGTCGTGGTACCAGCTCGCGTGCCGGCGTCTCGTGGAGTACGGCCAAAAGACCGGCATGTTCGACCTCCCGTCGGATTACCGCCTCGACGTCGTCTTCACGCCGCCGCCGCTGCGCGACACGATCGACGCCGCCTATTACCCGGCGCCGCAGCTCAAGAAGGGAGGCGTCGGGCAGTTCTACGTGACGCCGACGGGCGACGACCCCGCTGCGCTTCGCGAGCACGCGCGTGCCGCGATCGCGAGCCTGGCGGCGCACGAAGGCTTCCCCGGCCACGACTGGTACTACCAGTTCATGCGGTCACGCGCCGGTTCGATCTCCTCGATCCGCTGGCTGACGCCCGGCGGTGTTGAGGACTCCGCTTCGATGTGGGAGGACGCGATGTCGTCCGAGGGATGGGCGCTCTACTGCGAGCGCCTCGTGGGCGAGCCCCGCCCGGATTTCCCCGACGGCTTCTACAGCCCGGAAGAGCGCTTTTTCGAGCTTCAGAACCAGCTCTTGCGCGATGCCCGCGTCGTGATCGACACGGGAATCCACTGCGGCTTCATGTCGTTCGAGGACGCCGTGACGTACTTCGTGAGGAACGTCGTCTTCGTGAAGGGCCCAGTCTCGACCGATCCGGCGCTGAATCCCGACGCGAAAGAGCGCGCCGCGGTCGCATCGGCCCGCAGGGAGATCTTCCGCTACTCGAAGTGGCCCACGCAGGCGATCACATACACCTTGGGCAAGGCCGAAATCCTCGCGCTGCGCGAGGAATGCCACGCGGTCGAGGGGCCGGCTTTCTCCGAGCGGCGGTTCCACGAGGAGTTTCTCTCCGAGGGTCAGATCCCGCCGGGGGCGTTCCGCGCGCGCCTCCTCGCGAGAGCCCGCGCCCGTTCGGCCGCGACCGGCGCTCCGGACGCGACGAACATCGGAATTTCGCGCTGAACGGCGCGGAGCGAGCTCAGGCCGGCTTAGGCCCTTTGCGGTCGAGCGCGCGCCGGACGCTCCGCGCGAGCGTCTCGGGGTTGAAGGGCTTCTGGATGAAGTCGCTTCCGGGCTCCAGGATGCCGCGCTCGTCGAAGTAGCCCGACGCGAAGACGACCTTCATCGAGGGGCGCTCGGGGCTCAGCAGGTCCGCGAGGCGCCGGCCGTTCAGGCCCGGCAGGAGGACGTCGGTGAGGAGCAGGTCGATCTGTCCCGTGTATCCGCGCGCCGTCTCGAGCGCCTCCTCCGCGCTCGACGCGACGAGGAGGCGATAGCCGCTCCGCTCGAGCAGGAGGGAGGCGAGACGGCGCACGGATTCCTCGTCCTCGACGAGAAGGATCGTCTCCGTGCCCCCGCGCTGCAGGAACCGCGGGGTCACGTTCGAAGGCGAGTCCACGGCGCCGTGGACGCGCGTCAGGTAGACGAGCACGCGCGTCCCTTTCCTGGGCTCGCTCTCGATGTGGATGTAGCCGCCGCTCTGCTTCACGATCCCGTAGACCGTCGAGAGCCCGAGGCCCGTGCCCTTGCCTCTCTCCTTCGTCGTGAAGAAAGGCTCGAAGGCGTGCGAAAGGGTCTCGGCATCCATTCCATGGCCGGAGTCGGAGACCTCGAGCAGCACGTAGTCCCCTTCGGCGACCTTCGGAACCTCCGGAAGGTTCGCGGCATGAAGCGACACGTTCCGCGTCGCGATTCTGAGGACGCCGCCCTCGGGCATCGCGTCGCGCGCGTTCACCGCTAGGTTGAGGAGCACCTGCTGAAGCTGACCCGGATCGGCCAGAACGCGCCAGAGGTGCGGGTCGCGCTCGGCCTCGTACGTGACGTCCTCGCCGAGCGTGCGCCGCAGCATGCCGTCGACCTCGGCGAGCACCTCGTTCAGGTCGAGGATCTTCGGCTGGAGCACCTGCTTGCGGCTGAAGGCGAGGAGCTGTTTCGTGAGCGCGGCAGCGCGCTCTCCGGCCTTGCGGATCTCGTCCGCGGAGTGTTTCACCTCTGGCGAGGGGTCCGAGTCGAGAAGGAGCTCCGCGTACCCGAGGACTGCCGTCAGGAGATTGTTGAAGTCGTGGGCCACGCCGCCCGCGAGCCGTCCGATCGCCTCCATCTTCTGGGCCTGCCGGAGCTGCTCTTCCAGCGCGCGCCGTTCGACGAGACTGTGCACGACGTTGAACACGGTCCGGCGTCCGCTTTCCTCGATGAGAATCGCGTCGATCTCGACAATGACTTCTTTGCGGTCCTTCCGCCGGAAGGAGCGATTCGGGATCGTCAGCGTTTCCTGATCGACGAGCCGGTGGACGTTCGCGTCGACCGAGGCGCGATCGTCAGGCGCAAAGTCGTAAAGGCTCAGCGCGGACAGCTCCTCGGCGGAGTAGCCCAGCATGCGCTGAAACGCCGGGTTCGACTCGAGAACCCGCCGCGTCGCGAGATCGTAGAAGAAAAGACCGTCCCGCGACGACTCGATGACGCTTCGATAACGCTCGCGCGACACCCGCAGCGCTTCCTCGACCTCCTTGCGCTCCGAGATATCCACGATCGTCCCTTCGATGACTTCCGGAGTGCCCGGCAGAAGAGACGCGTGCTCGAGCGTCCAGAACAGGCTGCCGTCTTTTCGACGCGACCGCGACTCGCGCGCGATGAGCGTGCCCTTCTCCCTCAGGTCATCGAGAAAACGCTGTCGGGATTCCGCGCTCTCATGGAGCGCGACCGCGGATTGATCGAGGAGATCCTGCCGCGACTCGTAGCCGTAAAGGCGAGCGAACGCCTCGTTGCATTCGAGGATCCGGCCTTCAGGCGTCGTGCGGTAGATCCCGACGAGACTCTGCTCGAAGAGACGCCCGTACCGCTGCTCGGAGGCCCGGATCGAGGCCGTCTTACCGCGGCCGACGGCGAGGGCCCGGAACCGCGAGAAGGCGTCTGACCAGTTGATGCCGGGCACGCGCCTGAATCATAGCCCCGGACTCCTGCGACTCAGTCTCCCGAGACGACGAGGATCGATCCGGCCGAGAAGGCGTTGAACTCCGGCGCGTACATCGACTCCACGGTCGCGGGCCCCACGCGGAACGTGCCTGCCATATTCGCGCGCAGCCGGTATTCGAACGTGTACTGCCCCATCGGCAGACGCTCGAAAAAGAAGTTCGTCGCCGAGTCGCGGGTCTCCTCGTACCAGGCTATCCCGAGGTTCCACTTCCAGCGTGAGACCGCGTTTTCCGGCTCGAGGCCGGCCGCGCGGGGATCTCGCAGGTGAACGTACTCGGCCTCGTGCTTCGTCCTGAGAGAGATCTGCACCTCGATCTCGTCCCCCGGCTTCAGCACCGCGCCCTCCGCGAGCGGCGTCAGGACGAACTCGCGCCCGTTCGTCGCGCGCCGGAAGTACTTCCGCGAAACGGAAAAGAAGTCGCCGCGATCCTCGGCCGGGAGCTTCTCGGTGGAGTAGTGCCATGCTGCCGAGGCGAATGCGAAGCCCTTGCTCTCCTTCTCGACGACGACCGTCGAGGTCGTCTTCGGGTCGATCCTGTCGCCGGGCACGACGACGCGATTGTTCTTACCGTTGTACGTGGCCGGGTCGAACGTGAACGTGACCTTCTGGGTCCCGACGGTGACCGTCGCGTCCTCGGGGATCCCGAGCGCGCCCTCGCGCTTCAGGTAGTGGACGAGGGAGTAGATGACCTCGGCCGTTGCCCGAGTGGATTTCCACTGGTTCAGCTTCTTGTTGAGGAGCAGCCACTCGACGATGCCGTCCATCTTCGCGTTCTTAGGGTCCAGCTCGAGGAGCGTGCGCAGGGCGAACGCGTGCGTCTCGATCGTGTCGTTGTACCAGAGCCACGAGCGGTCCTCCGGAGCCCAGAACGTGCCCTGCTCGTCGTTCGTCTTCGCCGAGTCCATCACGGACGCCCACACGAGGTCGGCGTCCGCAGGGCGGCCCATGCGCTTCAATGTCAGCGCAAGGTACCCCTTCAGATACGGAGAGTGCGCCTTCCAGTGCTTGAACGAGTAGTCGAGCATTTCCCGGCGCTCGGTCTCCGTGACGGCGCCGTTCGAGAAGGACGCGTCGGGGTACGCCGAGACGACGTAGTTCAGGAAAGTGATGAACTCCCAGCATCCGTTCAGCGACATGCAGCGCTTCCACTCCGTGCGGTAGTGCTCGGCGACGTAGGAGAAGGCGAGCTGGGTCATGTCCTTCGGCACGTCCACGCCGAACTCGGCGGCCTTCGCAAAGCCGTGGAGGAGGTAGAGCGTCATGTATGGCGACGGCGGGCCGCCCGGGAACCACGGGAATCCGCCGACGGACGTCTGCGCCTTGCGAAGGCGCGCGAGCGCCGACTCCCGGTTCGCCCGCGCGACACGCGGGTCGAGGACGTCGAGCGTGCCGTTCTGCCCCGCGTCGCCGCCCCGCGACGTCGCGAGCCAGGGCGTCTCCTCGAGCGCCATCTTCCGGTTCGGGTCCAGGGCGTCCCAGCTCTCGAGAGGCGTCGTCCGCTTCGACATCTCGGCTGCCATCTTCGCGACGGCCGGATAGTCCTTGTAAACGCTCGAGACGATGCCCGTCGACACGAAGCGGTTCAGCGTCTGCTCCGTGCACTCGTAAGGGTAGTTGACGAGATACGGGAGAGCCTGGAGCACCGTGTAGAAGAGCTGCGCGTCCACCGTGACGACCATCTGCTCGTTCACGCGCGTCGGGTCGTCGTTCTTCGCGAGGTCGTCGAAGCGAAGTGTCTTCTTGTCCTTGTTCCTCAGCGTGACGAACCGCGACTGCACGAGATGCATCCGGCCCGGCAGAACCGTCACGGGACGCAGCTCGCCGTCGGAGACGTCGCCGGCGGTCGCCGTGACCTTGAACGCGGCGTTTCTCAAGCCCCTCGGGGCCGTCACGAGGAACGTCAGATTCGTTCCGCCGCCCGGCTTCACCGTGAACGGCTTTTTCGCGTCCGCTTCGCCGATCCCAAATGCCGAGTTCAGACTCGTGTTCCGGTCGGGATCGAGGATGTCGAGCACGAGCGTGCCGGAAAGCGGTTTATCGGACGCGTTGTTCACGACGACCTTGATCCCGGCCTTGTCGCTTTCGCGCAGGAAGCGCGGGACGTATGGGCGAACCATGAGGTCCTTCACCGTCCGCGTCTCTTTTTCCGCCGAGCCGCCGCGGAGATCCATCGTGATGGCATGGACGAAGACGTTCCACGACGTGACGGAATCCGGCACCGTGAACGCGATCGTGGCCGAGCCGTCGGCGCCCGTCAGAAGGTGCGGCTGCCAGAAAGCGGTTTCAGAGAAGTTGCTGCGCAGGGCGGCTGGTGAAGCGTCCCCTGCTTCGCCGCCGCTCGTCGTACCGTCGTCTTTTCTCTTAGAAAGAGAATCCCGCTCCCTGTCGCGCGAGTCCGATGCGGCATCGAGCTTGCCTTCGGCAACCGGCGCCTGCGCGCTGATGACGGACTCCTGCCGCGCCGCCTTCATGGCCATCGGCGCCGAGGCGGGGTACGCCTGGTTGTAGGCCATCCCTCCCATGGGTCCGCCCATGACTCCGCCCCGCCGGCCCGGGCCGCCGATGCCGTAGCCGTCGTCGAACTTCAGACGGTCGGCCGTGAGGCCGCCCCACGAGGGCGGGCTCGGAAAACCGCCGCTCGTGAGCCACAGCGCCTGCGCCGGGCCGAGCGTCGCGCGCCACGTCGCCGGGGTCGCGCGGTTCGGCAGGAGGGACAGCGGGCTCGGCGGCCGGTGAGGCGCGAAGATGTCGAGGCTCCGGTCGTACATGTACGCGAGAAGCTCGGCCGTCTCCGCGAGCGGGTGCTCTCTCGTCGCGCCCTTCACGCTCACGCGCCAGGTCTCGGTCTGGCCGGGCCGCAGGCGGTCGCGGAACGTCGCGAACGTGACCTTCAGCTCGCGGTCGTCCCACGGCACGAAGAGGCTCTGCGTCTGCTGGAGGAACTGGTGGTCGTTGACGGCCGTCACCGTGACGCCGAAGCCGCCGCGGTCCTCCTCCGTGATCGCCCGCTCGATCAGCGCCGCGTCCGTTCCCGCGCGCAGAATGCGGCGCTCGATGACCTTGCCGGCCCTGACGAAGTCGAGGAACAGAGCCTGGCCCTTGATCCCCGACGCGGCGTAGAAACGCGCGACGCCGCCCACTTTCACGGAGGACGACTCGACGAGGAGGACGAGCGGCAGCGCAGGCGCCGCCTTCGAACCCGCGACGAGAAAGTCCTGCGCCATCTCGTACTTCGCCCCGAAGTCGTCGGCCGTCGAGTAGCGCAGACGGTAGGCGCCCGCAGGCAGCGCGGGCAGCTCGAGCTTCGCCTCGCCCTTCGCGTCGTGCGTGACGGCGCCCGACGCCGCCTCCGCGCCGTCCTTCCACGCGTGCAGCCACTCGTCGACGGAGTAGTCCGTCGACCAGCGCGGGCGGAGGAGGTCGCCGGGGGTCTGGAATTCTTTGCTCCCACTTGCAGCGGTCGCTCCGCTCGTCGCGGCGACCGGATCGCTGAATGTCGCGCCGTTCTCGGAATTCTTAGAAGGAAATTCGGCCGGGAGGAGAGTCTTCTCGGGCGGCACGAGGCGGAGCAGGCGCCACGTCCCTTTGCCCGGACGAGGCGCGCCATCAAGGTCCGTCCTTTGGATCGTCCCCTCTCCCCTCTTCCCTTCTAAGAAAAATCCGGTTCCTCTCTCCCATCTCGCTTTGACGCTGACGAACCCGAGGTGGAACGACCGCTCCTGAGAGCGCGTCTCGCCGCCCTCGTCCGTGACGTCCGCCGAGAGGCGGTAGCGATACGTCACGTCCTTGCCGGCGCGCTCGTCGGCCTTCGGCGTGAACGTGACGGCGAAGGTCCCGTCCTGAGCGAGAGAGGCTCTGCCCGTCGCGACGATCTCGGCTCCGGCCGGGCGAGAGCCGCCCCACCAGCCCCACCACCACCACGGGTACTCGGCCTCGCGCGTGACGCGCCAGACGACGCTCCCGTTCGTGACGGGCAGGCCGAAGTAGTAGCGCGACCCGCCGCGGAACGTCGCGGGCCGGTTGAGGCGCAGAGGGTCTTTCGGGACGTCGAGCGTCGCCTCGAACGTCGGCCGCTTGTACTCCTCGACGCGGATCGAGGCGGCCCCTCCGGTCGCGCACCGCACGCTCCATGACCCGAGCGCGCGCCCGGCGGGGATCGCGAACTCTCCCGCCACCGACCCGTACGCGTTCGACGAGACGGTCTTCGATTCGACGGCCTGCCCGTTCGCGTCGACGAGCGTGAGCGTCACCGGCGTCTGGGGCGTGACTCGCCACCGCGCGAGATCGCCCCGGCCGCTGAAGACGACCGCTTTCCAGAGCACCTTCTGAAGCGGCCGGTAAATGCTGCGGTCCGTGTAGACGAGCGCCGAGGAGGTCTCCGAGGGCGCTGGCCGGTTCCAGAAGCCGAGAAAGCTCGGATCGAGCGCGAGGTCGTCGCCGCGCCGCGCGAAAAGGAAGTGCGATTTCCCGTTCCGGTCGGTCCCCGGGGCGAACGCCACGAGCCCGTCCGCCGACGCCTGAGCCGTCGCGACGCGCGCATGCCCCGCCTGCCAGTCGTACCTCCAGAGGGCGACGCTCGCGCCCGCCGCGGGCTGGCCCGTCGTCCCGGAGACGGCGCGCGCCTCGATGCCGCCGTCGTCCGTCTGGCGAATGTCGAGAACGAGGTCCGTCACGAGCATGCCGGCCGCGCGCAGGGGGTTCTGCCCCGTCGAGAAGTCGGCCCGTGGCGACGCCACGATCACGTAGAACCCCCGTGAAAGCGCCGGCGGGGTGACGAACGTCCGGTGCAGCTTGAAGTCGGTCGTGGCGGGCAGATCGACCTGGAACGTGGCCGCGGGCATCGCCGTCGCCACGAGGGCGTCCAGCTCCTTGCCCTGGGGCAGGAGGTTGTAGTCCCTCGCGCGAGAGAGGCGTTCCTCGAGGTCTACGGCATACGCGCGGAAATGCAGCGCGGCGAGGTTGCGGTGGGTCACTTCGATCGAGCGCCGGCCCGGGCCGTCCGCCGCCATCGCCGCGAGCCGGTAGTCGGGCTGCTCGATCTCGCCCACGATCGCCCGGCAGCGTTCGCCTCCGGTCGACCGCGGATACGTCCTCGCGCCCTCGAGGGCGAGGGCGCGCGCCTTCACGAGGCTGCCCGGCCTCTCGTCGGCCTTCACCAGCTCCGCGAGCTCGGCCTTCCCCATCGCCCACCAGGGAACGTCCGCGACGTCGACGAGGCGCTTCGCGAGATCGCGCCGGAGGAGCGACCGGTCGGAAGCGTCCGTCAGCGCCGCGTGAAGGCGCCGCACGCGCTCGAGCCGCGCCTCGAGAGCGGCCTCGCGCTCGCCGCGTCCCGTGTGCCAGGTCTCGAGGTCGTCGAGGACGGCGCCGAGCCTGACGAGCGGATGGACGGAGGGGTCCTCGAGCGCCATGAGCCGTGAAGCGGCCGGATCGCCCGCGACGAGCGACGCGCGGTCGAGCCCGAAAACGCCGTTCGACTGCTCGGGCCGCCAGAAGGTCGAGTCGGAGAGGAGCGCGACGAACAGGTACGCCGTGGCGTCCCGCAGCGTGTCGCGAATCCCCTTCGGATAGCTGTTCGCCACGAGATACTCGTCGAGCGCCGCCACCTTCGCGTTTCCGAGGCTCTCGCGATCGCGGAAGACCTCGGCGTACGTGCGGACGGCCTCGGCCGCGATCTCCTCGCGCGTCCACGCCTTGAGGTCGACCGCTCCCGTCGACGCCACCCTCTCGCGCTGGCCGATCTCCCACGCGTAGGCGCGGGCGTACGTGACGAGCGACTGCGCGTAGAAGAGCCGCAGCGCCGTGCGCGGCAGGAGGGCCTTCGGCCATGGCTGGTCCTTGAGAAAGCGGACCGACGTCTCGTACCCGTGAAGCGCGGTCCGGAGCTGGACTTCGCGGACGAGCGCCTTCGCCTCGTCCGCTTCGTCGCCTGCAGCCCGCGCCGTCTCGCGGATCTTCGCGACGCGCTGCGAAGCCTCCTCGAACTTCTGCTCCGAGACGAGGCGTTCGACTTCCTTCCACGTGGCGGCGCCGTCCGTCGCGTGGACGTCGTCGGAAAACGGACGCGCGAGAGCGATCGCTCCGGCGGCCGCGAGGGCCACGGCGCCGAGGCCGAAGAACGAAAGGCGGCGAGGAGTGAGTCGCATGAATCCTCCGCGAGTCTAAGACCCCGGAAACCGAGGGAAGGTTCCCCGGCCTACCGCATGAGGCGGAACGCCGCGACGGCTTCGAGCGTGCGGCCCTTTCGCTCCGCGAGGGCGCGGCGCGAAAGACGGCGGACGAGCGAGGCCCAGTCTGGGATGCGGCCGCCCGCGGCCTTCCTGAGGCTGCCCAGCCAGTCCTCCGGCCGGAGGCCGCGCGCCTCAGCGCGGCGCCGGAGGATCAGCTCGGCCCAATCGGGATGCGGCGTGCCGTCAAAACCGACCGCGAGCGCCTCGACGCTCCCACCGTGACGGAAGATGAAGAGCAGGCCCGCTCCGGAGGCGTCCGCTTTCTCGAGCAAAAAGAGTCCCACGCGCCCGTGCGCCCCGTCCTGAAGCTCGCGAAAAATCCCCTCCACGAGCGCGTGGCCCGAGGCGAAGAAATCGAGGTCTTCCTTGCGTACGGCCTCGTCGCGGTCGAACGTGCCGAGCCAGCGCGAGCCCCCGGGCACGCCGGGCAGGTGCTCGACGAGCGCGTCCGCGCCGAATTCCACGTACCACGTTCCCTTTCCCGAGCGCTCCTGCGTCTCGAAGCCGTGGAGGTCCGCGGCATCGAGGACGAAGCGCTCCATGTGCGCGTCGAGGTCGGCGGGGACGCGCGCGAGAATGCCCGGCGCCTTCTCCGGCCTGTAGCCGTCCTGGTGAAGATGGTGATAGACGGCTTCCCGCCGCGCATCGGCCGCGCCCTGCACCTCGGCCGCCAGCGCCTCGATCGGGAGAGCTTGTCCGACCTTCGCGAACCGCTCGGCCTTCCGGATCGCGGCTTCCACGTCGGCGAGCGAGCGCTCGAGACCGCCGAGCGGTGACGTGAAGAGGCCGATGCGCTCGTAGAGGTCCACGATCTCGCGTTCGAAGCCGTCGGGGGGACGGAAGTAGACGATTTCGACCGGCGTCGTCCGGTTGATGCGGTCGAGGCGGCCGATGCGCTGCTCGACCGCGGCCGGATCGCGCGGCAGGTCGAAGAGGACGAGCCGACGGCAGAACTCGAAGTTGCGTCCCTCGCCGCCGGCTTCGGTCGAGATCA
>OCTA010002850.1_pt1 | contig 15535 bp, 9 predicted proteins | sample 1538991 | NCBI WGS metagenome assembly OCTA01 (sample SAMEA3539302, study PRJEB22396) | soil metagenome | biome: tundra; feature: field; material: soil | place: USA | collected 2010-05 | depth 0.15 m | reverse complement strand
GTATCACTCACTTGGCAAACTGCCCGAACCGGAGCTTACCCACGAATTCTTCTGACGAGTCAAGGATTTAGATCCACGCCATACACACAGTCGAGTGCATTCCGGACCACAACGGTCAGGTCGCCGTCCTGCCTGACCCATCGATGGAACAGCCGGTCGAACGCTTCCAATAGAAAGTGTCCGCTGCCGCAGGCGGGATCGATCAAGCGGAATCCTTCGAGGCCGAATTCGTCCAGCGCTGGGGTAAGTGTGCGATCCAGGATGAAATCGACGATGAAGTCTGGTGTTTGCAGGAGTGCATAACGCTTACGTGCTGACTCGGAAATGTTCTGGTAGAGATCGCCGAGGAAGCGCGTGCCCCTGACGGTGTCGGTGAAGTCGTATAGCAAGACGCCAGTGTCATGATCCGCGGATTGAAAGAAATCGAGGATCGCCTTGGCACCATCGCCGTCAGGGCCGAGCGACCAGAGCGGATTGTGGTCGCGGTCGAGCAATCCTTTCATCCCCGGCAGTCGTACAAGCTCGGAAAAGATGTCGAGCAGGTAATCCCGGTCGATGAGCAGGGGGTGCTCTCGGTACCAGAGCCGCTGTCGTTCTTGTGCGGACTTGGTGCGGCCGTTAGGACCAGCGAGATAGACTTCGCTGAGAAGGTCATTGTCTTCGAGAAATCGGACAAAGACGCAGGCGAGGAGCCATGCGACTGCGGCCTGGGTGATCTCGGCTTCGCGCCAGACAGTAAAAGTAACGCCAGTGCGACCGGTCTTGCGTGCCGCTTCGTACCGCTCCTGGAGTGGCTGGTTGACGGTGGGTTCATCGTTGCAGCGTTGGCGGATGTTGTCTTCAGTCGCCGTGAGGAGGCGGACGAGGCCGTCGAGCAGGCGGGCCTCGTCGATCATGCGATAGCTCCGGCGCGGTGCAGGTTCTGAATCCAGTAGAGATTGACGCGAGCCCAGTGGTTGGGGGAGATGAGCGGTAGGCTTCGGAATCGATCATGGGTTTGTGGGTGTCCTGGCCGGCGACCAGGAGCCAGACGCCGACGCCGGGATCCTCGCGCAGGCGGTCGATCAATGAAAGCTGATTATATCGGGCCAGGAGGCCGGGATTGACGATCAAGGCGGGAGTCGTGCGCGCGCGGAGGGCGGCCTCGACTGCGAGAATGGCCTCGGCGACCAACTCGGCCAGTTTCGCGCGGTGGCGGCTCTCTGGAGGTTCGGCGTCGGCGGTGAGGACGCGGTCCCATTTGTGGCCGCGGGTATCGGCGATCCCGCGCATGGCATCGAGCAGGGCACGATCCAGGTCGATAACTTCGGGGTGGAAGCGGCGGACGAGTTCGGCGACGGCCTCGTAGTAATGGTTCATGGACACAGTGAGGATGAGGAAACTTCCCGGTCGCATAGCGACTGAGAGCTTGTGCTCAGTATCGCGGGCCGTCTCGAAGTCTTCGCGTTCGGCTGGAGGCACCTCGTAAAAGCGTGGTGTGAGGCGTGTGGCGGAGCGGGGTGCGTAGGTAGTGGAAGCGTCTGTAGACGAGGGGATCGGGGCGCGGAAGAGCGCGGCGGCGGGGTCCCACGTCCAATCGTAGGCAGCCTCGCGTAACAGGTCGTCCAGAGCGGGGCGGTCGGGGAGGTGGGCGGCTTCGGGGTAGCGCTCCCGGACACGATCGCGGAGTTCCTGGATTGAGATGGTGTCGGCTCCGGCAAGTGCGGACTGGGAGAGTTCTAGAGCGTCGCGCGGCGGCATGTTCTTGGGATAGAGCTCCAGCCTCGGGGAGAGCGCCGCGCCAGCCAGCGTGGCGGCCAGGCGCAGAAGGCGGGCGTCATCCGGAGGGGCGAAATCGGCGGGCGTGGGAACCGCGCGCAGGGTTTGCAGAGCTCGCGCGGGCGACGGCAGAGGATGCGTATTGGCCAGGACTCGGGCGGCTTCGCCGATGCGACGGGCCCAGTCGATGATTTCCGACGAATTGGCGGAAACGATAAGGACAGCGCCGAGACAACGGGATTCGACGAACTGGGGCTTTTCGATGGCGCGTTCGGCTTCCACCGCGGCGCGGGCGACGGCGGACGCCAGGCGCAGGCGGAGCGGCCCTTCGGTGGTGGAGCCGCGCGCGGCGAGCAGAATGGCGGCGAACTCGCTGGATTCCAAGAGGCCTGAGGCAGCGGTGAGGCGCTCGGCGATCAGGCTGCGGATCTCGGTAAGCGAGGGATTGCGGCGCCAACGCTGGCGTGCTGCGGCGACGATCTGGCCGATGCGGGCGCGGGTGACGTGGCGGGCCTCGGCGATTTGAGACTGGCTCGGCCAAGCTGGGGCGGCGGCAGCAGTGAGATCGGCAAGATCGAGGAGGGCGGCGAGGTGGCCGCGGTCGGCGCGGAATTTGGAGTTCTCGGAGGGAAGTAGTTGGGCGGCAATCTCATCCACGGAACGTACGAGGGGGGCTTCGTCATCCGAAGGCAGAGCGGGCTGGGAGGGGATAACAGACTCCGGGAAACGCGCGCGGAGGTCGGTGATGAGTTCGATGATTTCCTTGCGCGTTTTGTCTCCGACGCCGCGTAGGTGCCGGAAGCGCGAGGGCGGGGTCGCGGCGAGGTCGCCGACGGTATTGATGTTCTCCCGTTCGAGGATGTTCTGGGCGCGGTTGGAGAGTCCTAGCGAGAGAAGTGGCGTTTCGGGCGTGGCAGCAGCGAGCGCCTTCGTGTGGGCTGTGGGATCGGTCACCTGGGAGTCGGTGAAACGCGCCTCGGAGAAGGCAGCGTGCCAGGCGAGTCGCATTTCAGTTGCCGTATCGAAGCGCTCCTCGGGTCTGCGGCGCAGGGCTCTGGCGAAGAAGCGGGTGAGCGGTTCACGAACCTGGGAGTCGAAGAGGTTGGACGCTATGGTGACTTCATCGTGTATGAGATGAGGTGCGCTCTGGCCGTTGCCCCAACGGGGGAGAGTGCCGGCCGCCATTTCATAGAGGACCAGGGTAGCGGAGAAACGCTCGGCGCTGGAATCCCAGCGGTGGCGTTGGGCGAGGAAGGGCTCCACGTAGTCTGGCGTGCCAGCGCGGATGTTGTCGAAGGGGAGGCTGGACAGGGAGAAGTCGAAGAGCTTGAGGTGGAGCTGTTTGGAATATTCGCGGACGCCAATGTTGTCCGGCTTAAGATCGCGGTGGGGAATGCCTTCGTGCTCCAGGTATTCGAGGACGTTGAGCAGGTCATCGCCGAAGCGTTCGAGAAATTCGCCTGAGAGCCGGCCATCTTCGCGGAGGCGGTCGGCAAGCGTGCGCTCACCAGCGAGTTGCACGAGGAACGCATTGAGTCCGTTGAAAGTCAGGATTTCCTTGGGCTCGATGGGAGCGACGATGAACGGGTGACGGAGCTTATTGAGGACCTGGAGCTCGTCTCGCAAGCGGGGATTGTACTCCGGCTTGAGGGCGATTTTCAAAACAACAAGTTCGCCACCTTTACTGACGAGGAGGGCGGTGGCCGATCCGCCGGCGCCGAGCTTGCCTTTCACGATGAGGTTGCCGGGAAGGCGGTCGTCGATGGCGGCCTTGAGCGGGTCAGGGATAGCGGCGTCTTCGGGGGCGGTAAGTTCCTCTTCGACGGCATCGAGCTGTTTTAGGAAGGCAACCGCCGAATCGGTGCGGAGGAGCGTATCCGGGTGCGTGGCGTCTCGGATGAGTTCGGCGAGCTTCGGGCCGGCGCCATCGAGGACGGCGGGCAGGGGGAGGCCCTGGTGGTGGGAGAGGATCTCGTGCAACTCACGCAAGTTGGGGGCGGGCGGTTGATTAGAAAAGATATGGAAAGCGAGCGCGCCGAGCGAGAAAATATCGCAGACTTCGTCCCGGAGGTCACGGTTTGCGATGGCTTCGGGAGCGATGTAGACGTAAGAGGCTTCTTCCAGCCAATCCTCGACGTGCACGGTGATTGAGGTGGAGTGCGAAGTGGTGCCGACAATGCGGCCGGCCTGCCAGTTGAAGATCTTGAGTTGCGGTTGGGCTGTCTCGGCGCCTGTGACAAGGATGGATTGCGGGCCGAGGGCGCGGTGAATGACTCGACGGCCATGGGCGTAGCGGAGGGCGTCGGCGATCTGGCGGACGAAATCGATACGGAGGTGCAAGGGGAGGGTTGCGCCGTTCTGCTTGAGGTAGTGGTCGAGACGGATTTCGCCTGGTTCGTGGCGGAAGAGGACGGCGGGGCCGAGTTCGTGCTCGGTGAAGGTTTGTGCTTCCAGGATGTGATCGTGGCGCAGGCTGCTGAGGATGTCGTACTCGCTCTCGGCCATTTTGTGGACGACGCGGGGATCGACGGCGGGCTCGCGGGAGATGACGTAGATGCGGACGCGGCGGGTATCGTTCTTGAGCGAGACGTGCTCGGCGTGCCAGTCCTGGAAGGCGTGGTCGGGGCCTTCGCCCAGGAGTTCCTTCAACTCGTAGTCGCCGACGCGACGGTGGCGCTGCGAGGGGCGGATGCCAGCATCGTCGAGGGCGCGAGCGAGGCGGTGGACTGTAGGGCGATTGAGAAGCTGGACGTCCTGCTTGAGGCCGGGTGCGTTGCGGAACTTGAGGGCGGCGATGATGCCGGGGGCGTTGTCGCGGTCGCGTTGGCAGACGCGGATGCGGTCGGCGTCGGGCAGCAGATTCTTCAGCTCGGGATTGGAGAGAAAGATGAGCGGCTCGATGAAGGGGAGGCGCTCTGCGCGACAGGCGGGCTGGCGTTCGAGGAGGGATTTGAGCTTCTTGCACTTCCGGTCGGCGTAGATGAGCGGGTTGTCTACGGTCTTCTGCCGGCCATTTGGCTTGTGGTAGGTCCAGGTACCTCGGTCGCCGCGGAGTTCACCCTCGTCGCTCTTGATTTCGATTAGAAATAGGCCGCGAGGAGTGGCGATCAGGGCATCCACTTCGTTGACGGTGCCGTCGTCGGCGATAAAGGAGAAGTTGGTCCAGCCGTAGTAAGGGTCGCAGTCAGGGAGGGCGGCGCGGAGGTATTCTAGGGCCTCAGCTTCCCAAGGGAAGGCCGATTCCGTGACGCGCTTCCAACGCTGCGGCGAGAGCGGCATTGCCGTGGCTTGCGGACCGTTGACCTACGATTGTAACGCGCATGCCGACAACGGTCTCTGAATCTGTCATGAAGGCCCTCTTCCTCATGGTTCCTGAAGACAAGCCGTTGCGGCTTCGTCAATGGCCGCTGCGAAGCTGGAAGTCGTTCTCGGTGAAGCCGTGCGGCTGCGGGCTGTAGCCGCTCTCCCGGATCAGGAATCTTGCCCAGGCTTCACCTGGTTGCCGATGAATGCCCACTACACCGCCACCCTCAGCTTGATCCCGTCATTCGGCGCATGCACGAGGTCTTGTTTGGTTCCAAGGTACCGCTCGGTGGTCTGGACGGACGCGTGGCCTAGGAGCAACTGTATCTGCTCAAGTTCGCCGCCGGCAGCGCGGCATAATTTCGCGGCCGTCCGGCGGCAGTCATGGGGGGCAATCCCAGGGACACCCGCAGCAGCCGCGTAAGGCCGTAGGAGTTGCCAGACCACCTTCTCGGACAGCACGTCGCCCTGCACCTGGTCGCCGCGGTTGACCGGGCGGAACACGTAATTGTCCACGACGCCGGCGGGGGCGGTCCAGGCGTCAATCGCCACCTTCACCCACGTCGGCATCGGTATCGTCCGCACGCGCCCGTGCTTCCCGTAGAGATCCACTATGCACCACCGGCCATCGCGCTGCTGTATGTGCCCCATCGTAAGCGAGGCGACCTCGGACCGGCGCAGCGCGCAGCCCAGCAGGACAGCGATGATGGCGCGGTCGCGCAGGCCCTTGAGCGTCGAGATGTCCGGCGCGTTCAGTAGCGCTTGGGCCTGTTTGAGCGATAGCCAGTTGCCGGCGCGGACGCCGATGGATTTGGCGCTCTTTACGCGCTGGATGCCTGCGGCCAGTTCCGGCGCCAGCAGCCCATTGTCGGTCGCCTCCACCGCCAGTTTGCGGATCGCCGACATGCGGACGATGATCGAGGACGACCCCAGCCCGCGTTCGTCCAGCGTAACGCGCCAGGCGTTCACGGTGGCTTTTGAAAAGCCGGGCCGCGGCTCCCGGCCGTACCAGGAGAAGAACTCGTCTAGGGCCATGTTGTAAACCCGTTTCGTGATCGGCGAACTGACGCTGTTCAGCACCAGGCTCTTTATCCGCCGCCATTCGCTTGCTTTATCAACAACCGTTAACTCATTCATTCTGTGCCTCTTATTGTGCAATATCGGTAGCCATGACGACCTTACCTCGGAGCGGCACGGACAGCAAGCAAAATAACCCAGACACGTGGGCCGGAAGGTGCGTTGTGCCTTCCGGCTGCTGCTATAATCCGGGCAATGCCGCTTCAAACGCTGCGAACGATCTCGCGGAACAAGCCGTTCGATTTCAAATACGCCGACGGCGAGGAGATCATCGTTTATTCCTCCGACGACGATGGGCGACCGCAAAGAGAGCACGCAATTGTGATAACGCGGTTCGAACAGCAGATCGTGAAGGACCGAATCCATGACGCTGGAGTCGTCGTAGTTGGCGCTTCCCGTGACAGGCCACCGAGAGGCAGTTTGGGCGAGTTGCTGAAGCAACACGATTCTTCGCCTCAGATCTTAAGCTATTTTTCTGCGATCCTGGTTCACGAGGGATACTGTTCCCCAATGTGGCAGATGAACGTCCTGGCGCTGGAGCGTAAGCAGGGACCACGGGCTTGATCGGACGCGCCGGTGCGAAGGAAACTAAGGCCATGCCCATCACGATTTTCGATTCCGACACCATCCCACGGGATCGCAGGGCTGAACTTGAGGCGGCCGTGGTTGCTGCCGGCAGGCACCTGAGCAAACTCTTCGAAGGTTGGATCGTCGCGACACCGGACGGTCGCAAATCCGCGGTGCGGAGTCCGGTGAGGCGCTGGGCCGCTCAATGCTCCGACCGCACCCAGTGGAAACGAGCGCTGGTGAGGCGCAGCTTTTCCGACGGCAGGCGGTGTAAGCGAACAGAGGTCTCCACGCCGTTGATCCGGCCGTCGAGATGGAGCAGGTCTTCACCTGGGTGCTCAATCCGTAAGACGCATTTCCAGGCGGGGTCGCCGGGGTCGGTGAAGGTTGTAGTTTTTCCGCCCGGATCGACAGTCACCGCGATGCTGTCGAGAACGCCATTCCCCAGCCGGATGGCAGATTCGCGCGAGGAGTCGATAATGAGCTGCTGCCAGCGGTCCTCGCCTTGATGCACGTCGAGCGCCGCAGCCACCTTTGGGGTCAACAGCGGGCCGGCCGGACTGCCGCTCACCCGGAACTCATCGACTGCCCAAATGCCGTACAGCGGAGAGGGTACGGACGCCGCCTGGCGGGCTTGGTAATTGCGAAACATCAGAACAGAGAACAGCACCAGGATGGCGAAGCCGACGGCGGCGTGCGCGATGGCCACGCTCCGGTTCACCCACGCGCGGCGGGAGAGCGGAATCCGGCGGCGCGGTGCAAGGGCCCGTTCGGAGACCAGAGGCGCTAGACGCCGGCCCTCGCATGCGGCCAGGAAGAGGGTGCAGAGCAACAAGTGCGAGGAGAATAACTTGACGGGAACGTCGTAGGCCAGATTCAACACGAAGACGTTGGTCATAACGCCGATGGAGAGCAGGGCGCCCACTGCTTCGCAGCGCGGAATAAGGAGCAGGAGGCCGGCGAGGATTTCAACCGCGCCGGAGAAGATCGTGTAGAGGGTCGATCCCGCCATGAACGTCCACAGCAGGTTGAAGCGATCCAGGTCGCCGACGCGGTCGGAAAGCCGTACAAGGGAGAGCTTACCGAACTGCATCGGGAAGACCTTGTCGGTTCCGTAGGCGAAGAGCACGCAGGCGAGCATCAGGCTGACGGCGGGGCGGAGCCATGCGAGGAGAACCCGGTACTCCGTCCGTCGCCGGTCGAGCAACGACCAGACCAGCGTGGCTCCGGCCGCGAGCAGGACCTGGCAGGCCAGGAGTACGTAATCATAGAGCGTATCGCCGATGGTTAACACGGTTAAAGGCGGTAGCCGCAATAAATGGACCGCGACCCACGGCGCGACCCGGTGCCAAAGGGGATCGAGCACGCCTTTCGGTTGGCCATGATACGCGAAATAGGTGACAAAGAGTTTCAAGGCCCCCGCCATTCCGAGACAAAGAAGAAAGAGGTAGCAGAAGGCGAAGCGAAATCCGAGGCGCGCCGGTAAGCTCCAGGGCCGCAGCGTCTGCCCATCCTGGACCGGATGCGGGGCCGACATATTGGTAGATAATATCATGCCGGCCCGAGGGCCACTACCGCCGTCAGGGCTCGAACTCTTGGTGTGTTGTCGGTCACTCGGACAGAGGCTGCAATTTGCGTTCGCGGACAGCCAGTCTTTCGGGCCGGCGAACGACGGCGTTGTGCGGCGATATCGGTAGTTATTTCGGCGTGGTGTCGTCGCCGCGAGTGCAAATTCACAACGGGCTCAAGTCTTCCGAAAGCCTTACCATATACGGGCTCCGGCAGTATGAACAAGAGGATCTCCATGCCCTCCGGGCCCCGGAACTGTCCAGAGCCGGTTAGACTGCAATCCTCCACATGGACAACGGGCCGAGTTTGGTGGGACCACGCGAAAGGCGGGTTCCGAGGGCGCCGACGTCAGGCAGGGTGCTCTTTGGCTAGGTTCTGCTGACCGTCCCCCCGCCACCCATCTCCGGCAGACCCAAGTCGCGGCACTTCCCACACCCGCAGCCCGTCGTTCGACAGCCGCGCCGGAATGTGCCGGTATCGCGCGTCGGATTCGAGGATGGCTCGGATCATCTCGCGCCGCCGCGCGCGGTCCGGGTGACTCAGAATGGCGACGGAGCCACCGTCTCCCCCCGCGCCGTTCACCTTCCAGCCGGAGGCGCCGAACTCGCGCGCGATCTCAATGGTCTTGCGGTGGTGCGTGCCCACCAGCTCCCGGTGCAGGTCGGCCTGCGCCTCGGTGTTCCGGATCATGGAGCGGCCGAGTTCTTCCAGGTCCCCAGCGTAGAGCGCCTCCTTGGCCTGCTCGGCGCAGCGCCGCAGCATGTCGAGCTTGGGCGATTCTATGCCGCTGTGCTCCAGGCTGCGGATCACCATCCGGTGCACCTCGCTCGAGCTGTGACTGCTGCCGACATAGACGAGCACAAGGCGGCTTTCCAACTCCCACCAAACCGCAGCCGGGACGTCAATGCGGCTGACCGAGGCGTGGGGGTACTCGTGCATGTCGATGAAGTTGATGCCGCCGTGCGCTGCGGCGATCTGATCCTGGATCCCGCACTGCTGCTTCAATAATTGTGTCTCCACGTGGAAAGCCGCCATGGCCACCTGGTAGGGCGTCATACGGCCGGCAGTCAGGGTGTCTAGCGCGCCCAGCAACGCCACGCTCACAGCCGCCGACGTCCCCGTCGAGCAACCCGGAGGCGCTTCGCTGAAGATGCTCACCTCGATAGCGATGTGCTTCGGGATGGAGGAGTAGTCCACGGCCGCTTCGATCAGCGGGTGCTTATCATAAATGCCATTAGGCTCCTCGATGGCGTAGTGCTCACCGTAGTTCTCGGCGTGGATGGTGATGCGCGCGCGCCCCTCCGCGCGCTCGTATACCTTCATCTGCACCTCCACGTAGGGGGAGACGGCGATACTGAAAACCTTGCCGTGGCCGGCGAACCACGTGTCGGTCCAGCCGCCGTTATCGCAGACGCGGATGGGAGCGATGCTGTTGACCACACGGTCCGGGGTGCCGGCGGGAGAGCTCATGTGGCCTCCCTGGGCGGGCGCGAGGCGGGCGCTGCGGCGGTTTCCTGAATCGACGTGATGGTGGCCCCCAGAAGGCAATTCTATCTGAATATTGGTGTGTCAAAACGAAAGTACCAGCGTACGGCGCACTCCGAGATTTGGGGCCGGCTGCAGGGCGACACGTACGGAGATGCCTTAATTAAATTGCCAATTTCGCTGACGGTTTCCGCTTTGACGAGTACGCCCGACGTGCGCGCTTTCGCCTAAGGTCTGGACTGGAAAGCGCGCGATGAACGCTCTCAGGTCCTCGTCCGTCAGGCCGTCGCGCCTGCCCGGCGAGACGCACAACCCATTCTGTTATTCGATTACAGCCTGGGACACGGCGTTGTCGAAGTCGTATTGGAGCGACCGTCCTGACGTTTGTACGAAGAGCACCACCACCATCTGCTCTTTCCGGTTCACCCACCAGTACGTGCCGTAGGCGCCATCCCAGCCGTAACTGCCGTTCGGCTTCCGCAGCCGCGCGTCCACAGCACTTACAACGACTTCGCCGCCGAGTCCGAACCCAACGCCCTTAGGCGGACGCCCGATCTGACCTGCAAAGAGTTCGCCCACGTTGTTGCTCAACATCAGGTCCACCGTCCACGGACTCAGAATGCGCTTTCCGTTCACTTGCCCGCCGTCGCAGAGCATCTGTGCGAATTGCAGGTAGTCTGGCGCCGCCGACGTGAGGCCGCCGGCACCGGAGAAATAGACCGGCGATCCGATCCTGAGCGGCGCGGCCGGCTTCTGCAGTCCGCTCGGGGTCCTGTTGTATATCGTGGCGATCCGCGGCTGTTCCTTCTCCGGAACGTTGAACCACGTATTGTCCATGCCGAGGGGCTCGAACAGACGCTTCCGCAGGAACTGGTCCAACGTGGTTCCTGAGACGATTTCGACAATCCGGCCCAGCGTGTCGAAGCCCGCCAATCCGCTGTACCGCCACTGCGTACCGGGCTGAAAGTCCAGGGCCAATGCGCCCAGCCTGGGAATGAAATCAGCAAGCGTTTCGGTCGGTGTGCGGGCCTGCTGCAGCTTTTGTAAATCCGGCCCTGTGATTCCGCCGCTGCCGAGTCCGGAGGTATGCGTCAGCAAGTCGATGATGGTGATGTCGTGGCTCGCCGGGACCGTGTAGTATCGCTCTCCGGCTGCAGGCCCCTGGTCGGACATGGGTGCCGACGTGTGTACCGCCTCCACCGCCACCTTGGAGCTCTTGAATTCCGGGATGTACTTCGCAACCGGGTCGGTCAGCTTCAGCTTGCCTTCCTCCATCAGGATCAGGATGGCGGTCGCCGTGATCGGCTTCGTTGACGATGCTAGGCGGAATAGCGCGTCCTTGGTCATCGGCTTTTTCGCTTCGATGTCCATCAACCCGTGCGCCTCAAAATGAACCAGACGGCCCCGCCGAGCGACCATGGTCACCGCACCGGAGATGTCCCCAGCTTCCACGCGGCGCATGATCATCTCGTGAATGCGTTGCAAGCGGTCGGGAGCCAACCCGACGTCCTCGGGCTCTGCCACTGGCAGCGACGCAGCCGCGAGCGGCAACAGAACTGATGACAAGACGATGGCTGCCCGAAGCGCGGCGCAACGGGTAAAATTCGGAAACGAGTGTATCGGAGTCATCTGGTCCTTACTTTGCCTCAAGAGCTGATCGTAACGCGGAACTGCTCAGAGCGCGCGTGATCCGCATGTCAGGTCAGGAGCGTTGTCGTTCAATATCGCGCGGCACCGGAGCGTTGGCGCGCAGGCCTCAGGCTGTCATTTCCTCCTGCCGGATCGCGTGCAAATCGGGCGCGCTCACGGCCGGCGAGCAGGATCTCCATCAGCCGTTCAGCGGCCAGCCGGGGCGGTAGGTACGCTTGAGATAGTCGTTCGCTTCCCAGGCATTGATGACGCGGCCGCTGGCGGAGTCGTATTCGAGTCTCTTGCCGGCGCGGTGCGCCACGAGGCCGAGGAGCATCTGCTCGATCATCGTACCGGAGTAGTCGAAGTCGCAGTGGGTCTTGGAACTGGTGCCGTGGGTTACGCCGTTGTACTTGCCTTTACAGGCTTCCAGCCACTCCACCTGGAAGATGTCGGGCCGGCGATTATCCATCGTCCCGTTCTTCTGCGCTTCGAGAATCGCCTCGACTTCGGGATTCGGCAGGCCGAGGGCGGCCGGGAGGCCTTTGTCAGTGAACTGGATCTCGGGAAATCCGCTGGCGGTGGGCTTGGCGTCGGGTTCAGCCTTGAAGCCCGGCGGCAGCGGACGCGGCGCGCGCGGACGCGGCGGGGCCGGACGCGGCGGCGCCTGCGTGGGCTGGCCCACTCCCGCTACCAGCGCTTCCAGATGATTTTTGTCCCGGCGCCTGTAATAGGTTAGGTCGCCGTCGTCGTTGTTAGGGATGATCAGGCGCGTTGTGAAGTCCGCGATGATCGACCCTTTGGTCCCCTCGAAAATCGCGCCGTTGTCGATTTTCTCGACGTCGATGTAACCGCGCGGCGAGCGCGGCTTCAACCCACCCTGATACCAAACGAGCGTGACCGGCCCGCGCCACTGGTTCGGGGGGTGCTCGAAGCTGGCCTTCAGTTTTACCGGGCAGATATCCGGATTGTATTTGTCGCTGACTTCTTGATCGATCTCAATCGCCACTGGGCCGCCGGCGTCCACGACGTTCCACACGAGGTCCATAGTGTGAGCCCCCATATCGCCCATCTGGCCGACGCCGAAATCGCGGTACATGTTCCAGAACAGGCAGTTCAACCCATTCGATCCGCCGAAGTACTGCGGGCTGTAGGGATGGTAGGGGGAAGGGCCGATCCATTGCTCGTAGTGCAACTGCGATGGGGGCATGCCCTGTACCGCGGGATAGCCCGGGCGCGGCAACTGGCGGCTGTCCCAGCTATGCACAGTCTTCAGGTCGCCGATAGCGCCGTCCATCACCAGTTCGCGGAGGCGTTCGAAGTTCGGGAAGGCGTGGCGCTGCGTGCCGTGCTGAGTCGCCAGCTTCGCTTTACGCTTTATGTAATTCGCGCGCACCGTGCGGGCCTCCTCGACACTGATACCGAGGGGCTTCTCGCAGAACACATGCATGTCGCGGTTTAGCGCCCAGTTGGCGATGAAGGCGTGATGGTGGTCGGCGGTGCAGATGACCACGGCCTCGATGTCCTTCTGGTCGAGCATGCGGCGCCAGTCCCAGTAGGTTTTGGCCTTGGGGAAGATCTGCAAGGCCTCTTTGATGCGCTGGTCGTTAATGTCGCAGAGCGCGACCACGTTTTCGCGAATCAGGGAGTTGTAGTGGGCCGTGCCGCGGCCCCACACGCCCACCAGCGCCACGTTCAGCTTGTTACTGGGGGCGTCCTGACCGCGGAGCGTTCCGCTCCTGAGGATGGTCAATCCAGCGGCCGACGCGGCGACCGTCTTCAGTAGATCTCGTCGTTGCATAATTCGTCTCTCCTTTGGTGCCCGCCGGGCACCGGGTCCACAGCTCCGAGGCGGATTCCCATTTCCGCTCCCGGCCAGACCGAGTGTTCCGCGAGCGCCGCCTAATCTGGCTTCCTGAACTGAGTGGAGCAGTTTTTCAATCGCCTTCAGCGAACCGTTGATCCGACGTGATAGCCGCTTCTCGTTCGTTCAGCAGGATGTCGTTAAGCTCCCGCCTGATCGCCCGAAGCTCACTGGCCAGTTTGCCGTTGGTCCTTGAAAGTGTACTGTAGCACCGAAGGAACCGGCAGCAATAGGGTATGCGGACAGATCTGTCGGAAATGCGCTTACCACTTGTATCGACGAAGTTGGACACTCGGAAACTGGCCGGAGACGGCGCGCCGTCCGATCTGGGAGAGCCGCAGAGCACCAGGCGTCAATTCTGTCCTTCGAGCGGCAAAGCCACCGATCCCTGATAGTCTTCGGCGGGCCCCAGGCCCCTGCTCAAGGTTGCGCGGGTCCGCCCCGCTACAACTCCTTCAATCGGCATGGCAACGTCGGCGTTGTCAGGCAATATCGGCGTCTGTTTCCAAATCAACGATGGCGGCAAATCCGGTTATTGTCCAACGATTCACCCGCAGTTGGCAGGTGAGGCTTCGTCACAGCGCCTCTACCACAACTATCGTGAGATCATCCTCCTGGTCATGAATCGATACCGTATTCAATAGAGCATTTGCAAAGGCCGCGGGCTCCGAATTGCCCTGTGCAGCAGCGAATTCCCGCAGGCGCACCAGACCAAAAGGCTCGCCATCCGAGAACGTGGCTTCGATGATGCCGTCCGTGTAGAGGAGCAGGCGGTCTCCGGGATCGAACGGCGCGCGCGCATTCGCGTAGGACACGTTGCGGAACGGGCCCAGGAACAAGCCATTCTCGGCGAGCTCCAGGACCTCGCCCGAGGCTCTACGTACCAAGATAGCGGGCGGGTGTCCAGCGCCGGAGTAGGTGATGGCGTGCACCGGGAGGTCAATGTGGGTGCAGATCGCCGTGACAAACTGGCCGTCGAGGACGCCGTGCAGGATACTGTTGAGAGCCGTTAGAATCGCCGCGGGATCGGTCGCCTGCGCGGCCTGCAGTGCGAAAGCGACTTTCAGCATGGAGGCGATGAGGGCCGCTGGCACACCGTGGCCGGAGACGTCGGCGACGAGTACTGTGACGCGACCCTGGTCCAGCGGGAGAAAGTCGTAAAAGTCGCCCGCCACTGCGGTCATGGGCCGGTAAGATGCCGCCAGGCGAAGTCCGGGAAGCGTAGGCAGGGCACGGGGAAGGATCGAGGTCTGGATGCGGCGCGCCGTCGCGAGTTCGCTCTCAACCGCAGCCAGCTTCTGTTCCCGCGAGATTGCGCGTTGCGCCGCAGTATAGGCGAGGCCGCCGATGAGCACCAGAAAGCCGAGAGGTTCGGGGTCGTGTCCTGCGATCCGCAATCCGAGGTTGTTGGTGAGCGCGACCAAGAGGAACGCGAAAATGGAATAGCGAAGAGCCGGTGGTATCGAAGTGCCGGAGCGGACCAGGAGCAGAGGCGCAAGCGCGAGCGCGGAACCCCCGACGATGAGGATATCGTTGGCCCGCCCTATCAGATCTGAGTAGCCGACAGCGGACCAGGACAGGATCGCGATGGGCGCAAAGACGAGTTGTACCCAGAGCCATATCTGGATCGAAGATCTCCAGCCGCGGCCAAGCACTTCACGAAGGAACAGAACGTAAGGGATCGGAATCAAGTACGTGATCACGGCGACGGGCGCGCGTAGCGAGGGCATGTTGAAGGCGATCCGAACAAGGTCGTTTTCCCAGAAAAGCCGGAGGCCGTAAAGCGTGGCAAAGATGCCGATCCAGATCAGCAGGCGGTCGCGCGAACGGAGCAGCGACAAGCCGACCGCAGTGAGCCCAGCCGCGAGGCAGATTGATGCAGCAATGAGGTAAGGCAGCCCCAGCGCTAGCGCCGAGCGTAGTTGGTCGTAAGGGACGGGAGGCATGCCTAGTTGGAAGAGCGCGTCCGCTGGTTTAGGAGTTGGTCGAAGGAGTGCACCTTGTGATTATGAAGCATTCCGATAGGATCGTCGGCATCCGGCAGTTATTGCTCGGTGCAAATGCGCAGGCACAGAGCGAGGGCTGCGTAGTCGGCAACTCGTTGAACGGCCTGGCGACTGCCTTAATTGCCATTATCGACCTCGATTCCGGTTCGCCGAAGAGCCGCGATCCTCGCCAAGCTCAGACGCCGACCCGCGACCCGCGCGTTTGCTAGACGATTACATACTTTGGACTAAACCGCTGCGCGGTATTCGGTAGGTTCACCTTTCAAACCTTTGCGCC
>OCTA010002848.1_pt1 | contig 15540 bp, 16 predicted proteins | sample 1538991 | NCBI WGS metagenome assembly OCTA01 (sample SAMEA3539302, study PRJEB22396) | soil metagenome | biome: tundra; feature: field; material: soil | place: USA | collected 2010-05 | depth 0.15 m | reverse complement strand
TGGATCTGGCGATACGCTCCAGCACGACAGCGAAGGCTCGAAGCTGGTCGTCGCGACCGGCGAGCTCAGGCGGGCGCTGGCCGGCGCCGGGGGCGTAAGGATTTCGGATCGGGTCCACGATCGCAGGCTATCGGCCTGTATCGCGTTTTTGTGAGACATAGCGAGAGACGCTCATCGTGTCGCCCGCAGCCGCTCTTCTGGCCGCCAGGTAAGCCTCATCTCAGAAGTCGTGACATCCGCCGGTCCGCGAGGGGCTTGCCGCCGGTCTGACACGTGGCGCAGTACTGCAGCGACGACTCCGCGAACGACACCTCACGAACGACATCGCCGCACACCGGGCACGCCTGGCCCGTACGTCCATGTACCCGCATCCCGGCACGCTTCGCGTCCTTCAGCTCCTTGGCCGGCTTGCCCGACGCGGCGTTGACTGCCACGGCCAGGGTGTCGCGCAACGCGGCGTACAGCCTCTTGACCTGCTCTTCATCCAGGCCCGAAGCCAAGGCAAACGGTGAGAGTCCAGCGGCGTGCAGCACCTCGTCCGAGTAGGCGTTGCCGACGCCGGCCAGGAACTCCTGGTCCTTGAGCAGCCCCTTGACCTGCGTTCGGCGGCCTCGGAGCATGGCCGCGAAGTCGGCGGCAGTGAAGTCCGCTGCCATCGGATCGGGTCCCAGGCGCGTGATGCCCGGCACCTGGGCAGGGTCCGAGACGATGTATGCCGCCAGACGCTTACGCGTCCCTGCCTCGGTGAGGTCGAAACCGCTGCCATCAGAGAGCCTGCAGCGCAACGCAATCGGCGACTTGCCTGGCCGGATCGTTGTGGCAGGCAGCGCATCCGACCAGCGCAACCAGCCCGCCCGGGCAAGGTGAAACACCAGGTGCAGCCCCTCGGCCTCGATGTCAATGAACTTGCCATGCCGGGCGACGTTGTTGATCGGCAGTCCGTGCAAAGACGAGGGGGCCGGGTCATAGGTCTTCAGGACGCTGATGGAACCAAGCTCGACGGCGACGATGGCCAGGCCGTTGGTGGCCTCGCGGAGGAAGTCGACGAGCGCCTGGACCTCGGGGAGCTCGGGCACTCGCCTATTCTCGCTCACTGGCTTCCGAACCAGAAGGCGCGGCGTTGTGGGTGGGTGACCTGCGCGGTCGGGTCGTGGTGCTCACCACCATCGTGGGCAGCGCTGACGCGGTCCTGGACTGCACGGTCGTGAACGTCGCACTGCCCAGACGCGGACGGCGGCTCTGTCACGAAGTTGCGTCGCTGCTGGCCTTAGCCGTCTCCAGCGTCATCAACATGGTCACCTTCGCGATCCTTACCGGATTCTCCGGAGCCGTGCCCTTCCGGATGCTCTTCCATCAGGTGGCAAACGGCTCATGACCAGAGGTTCAGCTCAAGGAGTTGCGAAAGGCTTGCAACTGACGCAGGAGGAGGTAGCCATCGGGCGCGCGGCACACCGGCACGTCCGGTCGCACCCGCGGAGCGAACTCCTCGTTGGACACCGGTATGCCGTGCGAGAGCACCTGCTCTGTCGGGGTCAGCTCCCGGATCGCTATCGCCTCAACGACGTCGGGGCGATCCCTGGCGAAGTCGCCGTAGATCTTAGGGTCGTGCTGTCCGTCGTCACCGATGAGAACCCAGCGGATCCTGGGGAACTCTCTAGCCAACCGGTGCAGGGCCTCGGTCTTGTGCTCCTGCCCGCTACGGAACCAGCCGGTGTTGGTGGGACCCCAGTCGGTCATCAGCATCGGACCCGCCGGGTAGCCGTGGCGCTTCAGGAAGCGGGTCAACGTCGGGGCCGTGTTCCAGGCACCGGTGGACAGATAGAAGGTCGGCGCACCGGGGTTCTCGCTGATCAGCGTACGAAGCATCGGTGCCATGCCGGGAACGAGGTGCCGGGCGGTCTCCTGCCGGACGAAGGTGTTCCAGGCCGCAATCAGCGGACGCGGCAAAGATGTGGAGATGACCGTGTCATCGATGTCGCTGACGAGGCCGAAACGGGCCTCGCGGTCAATGATCAGCACCGCGGCCTGGACCGGCCTGCCACCTTCTGCCTCGACCGTGACCGCACGCCAGCCCGGCTCCAGGCCCGGCTGAGGGATCACCACGTCAATGTAGCCGCTGCGATCTGAGAACGTCCGCGCCGTGCGGTCGCCGACGACGACACGAACAGGCACGTTCATCGCCCCGGCCGTGATGAAGGCCCGCCAGCCGCGCTGTTCACCCGCGGTGTCTCTAAGCTCACGGATCTTCCCGTCCGCCTCGCTGACCACCGGACTCTGCGTCTGACGGCTCAGCAGCACCCGACCCAGCACCCGGACAAAGTCCTGGCTGCCATATCCCGTGTGGCTGATCGTCCGGGTACCCCATCCGCGTCCCCGCATCAGGGCATTTGAACGGCGGTGGAAGGCATCCTCGATGAGGTACGCGGCGTGGGGTCGGGCCATACCCAAAACGTACAGTGGCAAGACCTGCAGTGAGCCATTTGCCCCTGTCGCGGGGTGAAGGCCATGCCGTGGCCGAAACCGGAAATGCCACATCGCGTGGCGGTGGGTTGGCGAGCTCAGACCAGTTGTTCCTGGCTCTCCACCCGCGTGCCGATCTGAGCCGCGGAGCCAGGCCGGGCGATGTGACGCCCAGAACCGGCGGCAGCCAGGGGGAGCCGGTCGCGTCAACGACGCTTCCCACCTCCCGGCGACCATGGCGGCCATCGCCTCGCTTCGGCTGGGGACCAAGGCCCGGCGCCGGTAGCACCGCGCCGTTGCCCCTATGGCCCTGAGCCGGGCTGCGTCGCGGGCGCAGGACGTCGGCCGACCTGTCGCCGAAGCACAGCGCCGGCACCGGACATCCACGTCATCGCGTTGAGCGCCGCCTAGTCAGGCGCGTAGCTGAAAACCAGAAACCCTCGAACCCGAAGGGTTCGAGGGTTTCGCCGTCCTGAGACAGGACTTTGTGGTGCGCGAGGGGGGATTTGAACCCCCACGCCCTTTCGGACACTGGCACCTGAAGCCAGCGCGTCTGCCATTCCGCCACTCGCGCGCGCTCACACAGTGTGGGGGACGACCACTCGGAAATCCAAACCGGACCAGCCGTCCACGCACGGAAAGTCAGCTCCCAGGCCAACGGCATTCGGGCTGACCCAGCCTGGCCCGTTACGATCGAAAGGCCAACATCTGGAAGGAGCAGCCGTGGGAGTGTTCGATCGTGTCGAGCGTGGACTCGAACGAGCGGTTCATGGTGTCTTCGCCAAGGCCTTCAAGTCTGAAGTCCAGCCGGTGGAGATCGCGTCCGCCATGCGCCGCGCCATGGATGACCGCGCCACGACAATCGGCCACGGGCGCACCTTCGTACCCAACCTGTTCACCATCGAGCTGGCGCCCGCCGACTTCGAAAGGCTGACCGGCTTCTCTGACATGCTGACCGATGAGCTCGTGGCCTCCGCACAAGAACACGCTGAGTCCCAGCGTTACCAGCCCGGGGGTCCGATCCAGGTGAATTTCCTGCCCAAGGAAGACCTCGAGACCGGGGTATTCCGCGTCCGTCCAGCCACGGCCAAGGCTGCCGCGGCACCCCCGGTCATAGCCCCTGCCTCGCCGCCAGTGTTCAATCCTCAGGCCGCACCGCCGGCGCCCTTCGAGGGCGCGGCCTCCGCATCGGGTTTGCCCCCCTCACCCATCACGCAGCACCAGCCCGGGCCGTCTGCGCACCCGAGGAGCCACCCAGCTCAACGCCCCTGGCTCGATGTCGACGGGGATCACTACCCGCTGCTCGCCGCAATCACGATACTGGGGCGCGACAACACGGCAGACATCATTCTCGACGACCCCGGAATCTCCCGGCAGCACACCGAGATTCGAGTGACCAGCGACGGCCCTCATCTGGTGACCAACATCCGCGACCTCGGCTCGACGAACGGCACCTTCGTCAACGGCGACCGCATCACCAGCCAGCGACTGGCCGACGGTGACCGGGTCAACGTGGGCCGGACGGTCCTGATCTTCCGGGCGGAACGTCGGTGATCCCTACCCATGAGTGAGCTCACCCTCACGGTGATCCGTCTCGGCCTGCTGGCACTCCTGTGGATCTTCGTGTTCAGCGTCGTCGGGGTCCTGCGTGGAGACCTCTACGGCACCAGAGTCCTGACCCGTGGCAAGCCCAAGTCACCGCGGCGCCCCGCGCGCGAACCGGTCGCGCAGGCCGCACCGGCTCCCAGCCCAGCCATCCCCAAGGCCTCCCGCGCATCCGTCAAACGCATTCCGGCCACCTTGACCGTCACCGAAGGATCCCTGGCGGGAACAACGCTGTCCCTGATAGACAGCGGGGTCCTTCTCGGCCGCAACCCCGAATGCACCCTCGTGCTGGACGACGACTTCGCCTCCGGTCGCCATGCCCGCATCTTTCGACGGGACGCGGGCTGGTTCGTAGAAGACCTGGGATCCACCAATGGCACGTTCCTGGGGTCAAGCAGACTGACCAAGGCGACGCCCGTCGAAGTCGGTTCGACACTGCGAATCGGCAAGACCATCTTCGAGCTGCGGAAGTAGGGCTGTCTTGGCCATCGCGCTGCACTACGCTGCCCGCTCGGACGTCGGCCTGGTGCGGCAGGAGAATCAGGACTCGGGGTATGCCGGTCCCCACCTGCTCGTCGTCGCCGACGGAATGGGCGGCCATGCCGCAGGAGATGTCGCAAGCTCGATCGCCATTGGCGAAATGGTCGGTCTCGACGAGGAGAGCCCCGGCGCGGATGAGGCTCTGGACCGGCTCGCGGAGGCGCTGAGAAACGCCAACAACGAGCTACGTGAGGCCGTACAGCGCCAGCCCGAGCTGCACGGCATGGGCACAACGGTCACCGCACTCTTGCGAACCGGTAACAAGATCGCCGTCGCGCACATCGGCGACTCCCGCGCCTACCTGCTGCGCGATGGCACACTCACCCAGATCACGCACGACCACTCGTTTGTTCAGAGCCTGATCGACGAGGGCCGGATCACCGAGGCAGAGGCCCAGGGCCATCCGCAACGCTCGCTGGTCACCCGGGTGCTGACCGGGGCGCACGAAGATGAGCCAGATCTTGCCATGCGCGAGGCCCACGTCGGCGACCGCTACCTCCTTTGTTCTGATGGCCTCTCCGGTTTCGTTGCGCGCGACACCATCGAGGAGATCCTGGTGCAAGCCCAGCCACCGGGGGTCACCGCCGACCGACTGGTGGAGCTGGCGATCCGCGCCGGTGCACCCGACAACGTGACCTGCATCATCGGCGACATCGTCGACCTCAACAACGACCAGGCGCCTTCCACGACACAGGAAGTCGTGGGCGCCGCGGCCGAACGCAGGGTCAAGACCACGCGTGCGATACCGCTGACCCCGGCGGCAAAGGCAGCCGCCCTGTCGCGCGAGGCTTCCGGGACGGAGATGGACGAGGCCGACGCCGAGTCCCAGGCCCTGTCAGAGGCCGAAGAGCCCTCTGGTCGGCGGTGGATCAAGACCCTTTCGCTGGTTGTCCTGGTCTTGGTCGCGGTGGTGGGGGGCGGCTACGCGGCATACAGCTGGTCACAAACGCAGTACTACGTGGGCGAGGTCAACGGTCACGTCGCGATCTACCAAGGGATCTCCCAGAACGTCGGTCCATGGGGGCTCTCCCATGTGGTCGACGAGAGCAACGTCGCACTGCAGGATCTGCCGGACTTCTACCGCAGCAAGCTTGACGCGACCGTCAGTACTGCCACCATCCAGGACGCACGCCGGCTCATCACCGACCTGCGCGTGCAGGCAACCCAGTGCCGAACCACCAAAACCGCGGGCGGCACCTGCGGAAGCTCAAGTTCATGAGCACCGTCACCTCCTTTCGTCCGCGCACCAGGCGCAATGTCGAGCTGGTGCTGGTGCTGCTGGCTGTCGCGATCGTCCTGGTGGCCTACCTCGAGGTCGGCCTGGCAGTAGACGGCGCGTTCCCGCCTGACCTGGTCAAGTACGGCTTGGGACTGCTGGTCCTGTCGGTCGGCTTCCATCTCGTGCTGCGCTGGAGAGCCGCCTATGCCGACCCGCTGATGCTGCCGATCGCGACTCTGCTCAACGGGCTTGGTCTGGTGATGATCCACCGCCTGGACCTGGCCTACGGCCGCACCGGAAGCCGACTTCTCGAGCCCAAGCAGCTGATCTGGAGCGCGTTGTCCGTGCTCATCGCCGGCGGTGTCATCATCACCTTGCGCGACCACCGCCAGCTGCGCCGTTTCACCTTCACCGCCATGGCCCTCGGTCTTGGAATGCTCTTGCTGCCGCTGCTTCCCGTCATCGGTCGCAACATCAATGGCTCGCGGATCTGGATCGGGATCGGGCCACTATCGTTGCAGCCCGCTGAGATCGCCAAGATCCTGCTGGTCATCTTCTTCGCCGGCTATCTGGTGCAGACCCGCGATGTCCTGTCGCTGGTCGGACGCCGGTTCCTCGGAATCGGCCTGCCCAGGGCACAGGACCTCGGCCCGATCCTGGTTGCCTGGCTGGCCAGCGTCGGGGTCCTGGTCTTCCAGGGCGACCTGGGTATGTCGCTGTTGTTCTTCGGTGTCTTCGTCGCGATGCTCTATGTCGCCACCGAGCGCCGGTCATGGATCGCGATCGGCTTGATCCTGTTCTGTGCCGGCTCCTACTTCGCCGACCTGGTGATCCCACACGTGCAGGTCCGGGTCCTGCTGTGGCTTGATCCGTTCGGCCCCAAGGCTCTTGCCGTCAGCGACCAGCTGGCCAAGGGCCTGATGGGCATGGCCAGCGGCGGGCTCCTCGGCACCGGGCTGGGCCGCGGTCACCCCGAGCTCACCTACTTCCCAGAAAGTGACTTCATCGTCCCCAGCTTCGGCGAGGAGCTCGGGCTGGTCGGCCTGTTCGCGCTGTTCATGCTCTACGTGCTACTGGTCGAGCGTGGCCTGCGCACCGCCCTCGGCGTCCGGGACGGCTTCGGCAAGCTGCTGGCGGTCGGGCTGTCCTTTTCCTTTGCCCTGCAGTGTTTCGTGGTCGTGGGAGGCGTAACCCGAGTCATCCCGCTGACCGGCATGACGATGCCCTTCCTTTCCTACGGGGGCTCATCCCTGCTGGCAAACTGGTCCCTGATCGCCATCCTGCTGCGGATCAGCGATCAGTCAAGGCGGCCTCTGCCCGACTCCGAAGAACTCGCCAATGCATCCGCGGCTCAAACACAAGTGGTGAGATTCAAGTGAACAAGCCCATCCGCCGGCTGTCCTTCGTCGTGGCTCTGCTCTTCTGCGCCCTGCTCGTGGCCACCACGTGGATCCAGTTCGCCACCGCGCAGAGCATCGACAACCTCCCGGGCAACCGTCGCACCCTGCTCGCCGGCTACTCCCGCGACCGAGGCGACATCTTGGTCAACGGCACACCCATCGCCCAGTCCGTCCCGACCAAGGACGAGCTGAAATACGTCCGGATCTACCCCTCGGCCAAGCTCTACTCACAGGTCACCGGCTACTACTCGTTCACCTACGGCGCCGGCGGCGGCCTGGAGGGCGCAGACGACTCACTTCTGTCCGGGCAGTCCGACAAGCTCTTCTACCGACGAGTTCTCGACATGCTGACCGGCAAGCCTCCCAGCGGTGCCAGCCTCGAGCTCACCATCAATCCCAAAGCCCAGGCAGCCGCCGACGCGGCCCTGGGCAACCAGCGCGGTGCCGTCGTCGCGCTGGATCCCAAGACCGGGGCCATCCTGGCGATGGTCAGCCATCCGCAATATGACCCCTCGACCTTGGCCAGCCACAACCTGAACTCCGTCGAAAAGGCGTGGACGGCCCTGAACGCGGATCCTGGTCGCCCTGCGCTCAACCGGGCGATCGCCGGTGACCTCTACCCGCCGGGGTCCACCTTCAAACTGATCACGGCCGCAGCCGCACTGTCCTCTGGGAAGTTCACCGAGCAGTCGCAGATCCCCGGACCGGCGACCCTCGCCCTGCCCCAGTCGACCATCAACCTGCCCACCGACGACGGTCAGCCCTGCGGCCCGGGCGGCAAGACGACCCTGACGCACGCCCTCGAGATCTCCTGCAACACGGCCTTCGGTTGGCTGGGGCTCAACCTCGGCGGCGACGCACTGCGTGCGCAGGCTGCCAAGTTCGGCTTCGGTGACTCCCTGCGCGTGCCGATGCGGGTCACGCCGAGCACCGTCCCGCCGCTCAACGCGCCACAGAGTGCGCAAGCCGCCATCGGACAGTACGACGTGCGAGTGACGCCGCTGCAAATGGCGATGGTCAGCGCTGCCATCGCCAACAAGGGGACCGTCATGACGCCGTACCTGGTCAAGGACACCCGGAGCAGCAGTCTGGACATTATCGACCAGAGCCAGCCCCAACAGCTCTCGCAAGCGATCTCTCCCGCCGTCGCGGCCGCCCTGACCCGGATGATGGTTACCGTCGTCCAGTCAGGGACCGGAACTCCAGCCCAGATCCCCGGCATCCAGGTGGCAGGCAAGACCGGTACGGCCCAGAACGTCAAAGGCGGCAATCCGCACGCCTGGTTCACCGCCTTCGCACCAGCCAGCGACCCGCAGATCGCTGTGGCGGTTGTCGTCGAGAATGGCGGAAACGCCGGCAGCGAGGCCTACGGGGGCAAGGTCGCCGCACCGATCGCACGCGCGGTCATCGAGGCGGTGCTGAAGCCATGAGCCCCACCGCGCACACGATTCTCAGTGACCGTTACGCCCTGGCCGAGTGCGGCGCTGCTGGCGGCATCGGCGAGGCCTGGGCAGCCACCGACACCATCGCAGGCGCCGCCGTCGCGGTCGAGCTCAGGGGTCCGGCCCTCAGCCACCAGCACGGACTCCTCGATCGCTGCCCGGCGCAAGCCGCCGGCAGTTTGGCTGTGCCCGCCTGGGTAGTGCCCCAGCGAACGCGAGCCGTGCCGGCACAGGTTCTGCCGACAGAACCACCCGGCAAACCTGATCGACGGTCCGGACTCGGCCCTGCCTGGTTTCTGGCAGGCGCTGGTGAGGGACCACTGGCCGCTCTTGGCGCATCCCCCCCACCCGACCGCAGTGGGGGCACCCAGACCTCCGTACCCACGACCACCACCTCACCCACCCTGAGCCGGAACACCGAGACGCCAAGCAACAGCGCGACCACGCAGATCGAGCCTGTTGCTAACAGCTCATCCATGCCCGGCCAGCCCCACATGACCAAGGACACGGTCAGGGGCCACCACGACACAAAGGATGGCAAGTAGTGAACAGTGCAACTCGTCTGCTGGGCGGGCGGTACCAGGTCGGCGAACTGATCGGCCGTGGTGGAATGGCCGAAGTCCATGCAGGTCACGACACCAGGCTTGGGCGCACTGTGGCGATCAAGGTGCTCCGCTCGGACCTGGCGCGCGACCCAGCGTTCCTGGCCCGTTTCCGCCGGGAAGCCCAGTCCGCGGCAGGGCTCAACCACCCTGCCATCGTCGCGGTCTATGACTCTGGCGAGGACGAGGACACCGAGAGCGGCGGCGGGAAGGTGGCTCTGCCGTACATCGTGATGGAGTATGTCGAAGGTCGAACCTTGCGCGAGATCCTCAACGAGACCATGGTCATGGAGCCCGACGAGGCAGCCAGAGTCACCGAGGGCGTTCTGGACGCGCTGTCCTACAGCCATCGGATGGGCATCGTCCACCGCGATATCAAGCCCGCCAATGTCATGCTGACCCCCACAGGTGCCGTCAAGGTGATGGACTTCGGCATTGCCCGTGCCATCGCGGACACCGCGGCCACCATGACCCAGACCCAGTCCGTTATCGGCACGGCGCAGTACCTCTCACCCGAGCAGGCACAGGGCAACCCGGTTGATGCGCGCTCAGATCTCTACTCCGCCGGGTGTCTTCTCTATGAGCTGTTGACGGGCCGTACCCCGTTCGTCGGAGACTCGCCGGTCTCAATCGCCTACCAGCACGTAGGCCAGCTACCCCAACCCCCGTCCGTGCACCAGCCCGATCTGAGCGCCGATCTCGATGCCGTCGTGCTGCACGCGCTGGTCAAAGACCGGGACGGGCGGTACCAGGACGCATTGCAGTTCCGCTCCGACCTTGCCGCAGCCCGCAGCGGACAGCCCATCAGCGCTGAGGCCCGGGGGACGGCTGCAGCCGCAGCGCTCGGCGCGGCTGGGCTCGCCGGCGAGCCGACCATGGCCATGGCCCAGGCCGACCCAACCCAGGTGGTCGGGGCCCCGGCCCCAGGCGGCAGGCAGCACAACACTGCGACCTTGCCGGCCATCGGGCGGGACCCGTCCGACGTGCCCTCCAAACGCCACAAGACCACCTATATCCTGCTCGCTCTGGCCGTCGTTGCGACTTTGGTACTGGTGGGTCTGGCCGGCAGGGCAGTGTTCGGCGGCACCCAGGCCGCACCCACGCTGACCGTGCCATCCGTGATCGGCCTTACCCAGAACCAGGCAGTCGCCAAGCTGAAATCCGCGGGGTTCGCAGTGGCCGTCTCCACCGTCACCAGCAAGGTGCAGCAGGGCAGGGTCATCGATCAGAACCCCCCAGCCGGTGAGCGGCACCAGGCCAAGACAACAGTCACCATCACCGTCTCCGGTGGTCCGGGACAGGTCACGGTGCCGGACGTCACCGGCTTCACCCTGGACTCGGCTCAGGCGGCGATCACGACCGTCGGCCTGACCGTCGGGCCCGTGGATTACGTCGACGACCCCAGCGTCGCCAAGGGCCAGGTAATCGGGACCGTGCCCAAAGCCAACGCAACCGTGGCGGCAGGATCGGCAGTGGTGCTCCAGGTGGCCAGCGGCAAGGTCAAGGTCCCCGACGTCATTGGCGCCAACCGGACCGACGCCCAGCAGACCCTGACCAACGCGGGGCTGAAGTACGCGACGCGGTTCGCGACCAGCACCCAACCTGAAGGCACGGTGCTGGCCCAGACAGGTGCCGGCGAGACCGTCGACATCGGCACCCAGATCGTCCTGACTGTCGCACAGGTTCCCCAGCCCACGCCGACACCGCCCACAACAGCACCTACCACCCCGGCGCCGCCCACCACAACCCCCACAGGAGCCGCGACAACCACGCCCTGAGCACGAACGACCCAGCCGCCTGAGTGCGCAGCTCCGACACCGGCCGCAGCCTGCTTGTCCACGCCGAAGGTGAACGGATCCACGAAACGGCCGCAGCTCAGTGGCCCTGTGGGCAGGACCGCCTCCAACCGTATCCGGTGGCACAGGTGCTCCAGGGCGCACCCCGTACACCTTGCCGACCCAGCGGCTGACCTCATCGTTGAGCTGACTGTGCTCGGCTCTGAGGGTGGGTCGGTTGCGGGACAAAGCGCTGGCTGCGATGTTGTCCGCGGACACTCAGGGCGGCCGGGACCTGGACGGTGCCGCCATCGCGTCCACCCTGCAGCGCGACAATCTGCACTCCGGCAACATCTGCGGGGCGAAATCGTCGCAAGATCGTATGAGCGAACCGGGCGCGAGACGCCCTCGCGCTGCCCTGCGGGCCGCGGCGGGTCATGGCTCGGGCGGCGGGCACCCTTGGGCTCCACACTGACGACGCTTTGGCCCACTGCCCATCAGGGCAGGTGCGAGGTCGACGGCCCAGGGGTGCCGCGCATGCCAGATGACTACCCGGAGACGTTCAGGACCTACGCCTCACGTCGTGCGCTGATCGTTCTGGTCAATGTCACGGCAGCTGGGTGCCGTGACTTGGGCACCCTCGTGGCGGCGGCCCTGACGTCCGTCGACCGGGGTTGTCCCTTGCGCCCGACTATGACTTCAGGTGCCGATCAAAGAACTCGACGATTCGGCGGCGGGCATCGATGGCCGACGCCTCATGGAACTGCGACCCGGTGAACCGCCCGAGCACCGCGAAGAGCACAGGGATGTCAGCAGAGTCGTGATCGTTGAGAAACGAGTGCCCGGCTTCGGGATACACCTTGATGTCGTGATCAACGCGAACTGCTGTGAGGACCTGCTCAAGTCGCTGCGCGGTTCGCGGGTTGGCGCGGTCCTTGGCGCCGTAGCTGCCAACGATCGGGCAGGCAGCGCCCAGGAAGCTCTCCGAGTAGACGTCCTTGCTGGCCGTTCCATAGTTCACGCTCGCTGCACAGAAGCCCCCAGACGGGGCGAGCATCAACGCAAAGCCGCCCCCCATGCAGTAGCCGATCACCCCCACGCGGCCAGTGCAGTCGTCGTGGGCGGTCAGCCAGCTGCGCACGGCTTCGATGTCGTCAAACGTAGGCCCGCTGCGCTGACGGGCGTCGCGCATGATCTTGCGTATGCAGGCAAGCTTTCTGCCGCCTCGGTACAAGTCAGGCGCCGCCGCGAGATAACCCATGCCTGCCAACCAGTCGGTCTGTCGGCGCAGGTCATGGCTCATGCCCATAACGTCATGGATAACCACCACCCCGGGCCACGGACCTGGGCTGGTAGGCACGGCCAGGTAGGCAGGCAGCTCACCGTGGGTGGTGGGGATGTCCACGTCCACCATCAGGATGGCACACCGACTGGCGCCCGCGAAAAGCCAGCGAAGTGATCCATGACCGCGAAGATAACAGACCGGCGCGTTGACCCGTGGACGGACGCGCAGCATTGGTGACCACTGGTTAGGTCGCGGCGGCCATCCGGGCTGCTCCGGTCGAATCGTGGACTAGGGGGCTAAGACCTTCGGACCGGCTGACCGCATCCATGAGGCCGCAGGTCTGTAGCCAGTTGGCGAGCAGCCGGTGCCCGCCCTGGGTCAGCACGCTCTCGGGGTGGAACTGCACCCCCTCCAGCGGGAGGCTGCGGTGACGCACCGCCATGATCACGCCCGAGTCCGTGTGCGCTGTCGTGATCAGTTCTTCGCTGACCGTGGCTGGGTCGATGGTGAGCGAGTGATACCGCGTAGCCGAGAACGGCGAGGGCAAGCCGCGCAGCACGCCGGTGCCGTCGTGGTGCACCATCGAGGTCTTGCCGTGCAGGAGCTCCGGCGCCCGGTCAACCGTGGCGCCAAAGACGACACCGAGTGCCTGATGCCCGAGGCAGACCCCGAGCATGGGCTGGCTGCGCTCGGCACAGGCCGCGATCATCGCTAGCGAGACCCCGGCGCCCTGCGGGGTACCGGGGCCCGGTGAGACCAGAACACCGTCGAAGTCAGCACCATCCGCGGGCGAGACGGCGTCGTTGCGTAGGACCTCGCAGTCGGCACCAAGCTGTTGCAGGTAGCCGACGATGGTGAACACGAAGCTGTCATAGTTGTCGACGACCAGTATGCGTGCGCGGGGCGAGGTAGTTGCCCTGGTGCCTGTCGTGGCGCTTGCCTTCATCGCGGGGGTAGCTCTCATATGAAAGGGGTGGGTGTTGGGAACGGCAGCCCGGACTGGACCGAGTTGCCGTTGAACGGCATGTACGGTGCGATCGCAGGGAAGAGCCATAGGAAGCAGACCGCGACGACCGCCACGAACAGAAGCAGCGACAGAAGCAGCTTGACCGGCCACGGGCCGGGCAGCAGACGCCACAGGGCTCCGTACATTTCAGCCAACCGTCCCAGCGGGAACGGCCATATACGCGGCCGGAAGACCGGTGGCCCTGGGGATGCTCCTCACGAGTTTGGCGAACACGACATACCGCTGGGTCGCACTGAACCTCGGATTGCAGGAGGTCATCGTCAGCCAGGCCTGGGTCGGTTTGTCACCCGGGTGCTGGGGCACGGGGGCAATCACCTGCACCTGGTCCGGGGTGACAATCACATGCCGGTCTACGGCATACACGATGTAGCTGGCTTTGGTCTCGAGCACGATCACGTCTCCCGTCCGAAGCAGATCAATATTGGAGAACGGCATGCCGTAGGTCGTCCGGTGCCCCGCCACCGCGAAGTTCCCAACCTGCCCGGGGAACGCCGTGCCGGAATAGTGCCCGATGCCGTTGGTCAGCGCGTCGTGGTCGGTGCCCTGCAACACCGGCCGGGCGAAGTCGGCGCCGAAACGCGGGATACGCATGATTGCAAAGGCCTGCCCGAACGGGACTTTCGTCAGGGTGGCTAGAGGGGTCTGGGGAGTGGCAGCAACGCGTCCAGCCGGACCGAACCCCCGCTCGAGGGCATGAATGGTGACGGCTTGTGCACGATTCGCGGTCACGTCTGTCCACCAAAGCTGCCAGGACACGAACAGGAACAGCAGCAGACCAAGGGTGATGAGCACCTCGCCGAGAGTTCGGACCCCCCACCGCAGCCGCCTCATCGAAGCCCCGTCATTGCTGGATCTTCGCGTGAAGCAGACTCAGGCTTCCCGAGTAGGCCGGGAAGGTCATCTTGTCCATGCTCTTCACGTCATAGCCCAATCCGAGCAGTTTGACGTACTCGCGATAGATCGTTACCTGCTGATTTTGGTCCAGCGCAGCGCGCATGGCTGAAACGTCACCGATCGCCTGGATGACGTACGGGGGTGAGTAGACCCGACCTTGCAAGATCAACGTATTGCCGACGCACCGCACGGCGCTGGTAGAGACGACCCGCTGGTCCATCAGCATCATCGCCTCAGCACCCCCGGCCCACAGCGCGTTGACCACACTCTGGACGTCCTGCTGGTGCACGACGATGTCGTCGGCGGTGAAACCGCTTGGCAGGCTCGCGGCGCTGCGTTTGGCGTCGTCCAGGCTGACCGACACCGCGGGACCGGTCACTGCCTGGCTGCCGACGGTGGGCGCCAGCGCGCCGGCCTGTGCGCGCAGGCGGGCAACCGTGTTATTGCCTGGAGCCGCCTGCGCGGTCAGCGCGTCCACCTCGGACTGCAACTGCTGCACGGCCGCTGCACGTAGGCGCACCAGACGATCCTGGGCACGCACGACATCGACCAGGTCGGAGCGCCCCGAGGCGCGCAGGTCGGTGCCCTGCGAGGTCTGTGCACTGGTCGCGAACAACAGACCCGCCCCGGCCGCGACCACCGGCACGACATAGGCCCAGCGGACAAGCTTCTTGGGCGCGCCAAACAGGCGTCCTGGCGACAACGGGACCTCCTGCCTGCGGCTCGTGGTGTATAGCCTCTACGCTAGGGCAATCACCTGCAGCAGGTTGAACCACCCATCAAAGGAGCCACCCGGTGCCCGAGTCCAAGGGACGCGCGAAGCAAAAGCACACCCCGCCGCCCCCGCGCCCGTCTAAGAAGAACACCATGGCCAATCCGCCGTGGTTCGTACCGCTGATGCTTGGCCTGATGCTGGTGGGTCTGCTGTGGGTCGTGACGTTCTACATCACTGCGGGCGCTTATCCGATCCCGAGAATCAACTACTGGAACCTGATCATCGGTTTCGGACTGATGATCAGTGGCTTCATGATGACCACCCGGTGGCGCTGATCGGCTGGATTCAGCCAACCCGACCGGAGTTGTCGACCTGCCCCGCCATTTCGTCACGGCCGCCGGGATTCATCCCAGCTCGGCCCAGGCTCTAAGTGCGCGCGCGGATAGGCCGGTCAGGGGTTGGGCTGGGCCGGGTCGTCTCTGACCTGCTGGAGCGCGAGGCTGGCGAGTTCGGTGGTGAGCTCGCGTAGTCGCCGGGAGTTCTCCATCAGCGGGCGCAGGGCGTCGGCCTGGGTGG
>OCTA010002847.1_pt1 | contig 15541 bp, 9 predicted proteins | sample 1538991 | NCBI WGS metagenome assembly OCTA01 (sample SAMEA3539302, study PRJEB22396) | soil metagenome | biome: tundra; feature: field; material: soil | place: USA | collected 2010-05 | depth 0.15 m | reverse complement strand
CGCCGTCTCGGGCAAGGTCCCGGTCTCCAACCTGTACGAACGGGGCCGGTCCCTGGGCATCGGGGTCCAGGTCTCCGCCCAGTCCTGGCAAGGCCTCGGCGCCACCGACGACGAGCGGTACCGGATCGCGGCCACCGCCGACGGCGGGATCTGGGTCCTGCACACCCCCTACCCCGAACCGCTGACCGAGCTGGCCGGATCCCGGCGGGTGCTGGAGACCGCGCACAAGCTCATCGGCGCCACCTGGGGCGACGAGGGCACCACCCGGGAACAGCGGGCCTTCACCGCCGACCCCGACATCATCCGCCGCCTCCAGGTCGGGCAGGCCTGCTACATCCACCGCAGCGCCGCCACCTTCGTCCAGGTCGCCCGCCCCAAGGCATCCCCCCTCACCCTCCTGCCCGCCCCCGCACCACCCGCACCGTCCGCCCGGATCCCCGTCCCGGTGCCACGCCGGGAATCCGCCCCGGCCGAGCCGCCCATGGCCAGCTGGGATTTCGATGACCTCTTCGGACCTGGAGCCACCCGATGACCAACCCGTTCGAGATCCTGGACCTGCCCGAACGCCCCGACCTGGACGATGAGACCGTCCGCGCCGCCTGGCGGGCCATCGCCGCCGCCACCCACCCGGATCGCGCGGACGGCGGGGACCTGGCCCGGTACACCGCCACCACCGCAGCGTTCGCTGAGCTGCGGACCCCGTGGGCGCGCAGCGAGGCCTACGCCGACCTCCGCGACGCGGCTGGGGACACCTCCCCGCTTCCGGTCATCACCGACGGCTACCCCGTCCCGGGCCCGGCTCCGATGCCGCCCCCGCCGACGTTCCGGGATGTGCGGCAGCTCCCGGCCCGGATCTGGCACGGCCGGCGCCTGCACCTGGTCGCCCGCGCCCTCACCGCGGCGCTCCTGTCGCTGGCGGTGCTGAACCTGATCCCCGGCCAGCCCGCTGAACCCGCCGTGATCACCGGGCTGATCATCTGGTTCGTCCTCACCAGCCGCGGTGACCTGGCACCCCCACCCGGCCAATAACACCACCACAATGCCTCCGGCGGGGCCTCGGGTTCCAGGATGGACCGGCCCGCACCCGGTCATCCCGTCCCCGCCGGCCAGGCCAAAGCCGAGCAGACCGGGCCCGGCCCGTCAAGCCAAGCCCGCTTGACCGGCCAGACCCGGCCCGCACCCCGGCAGGCCCCTTTGCGGACTTGCCACAAGACCCGCCCGTGCACCCGATCCACCGCCAGGCCCGGATCCACCGCGCAGATCCCGGTGATGGCGCCGGGAACGGGCCGGCGCTGAGGCATCCGGGACGGACGCGGCCAGCGGGACGTCAGGGACCGCGCCCCTTTGCGGCGCGGGCCGTCACCACGGCTGGGCACGCCGCGGCCTGCGCCACGGCCACGGCCGGACGCGGCCTTCGCCGACGCGGAAGCTGCCGTGCCGGGGAGTCAACGGCGGGCGGGTATGCGCGGAAGCCCGACACGCTGACCCTGGACTAACACGGACTAAACGTAACGCGACAGCCTCCGGGGCCCGGGGGGTACCTTTCTTCCCACCGAAGCCGGATCTTCCGCGATAACGTTCCTTCTTATCGTACTGGTGAGCGAATTGTGGTTTGGGCGGGGCTGGATGGGGTGGTGGGCAGTCTGGACGCCAGGGCTGTGGGGCGGCCACGGTCAGCGAATCAGGTGCAGCTGATTCCTTGCTACCCACTCGCTGAAAAACCGGCTCACCGGTGTCCGGGGCGGCGGATTCTCCTGCGGCGGTAAAGCGGCGGAACGTCATTTCGGGTTTTCCGGACGCGGGTGCAGACTGCAGGGATGGAGCATTTCGTCGGCCGCACGGACGAACTGGCGGTTCTCGACGCAGAGATGCAGGCCGTGCGGGCCGGCCGGCCCCGGGTCGTGCTGGTCGAAGGTGAGGCCGGGGCCGGCAAGTCCAGCCTGCTGGCGCGGTTCGGCGGGCAGCACCCCGATGTCTGCCTGCTGCGGGCCAGCGGCGACGAGACCGAAATGCTCCTGGACTGGGGGGTCACCGACCAGCTCCTGGCCAGCGCCGGGTCGGTGGCCAGGGGCGGATCCCCGCGGGCCGGGACGGCCCGGCCGAACGGCGATGGCCCGCTGGCCGTCGGCGCCCAGCTGGTGGCGGTCCTAGGCGACCTTCAGGCCGGTGACCGGGTGGTCCTGGTGGTGGTCGATGACCTGCACTGGTGCGACCAGCTGTCGGCCCAGGCCCTCCTTTTCGCCCTGCGGCGTATGCAGGCCGACCGGGTGCTCGGGCTGATATCGGCTCGCCCGGATGAGCTGAGCCGCCTGGGCGAGGGATGGGGCCGGTTTGCCGGCGGAGACCACCGGGCCACCCGGCTGCGGCTCGGCGGCCTGAGCGCCGCCGACCTGGTGGTCATGGCCGGGACACTCGGCGCTGGCGACCTGTCGGTCCGGGCCGCGACCCAGCTGCTTGAGCACACCGGCGGCAACGCGCTGCATTGCCGGTCCCTGCTCGAAGAGTTCGGCCCAGGCGGCCTGGCGCGGGCCGGCCAGGACCTGCCCGCGCCCCGGGGGCTGGCCGCCATCGTCGTCTCCCGCGTGATGGCTCTGTCCGAGCCGGCCCGCAAGCTGGTCGCGGCGGCAGCCGTGCTGGGCCGGCACTACCCGCTGGCGGCCGCCGCCGCACTGGCCGACCTGGCGGACCCGGTCGCCGCGCTGGACGAGTCAGTCGCCTCCGGCCTGGTCACCGAAGAGCAGACCGCCTCGCAGATCGTCATCACCTTCGCTCACCCGCTGGTCCACGCCGCGGTCAGGGACAGCCTCGGATCGGCCGAACGCCGCAGGCTGCACCGGGCCGCGGCCACGGTCGTGCCCGCGGTGGCCGCCCTAGCCCATCGCCTGGCCGCCGCGGTCGGGCCCGATGCTGCCTTGGCCGCTGATCTGGAAGAGGCGGCGCTTGAGGCGGGAAAGTCGGGCCAGGTGGCACAGGCGGCGGCCTGGCTGGCCCAGGCCTCGGCGGCCAGTCCCGATCGCGCGGACCGGGAGCGCCGGCTGCTCGACGCGGTGACGTTGCTGGTTGGCTGCGCGGACGTGGCCGGGGTCTTGTCCCTGTGGCCTGCCGTCGCCCAGCTCGGTCCCAGCGCCAGGCGCAGCGCCCTGAGCGGCCACCTCGACCTGCTGTGCGGACGTGGCTCGGTCGTCGAGGCGCATCTGCTCGAGGCCTGGCAAAGCCATAATCCCGACACTGAACCGCTGGTCGGCGCGGCCGTGGCGACCTCGCTGGCCAGCTACCTGTGTACGCTGCGGCGGGTAGAAGAGGCCCTGACCTGGGGCACCCGGGCCCTCGACGCGAGCGCCGGCGACCCCGCCGCGCACCTGCAGGCGCTGATCGCGGTGGCCTTGAGCCTGACCCTGGCGGGCCGCGGGCCGGAGGGGCTGGCCCGGCTGGGCGAACTCCCCGCCGCCGCGGAAAAGGTGCCGCAGGCTCTCACCGAGGGCCTGGTCATGCGGGGCATGTGCCGGCTGCTCACCGATAACCTCGCGGGCGCGCGCACGGACCTGACGGTGGGCCTGGCGCGGCTGCGGTCCGGGACGAGCATCCGCACCCCCGGGCATTGCCTCACCTACCTCGCCGATGCCGAGTACCGCCTGGGCGCCTGGGACGACGCTGTTACCCACTCCCAGCTGGCCGTTTCGCTGGCTCATGCCTACGACAGAACCTGGGATTTCGCCTTCGTGCACGGCTATGCCGCTCGGGTACCCGCCGCCCGGGGAGACTGGCAGATCGCCAGCGACCATATCGAGGCATCCTGGGCCGCGGCCCAGGCTTTCGGGACCGGAACCGGGGTCACGACCGCCGTGATGGCCAGCGCGGAGCTGGCCCTGGCCCGGGGCGATCTCGACGGAGTGCTGGCGGCCACCGCCGCCGCGCGAGCGCTGGACCGGGTCGAGGTGCCTGGCGTGGCCGACTGGCGGCCGATGGAGCTCGACGCCCTGATCGGCCTGGGCCGGTTCAACGACGCCGAGGCGGCGCTGGCGGAGCTTGAGGCGGCCATACCCGTCAGCGGGCTGCCCTCGGCCAGCACGACCGCGGCTCGCCTCAGCGGTAATCTGGCCGTCGCCCGGGGCGACATGGCCCGGGCCGAGAAGTCATTTGGCGATGCCATGCGACTGGCCCAGGACCTGACCATGCCCTTTCTCCTCGCCCAGGTGGAATGCGATGACGGCAGGCGCCTGCGCCGGGCCGGTGACCGTCACGGCGCGGTCGCCCGCCTCCGGCAAGCTCGTGACCGCCTGATCGCCCTGGGGGCCCGGCCGTACGTGGCCGCCTGCGAGCGGGAGCTGCAGGCCTGCGGGGCCGAGATACAGCCCGCGCCTGGGCCGGCCCGGTGGAACCTGACGGAGGCGGAGGCGGCGGTGGCCCGCCTGGTGGCCACCGGGCGGTCGAACCGCGAGGTGGCCGCCGAGCTCTACGTCAGCGTCAAGGCGGTGGAATTCCACCTCGGACACGTCTTCGACAAGGTCGGGATCCGGTCCCGCCGGGCCCTGGCCGGCCGCCTCGGGCCGGCCGCGGTTAAGGCTTAGTCCGGCATAAGTGCCGGCAGACTGCAGTATTAGGGCGTAACCCTAGGGCGTCCCCTAGCGACACCCGGGCCAGGGCCGGTCAGCATCGAGGCATGACCACGCCGACAGACCACAGCACGCCCATTCCCCGCCCCGTGTCCCCCGCCCAGGATAGCCCGGCCACCAGCTACCTCGGCCGCCCCTGCGGGCGCATCGGTTACGACGACGCGGGCCTCGGCCCGCTGGTGATGCTGGTGCCCGGCATGGGTGACCTACGGGCCGCCTACCGGTTCCTCGCCCCGGCTCTGCGGGCCGCGGGATACCGGGTGGCCTGCATGGACCTGCGCGGCCACGGCGACAGCGACGCGACCTTCACCTCCTACGGAGACGAAGACACCGCCGCCGACATCACCGCGCTGATCGAAACGCTGGGCGGACCCGCGGTGATCGTCGGCAACTCCATGGCCGCCGGGTCCGCCGTCCTGGCCGCCGCCGGGCGGCCCGAGCTGGTCCGCGGCCTGGTGCTGGTCGGCCCGTTCGTCCGCGACCCCGCGGTGAGCATGCTGCGGCGCGTGGCGCTACGCGCGGCCATGGCCCGGCCGTGGGCCGCGCTGTCCTGGGAGGCTTACCTGCCGAAGCTGTACGCGGGTCGTCGGCCCGATGACTTCGGCGAGTACCGCGACCGGGTGGTGGCGAGCCTGCGACGGCCGGGCTACGCCGGCGCGTTCTCCCGCACCACCCGCACCAGCCACGCGGCGGCCGCGGCGCGGCTGACCGACGTCACCGGGCCCGTCCTGGTCGTGATGGGCGAGCGGGACCCCGACTTCCCTGACCCCCGGGCGGAAGCCGACTGGATCGCGCGGGCGCTGCGCGCGCAGGTCGTCATGGTGGCCGAGGCCGGCCACTACCCCCAGTCGCAGCAACCCGACCTCACCGCCGACGCGATCCTGCGCTTCCTAGGAGGCACCCGATGAGGACATCGGCCGATCACCCTGGAGCCGGATGCGCTGGAGCGTTCACCGTGGTTATGCAGTTCCCGCTGGCCGCCACTGTGGCCTGGGGCCAGGCCCGGACCAGAGGTCCCGCGCGGCCGGGCCACGCTGGCCGTGCGCCTCATCGGGCCGGGGGATCGGCATGACCTCCATGCTGGCGGGCCAGCGGCCGGGACCGGACGGGCTGGCCTTTTACCTACCGCCGCCGCTGGCCGTGGGGCCGCCCGGCCAGGTGATCTGGGCCCGGCGGCTGACCGGCGCGGCGGCCCTGCCGGGCGCCGCCGAGAACCTGCTCGTCCTGCACCACTCCAGGACCCTGGCGGGACAGGGCAGCGCCGTGTCCGGAACGGTATCGGTCCCCGCGGGCCAGCCGCCGGCCGGTGGGTGGCCGGTGCTCAGCTGGGCCCACGGAGGCACCGGAGTCGCCGATATCTGCGCTCCGTCCCGCGACGCGCCTGGCCATCCGTCGCACATCTACGCCCAGATCGCCGACGCGATGCTGAACCTGTGGGTCAGCCGCGGCTGGGTCGTGGTCAAGACGGACTACCAGGGACTCGGCACCCCCGGGCGCCATCCCTACCTAGTGGGAGCGGCCGCGGCCCGCGACGCCGCGGACATCGTCGTCGCCGCCCGCCAGCTCTTTCCGGCCATCGGACGCCGCTGGGTCGTGATGGGTCACTCCCAGGGCGGGCACGCCGCCCTGTTCGCGGCCAGCCTGGCGCAGGCCGGGAGCCCCGGCCTTGACCCCGGCCTCGACCTCGCCGGGGCGGTGGCCATCGCCCCGGCGGCCGGCGCCGCCGATGTCCTCGCCGAACTGCTTGACGGCCGGGCCCCCGTGGCCGCGCTGGGATTCCTCGCGCTGGCGCTGCTCGGTGCGGCCGCCGCGGACCCGGCGCTGCGCCTGGACCAGCTGCTCACCCAGCCCGCCCTCGGCCTGCTCGCGATGGCCGAGACGAGCGGTGTCGATGACCTGCTCGCCGCCGGCACCCGGCCACCGCTGGCGCCCGAGGACGTTTTCCGGCCGGGCGCCGACACCGAGCCGCTGCGCCAGGTCCTGGCCGCCAACGACCCGGCCCGGCTCCGGCTGCGCGTACCCGTGCTGATCGTGCAGGGCAGCGATGACCCGATCACGTCCCCGGCCGGGACCGACCGCCTCACGCGCTCGCTGAGCGCCGACGGTGCCGCGCTCGACTACCACGTGTATCCCGGCCGGGGCCACTTCGACGTGATCGCGGCCGCGCAGGCTCAGAACGCCCGGTGGATCGACGCCCGGCTAGCCGCAACGGAAGGCGTGTCGCCATGAGCGAGAAGCCGGACGTGGTAATCACGCGGCAGCGACGCCGCCCGACGGGGGCGCCCCCACCGCTGCCGCACCCGGTGTCGGTCACCACCAGGGCGTGGCTGGTCCTCGCCGTTGTCGTCCTGGCCGGGGTGATCATGATCTCGGTGCGGGCGCCGTCGCTCCGGCTCGATGATCAGGTCAACTCGGCGGTGCTCAGGCTGTTCGCGCGAGCCCGGACACCGTGGCTGACCGACGTCGCCCACGGGATCTCCGCGGCCGGCGCCGGCTGGGGGGCCACGGTGGCCGGGCTGTCGGCGGTCGTACTGACCATCGTGTTCCGGCGCTGGCGCCATCTGCTGGTGTTCCTGTGCACCCTGTTCCTGCTCGAGCTCGCCATAGAGTTGATCACCGAGGGGATGACCCGGCCGCGGCCGTACGGCGTACTGATCATCGCTAGCTGGACGGGGTATTCCGCGCCGGCGCTCTCGGTGACGATCCTCACGTTCTTGCTGATGGGCATTGCTTACTGCCTGGTCGTGCCGGGACGGCCTCGCTCATATGCCAAGGCGGCCACCGCGGTCATCGTGACCCTGTTCTGCCTGGCCCACCTGTACCTGGCCGTCGATCACATAGATGACCTGCTCCTAGGTGTGGCCCTCGGCGTCGCGATCCCGGTCAGCGCCTTCCGTTTCTTCACCCCGAACGAGGCATTCCCAGTCGCCTACCGGGGCGGCAACACCGCGCACGTAGATGTGACCGGCGCGCGCGGTAAAGCGATCCGGCAGGGCACGCGCGACCAGCTCGGGCTCACCGTCACCGAGATCACCCCGGTCGGGCTGGAGTCCTCGGCCGGCTCCACGCCGCTGCGGCTGCGGACCGAGGGCGGCCCGCAGGAGTACCTGTTCGCCAAGCTCTACACCAAGGGTCACGTCCGCGCCGACCGCTGGTACAAGATGTGGCGGACGATCCTGTACGGCTCCCTGGAGGACGAGCATCCCTTCCAGACCGTGCGGCGGCTGGCCGAGTACGAGGACTACGCCCTGCGCCTGCTGCAGGACGTCGGGGTCACCGTCGCCAGGCCCTACGGCATCGTGGAGATCACCCCCGAACGGGAGTACCTGCTCGTCACCGAGTACTTCGACGGCGCGGTGGAAATCGGTGACGCCGACATCGACGACCAGCTGATCGGCCAGGGGCTGCGGCTTATCCGCACGCTGTGGGATGCGGGGATCGCCCACCGCGACATCAAACCGGGCAACCTGATGGTCCGCGCCGGGCAGCTGCGGCTGATCGACGTGGCCTTCGCCCAGGTGCGCCCCTCGCCCTGGCGGCAGGCCGTCGACCTGGGCAACATGATGCTGGTCCTCGCGGTCCGCACCGACCCCGCGCGGGTGTACCGGCAGGCGCTGAACTATTTCACCGAGGCCGAGCTGGCCGAGGCCTTCGCCGCCACCCGCGGGGTGGCCAGCCCGACGCAGCTGCGCGCCTTCATGAAACGCGATCCCCGCGACCTGCTCGCCGAGTTCCGCAAGCTCGCCCCGCGGCGACAGCCGATCGTGCTGCAGCGCTGGAGCGTCCGGCGGGTCAGCCTGGCCGCGGCGATGCTCGCTATCTTCACCGTGCCCACCGTTTTCGGCGTCGGCTTGTTGCTGCCGGCCAGCAATCCAGCTGTCCACGTGCCCGATTGCGGCACGGGCCACACGATGATCCTGGCGGCCCAGGCGGTTCCCTCGGCGGCCTTCCTGCCCTGCATCGCCGCGCTCCCGTCAGGCTGGACCACGGTCGGCGCCGAGATCGCCAGCGGGCGGGCGACCTTCCAGCTGGACTCCGGCCAGGCCGGGCTGCAGACGGCGACGATCACCCTGACCGCGACCTGCGACATGGCCGGCGCCCGGCAGATTCCATCCCCCTCCGGCCAGCCAGGCAGGAGCCAGTTCGAGCGCCCGCCGAACCCGGTACCTGGGTACTCCGACGTTCGCTACTACGTCTTCCCCGGCGGCTGCGTGACCTACCGGTACGTCCTCGCGGCCGGCGCGTCACCGGTCCTGGCCACCACGGTGGACAGCGCGGTGACGTTCATCCCCCGGTCGGAGCTGGTCGGCTACGTCCAGCGCACCGAAGGCCTGGCTCTGTGCGGGCGGGGTGCCGCATGCCCGGGATGACGCGGACGGACCCGGCCCAGCGGGAGGAGGACGCGCTGCTTGGCCGTCCCCGGCGGACCGCGCTGCTTACCGCCGGGGTGGTGGCGGTCACGGCCGTGGTGTTCGCCCTCGTCGCCGACCACGGCGTGCTCGCCCACATCCAGCGGGTTGACAATGCGTGGCTGCGGCTGATGGTCTCTGGCCGGACGCCGCCGCTGACGGCGGTGGCCAAGGTCTTCAACGTCCTCGGGCTGGTGTACGTCACGCTGCCCGTGCGGATCGCCCTGGCCGGATTTCTGGCCCTGCGCCGCCAGTGGTGGCGTCTGGCCGCTTTCGCGGCCGCCATCATGCTGTCCGAGGTGCTGATCGGCTCGCTGAAGGGCAGCTACGACCGGGCCAGGCCGCCTGGGTCGCTGGTCGCGACCAGCGGCGCGTCGTTCCCGTCCGGGCACGCGATCGCCGCGTCCGTCACCGTCGTCGCGGCGGTCATCGCCCTGGTGCCCGCGGGCAGGCGGCGCACCTGGTGGGGCGCGGCCGCGGTGGCGTTCTCGATCATGATGGGGCTCTCCCGGGCCTATCTGGGCGCCCACTGGCTCTCCGACGCCACCGCCGGGATCTTGCTCGGCACGTCGTGCGCCCTGGTGACGGCCCTGGTCACCGACCAGTTTCAGCGGCGGCGCAACCCGGGGCCGCGACCAAGGCGAGCGCAACGCCCGGCGGGCGTCGGTCCGCCCCGCCACGCCAGGAACGGGTGAGAGGCATGAATATGGACTGGGCCCAGCCCATCACAAGGCGTTCGGGACGATTCCTGCCGCCGTCGCGATACCGCCATCCGGGCGATGCCATCCGGCTGATCGCCGGCGGCCTGACTCTGACCGGGATGCTGGCAGCGGTCACGGTTGCTCCCGGCCGGCTGACTGGCCCCCGGGCTGCCGCCCTCACCTGGCTCGGATCTGACCCGGCCGGACGGCTGCTGACCGGCCTGGTGCAGGTGACGTTCGTTCTCGCGGCCGCCGGGGCCCTCGGCGCGGCCCTGCGGCACCGCCGGTTCCGCTTGCTGGCGGGCCTGGCGGCAGGCGCGGTCGCGGCGGGGGCCGTGATGACGGGCATCGCGTACCTGACCGGCGATGCGCACCCGCACCAGGTCGCAGCGGCCGCGGCCACGCACTCGTGGCTGGCTGGCGCGGCGCTTCCCGGCCCGGCTCTGCTGGCCGCGGCGGCCGCGGTCACCGTGGCCCTATCGCCGTGGCTGAGCCGTCCCTGGTGCCGCACGGCCTGGATCACGCTGGCCGCCATCAGCGGGGCCCGGCTGATGACCGGCACGATCCTGCCGGCCGAGCTCATCCTCGCCCTCGCCACCGGAGTGACCGTCGGGGCCGGCCTGCTGGTGGCCTTCGGCGTTCCGGACCGCCGGATGGGAGCCGAGGGGATCGCGGCCGCGCTCCGGTCCGCCGGCCTGGCCGTGGTTTCCGCCGAGCCGGCCGACGTCCGGACGAAAGGCTCCCGGCCGTTCACGGCCGTCACCGGTGACGGGCGCCGGCTGTTCATCAAGGCCCTCGGCTCGGACCAGCGTGACGCCGACCTGCTCTACCGGGCGTACCGCTTCGCCCGGCTGCGCGACGTCGGCGACACCCGGCCCGCGGCCTCAGCCATCCGGGCGGTCGAGCATCAGGCCCTCGTCGGCGTGATGGCCGAGCGGGCCGGGGTCCGCGTGCCCCGCGTCGACCGGGTGATCAAGGCCGATGACGGGACCGCGCTGCTGGTCATGGAGCGGGTCGCGGGCAGCCCGCTGGGTCAGCTCCCCGCCGAGCGGATCAGCGACGACCTCCTGCGCCAGCTGTGGACCGAAGTGCACGAGCTGCATCGCGCCAGGATTGCGCACCGGTCCCTGCGAGCGGCCAACGTGATGATCGAGGACGGCGGGCGGCCGTGGCTGACCGACTTCAGCTTCTCCGAGCTCGCGGCGACACCCCGGCAAATGAACCTTGACCTCGCCGAACTGCTAGCGTCGCTGGCCACCCTGGTGGGCGCGGACCGGGCCGCCTCCAGCGCCCGCGCCATCATCGGCGCCCAGCAGGTCGCCGCCGCGGTGCCGTTGCTTCAGCCGCTGGCCCTGTCGGCCGCCACCCGCCGTGCCGTCGGCCGCGGCGACGGGTTGCTGGCGGAAACCAGGTCCGCCGCCGCCAGCGGGCGGGACGGACCGCCGCTGGCTCGCCTGCAGCGGGTCAGGCCACGGACCCTGCTGGCCATCGCGGCCGCGGCCGGCGCCTTCTACTTCGTCCTGCCTCAGCTGGCCCAGGTGGGCAGCAGCTGGCAGGCGCTGCAATCGGCGCACTGGGCCTGGCTGCCGGTCATCATCGCCTCCTCCGCGGTGACCTACCTGGCCAGCGCGGCCGCTCTGATCGGCGCCGTACCGGGCCGCGTCCCGTTCTGGCCCGCGACCCTCACGCAGGCCGCTTCGTCGTTCGTCAACCGGGTCTCGCCCGCCAACATCGGCGGCATGGCCCTGAACGCCCGGTTCCTGCAGAAAAACGGCGTCTCACCCAGCGCCGGCGTCGCGGCGGTCGGCGTCAATGCCCTGATGGGCGCGGTGGCTCACCTGATCCTGCTGGTCATCTTCTTCTCCCTGGCCGGGCACCGGCTGGCGCAGGCCTTCAGGCTGCCGCCGGCCAGCAAGCTGCTGCTGGTCCTGGCCGTGGTGGCCGCCCTGGCCGGAGTCGTGCTGGCCAGCCGGCGGGGCCGGCGGTTCGCCGCGACCCGGCTGTGGCCGGGCGTGCGAGCGGCCGCCGTCAGCTTGCGCACGGCGGCGGCCAGCCCGGTCAAGCTGGCCCTGCTGGCGGGCGGTTCCGCCCTGATCACGCTGGCCTACATCGGTGGCCTGGTGGCCTCCGTGCAGGCGTTCGGCGGCCGCGCCGGGATCGCGGAAATCGGCGCGGTCTACCTGGGCGCCGCCGTCATCGCCGCCGCATCCCCGACCCCCGGCGGCCTCGGAGCTATCGAAGCCGCCCTGGTCGCGGGCCTGACCGGCATCGGCGTGCCGCCCGGGCCCGCGGTCTCGGCGGTCCTGACCTACCGGCTGGCCACCTACTGGCTGCCCGTCCTGCCCGGCTGGCTCAGCCTGCGGTTCTTGCAGAAGCGCCAGTACGTGTGACCGCTCGCCAGGCCAGCCGGGCTCAGCGCGCGTACCTCTGCACCAGCGCGCCGACCTGCGGGAGCGCGGCTTCGACGTGCCGGCCTGCGCTGCCGCGGACGCTACCGTACGCCCGGGTGATGGTGGGCCGGCCGGAGGCCGCCGCCCGCGCGTCGGTCACCGAGAGCAGGGACTGCGAGACCTCGGGGCCGCGCTGGGCCAGGTAGTCGCCGAAGTCCGGCTCACCGCAGATGCGGAAGTCGGCCCAGTACGGCTGAAGCTCCTCCGCCATCCTGGGCAGCAGGGAACTCACCATGTGGCGGACGTGGCCCGCGGCGAACTTGTTCACCGTCTTGTAGGCGAGCTTGACCCCGGTCCCGGACATCCCGGACATGGCCGAGACCTCGTGCACGATCAGCGCCAGGCAGTCGTCGATCACGGCCGGCTTGATCTCCGGCGCGAGCAGGGAGTCCTGAAGCATGGCTGTCATGGGTACGTCCTTTTCTCCTGGTGACAGTGTTACACCATCCCCGAAGACGGGGAGGGAAGATGGGGAGGTCCAGGCCTAAAACGGCTCCTCCGGGGACCTGCCGTAGGTCACCGGGTGCTGGCGGGGTCCTTGGGTCCTTGGTGCCGCGGCCCTGGAAGAGCACGGCGGTGGACCAGGTGCGGACCATCGTGACGTCGGGCTGCCGGCGGCGCAGCCAGCGCAGGACCGACCGCGCCGACGGGCGCAGCCCGGTCAGCTGGAGCCTGACCCCGTGGCGAGCGCACTCGGCGACCAGGACCTTCCGGTCCACGAACAGGGCCGGATCGTGCAGGCCAGGGGGCGCGGCGCCGGGAATCCGCTCGGCCACCGTGATGACCAGCGTCCGGGCCAGGAAGGTGCTGGCCAGGGTGTCGATGACCAGGACACCGCCGGGGCGCAGCACCCGGCACGCTTCGCGCACCGCGGCGCGCAGGTCCACCACGTGCTCGAGAATCTCGCCGGCGCAGACGACGTCCGCGCAGCCGTCCGCAAGCGGCAGCGCGGTGGCGTCGCCCTGGACCGCGGTCACGCCGTGCCCGGCCGCCTGCACCAGGGCGGATCTGGTCAGGTCCACGCCGACCAGCCGGTAACCGAGCCCGGCGACATGCGGCGCGAGCAGGCCCGCCCCGCAGCCCATGTCCACCAGCACCGCGCCCGGCCGGGCGGCCGGCGGGACCAGGGCCGCGCGGGCCCGGGCCAGCCAGTGCAGCATGGCGAACGTCCCGCGGGGATCCCACCACTGACCGGCCAGGTCGTCATACTGGGCCGGGTCGTTGCGGACCCGGGGTACTGGTGCCATCCCCTGATCTTGTCATCGCATAGGTTGGCGCCATGGGCGGGGAGAGGCAGATCGAGGTCGCCGGTGTCCGTCGCACCGGCTCGGCCCTGGCGTTGCTGCGTGCTTCCCACCCGGAGCCGACGGTCATGGTCACCGCGCTGGCGGTGGCGCTGGCCGTGAGCACCGGGCGCGACGCGGCCGGGGTCGTGGCCGCGGGCGCCGCGGTGCTGGCCGGGCAGCTCTCCGTCGGCTGGCACAACGACTGGCTGGACGCCGGGCGCGACGCGGCCTCCGGCCGGCCGGACAAGCCCGTCGCCGCCGGGGACATCTCCCCGCGCACGGTGGCCCGGTGCGCGCTGGCGGCGCTGACCGCCGCGGTACCGCTGTCGTTCGCGTCCGGCTGGCGGGCCGGGCTCGTCCACCTGACGGCGGTGCTCCTGGCCTGGGCCTACAACGCGCGGCTGAAGGCGACCGCCGCGTCCTTCGTCCCGTACGCGGTGGCGTTCCCGCTGCTGGTCGCCTTCGTGACGCTGGGCGGTCCGGCGGCCTCGTGGCCGCCCTGGTGGGCGCTGGCCGCGGCGGGCCTGCTCGGGTGCAGCGCGCACCTGGTCAACGCCGTTCCTGATCTGGCCGACGACCTGGCCGCGGGCGTGCGGGGCCTGCCGCACATGCTCGGCCGGTCCCGCAGCATATCGGCCACGGTCGTGCTGCTGCTGGCGGCGACCGTCGTCGAGTCCTTCGGCCCCGGCCGGCCCGGCTGGGGCGCCGCGGGAGCCATGGCCGGAGTGGCCGCGGTCATCGCGGCCGGGATCGTCCTGGCCCGGCGGCCCGGATCGCGCTGGCTGTTCCGCGCGGTCCTGCTGGCCGCCGCCATCGACGTCGCCGAGCTCGTCGCCCGCGGCAGCCGCCTGTGAGCACTCCCCCGGGAGGCGACGCCGACGTCGCCATCGTCGGCGCCGGCCCGGTGGGCATGCTGCTCGCCCTCCTGCTCGGCCGCCGGGGCTGGCGGGTGGAGGTCCTGGAGCGCCAGGCCACCGCGTTCGGACAGCCCCGAGCCGTCCACCTGGACCACGAGGCCGCCCGCATCCTGCAGAACGCCGGCCTGATGGACGACCTGGCCCCGCAGACCGAGGTGATGGACAGCTACCTGTGGCGCAACGCCGGCGGGACCCCGCTGCTGTGGCTGGATGGCGCCCCGGAGGCGCCGACCGTGTCCGGGTGGCCCGCGTCGAGCATGTTCCACCAGCCTGACCTGGAACGGCTGCTGGCCGAGGCGGTCGGCAGGCAGCCAGGCGTCCAGGTCAGGACCAGCCACGACGTCCAGTCGGTCATGCTCGGCGAAGGAGCCGGAAGCGTCAGCGTGCAGGCTGACGGCCCCGGGGGCGCCCGCGCCCAGGTCCGCGCGCGGTGGGTCATCGGCTGTGACGGTGCCGACAGCCGGATCCGGGCGCTGGCCGGCCTGGATGTGACCGACCTGCACTACCAGGCTGAGTGGCTGATCGTCGACGTCGCACCGGCCGAGCCGGCCCGCTGGTCGCCGCTGAACATCCAGGTCTGCGACCCGGCCCGGCCGACCACCGCGGTGTCCGGGGGGCCCGGGCGGCGCCGGTTCGAGTTCATGCGGCTGCCCGGCGATACGCCGGACAGCTTCGGCTCGCCGGCCACGGCCTGGCGGCTGCTCGAGCCCTGGGGCCTGACCCCGGCCAACGCCGTCCTGGAACGGCACGCGCTGTATACCTTCGGGGCCCGCCTGGTCGACCGGTGGCGGCACGGGCGGATGCTGGTGGCGGGCGATGCCGCCCACCAGATGCCGCCGTTCGCCGGCCAGGGGCTGTGCTCGGGCCTGCGGGACGCGGCCAGCCTGGCCTGGCGACTCGACCTGGTGCTGGCCGGCCGGGCGCCCGATACCCTGCTGGACAGCTACGGCACCGAACGAGGATCCCAGGTCCGCGCCGAAATCGACTTTTCCGTCGAGCTCGGGAAGATCATCTGCGTGCTCGACCCGGCCGCGGCCGCGGACCGGGACCGGGACTTCGCGCCGATCGCCGAGGCGGGCCCGGTGCCGGTCCCCGGCCGGCCGCCGCTCGGCACCGGCCTGCTGCTTCCCGGCGATCCCCAGGCCGGCCAGCCGGCCCTGCAGGC
>OCTA010002845.1_pt1 | contig 15544 bp, 8 predicted proteins | sample 1538991 | NCBI WGS metagenome assembly OCTA01 (sample SAMEA3539302, study PRJEB22396) | soil metagenome | biome: tundra; feature: field; material: soil | place: USA | collected 2010-05 | depth 0.15 m | reverse complement strand
TCTTTGCTCAACCCCGCTTGCGGAAGTCCGATCTGGACGAACTGCGACATGGCTCCGTTCCCTATTATCCGCGCTGCGAGGAGCCTTAAGCGGAGAATGCTCGGATTCCACCTCCAGCGAATCGATCACCCACTTCTCCACATGGGCATCGTCCTTATATGGAAACCGATTGTTGTCTCCTTCGGCAGACAACAATGAGAGCAGCCCGCAACCGCGTGCGGGAAGGCACGCCGCGTGCCAGTCCCCGATGTGGAGTCCCGGAGTCCGCGTGGAGTCCAGACGCCCAAAAGCCACTCCCGTGGCGTCCACCGGAGTCCACGTGGCCTCGTGCTAAGCCTTTTGTTTCTGGTCGAAATGTCTGTAAGTGATTGATATTTCTTAAATGGCATGGAAGAGGTCGACGGGTTCGAACCCGTCCAGGTCCACCAATCCTTTCAATAGTTCAGGCTGGGCGGACTGCCGATTCCAGGGTGCGCATCAGTCCGTCCTCCATCGCCAGAAACAGCTCTTCTTTGCGCAGTGGTTTCGAAACGTAGTGGTCCATGCCGGCGGTGAGGCACCGTTCCTTGTCCCCCACCATGGTGTGGGCCGTCATGGCGACGATTGGGATATGGCGTCCGCTGCCCATCTCCCGGCGGCGTATTTCCGCGGTCGCTTCGAACCCGTTCATCTCCGGCATCTGAACGTCCATCAGGATCAAGTCGAACTCCTGGGTTTCCAGCATCTCTAGCGCCTCCTTGCCGTTCCCGGCCACTGCCACCGTGTGTCCCCGTTTCACCAGCAGACAAAGCGCCACCTTTTGGTTCACAGGGTTGTCTTCCGCCAGCAGGACGCGGAGATTCTCCCGGTTGGATGCTGTTGGCGCTTCGGCATCGCCAGGGACCGCACCGCCCCACGCCGGCGTGGGGCGGACGGTGCCTTGCAGCTCGAACCGCGCCGTGAAGTGAAACGTGCTGCCCTTGCCGGGTTCGCTTTCCACCCAGATGCGCCCGTGCATCATCTCTACCAGCCGCGACGATATGACAAGTCCCAGCCCCGTGCCTCCGTACCGCCGGTTGATGGAACTGTCCCCCTGGTTAAAGGCCTCGAAGATGGCAGCCCGCCTTTCCGGGGGAATGCCGATCCCCGTGTCCGATACCGCGAAATGAAGCGTTGCATAACCCGCCGCCACATCGTCGATTTCGACACGGGTCGCGACGTGGCCCTGGGAAGTGAACTTGATGGCGTTTCCCACCAGGTTGACCAGCACCTGGCGTAACCGCGTGGGATCGCCTCGCAAACGGCAGGGCACGTCGTCGGCCACGTGGCTAGAGAGCGCCAGTTTCTTTTGGCGCGCCCGGAAGGCCAGAACGCGCACCGCTTCGTCCTGGACACTGCGCAGGTCGAAGTCGATGACCTCGAAATCCAGCCGGCCGGCCTCGATCTTAGAAAAATCCAGAATGTCGTTCAGCAACCCCAGCAGGGAATCGGCCGAGCTCTTCACCGCCCCCAGAAACTCCCTCTGCTCCGGGTTCAGGGGGGTGTCGAGCGCCAAGTCCGTCATGCCGATAATGCCGTTCATCGGCGTCCGAATCTCGTGGCTCATGGCGGCCAGGAACTCGCTTTTCGCGCTGTTAGCTTTGGCTGCGGCAAGCGCGGCGCGGCAGCGTTCCTCCATTTCCAGTTGCAACGCCGAATTGGCTGCCGCGAGATCCGCCGTACGCGCCACAACCCGCCGCTCCAGTTCATCGTGGGCCTGCCGCAGCTCGGCCTCCGCTTTCCGCCGCCCTCTCAATGCCACCGCCAGAGAGAGGTCTACTTCCCGCAGGTGCGAGGCATGCTCGCCTTGGCGCCTCCAGGGGCGCTCCTTTATGGAATATTTCAACATAAACGTATTGTCCTTGTGCCGAATCGCATACCCGGAAAACTTGGCCACGGATCCACTTTCCTCCACTGGCGGTAGGGAAGTCCTTACGGATTTCTAAAGGAATTCAAAAAACTTCTAACTTGAACGATGAGAATAAGGTGCGGGAGTTTCAGGATGGCCGCCTTTGGGTATTCGCAGGCTGGGAGTGCGACGAACTGCGCCGCGAGATGCGCCAGGGGAATGTGCCCGCCGACATCGAACCGAAACCGTTTGACGTGCTGATCGAGCTCCTGGAGCAGTATCCCAATGTCGTGCGGAAGGAGGAGTTGCTCGAAGCGGTCTGGGGAGAGAGTAATGTTGTGGAGGCATCCCTGACCACCGCAATCTCAAAGCTCAGGAAGGTCCTCGGCCCCGAAGGTCAAAACGTAATCGAAACGGTCCACGGCATCGGCTACAAGATTGCCACCCCAGTCGAAGTGAAGACTGTTCCACGGCACGGCGAAACCACGTTCCGGTTTGCGCCGGGAGATTCTCTCCGCGGACGGGAGCACTGGCGATTGACGAGGCGCCTGGGACCGGAAGGCCACGGTGAAGTTTGGCTGGTCACCCATTCCAAGACTCAGCAACAGCGTGTTTTCAAGTTCGCCGCCGATGGCGTACTGCTGCGCAATTTGAAACGGGAAGCCACCTTGTTCCGGTACTTGGAAAAATCGCTCGGCAGGCGGGCGGAGTTCGTCCGGGTACTGGACTGGAATTTTGAGTCGCTTCCGTTCTTTCTGGAGATGGAATACGGCGGAGTCAATCTCCAGGATTGGGGAGAGGCGCGGGAGGGGTTGGCAACTGTTCCACTGAAGACGCGGGTCGAGATCCTGGCTGACATCGCGAGGGCTGTCTCATTAGCCCATGACGTTGGAGTGCTGCACAAGGATCTAAAACCCGCCAATGTGCTGATTTCCCCTACCGGCGCATCGGGCCGTGAGGTACGGATCGTCGATTTCGGGAGCGGAGGGCTGCTGGAGCCAGCTCGTTTGGGCGCCTACGAGATCACGCAATCGGACTTTACCCGGACGGAAGGCATATCCGATTCGGATTCCTCGGCGACTTTGATGTACCTGGCACCCGAGGTGCTTCGAGGACAGCCGTTTACCGCATCTTGCGATGTTTACGCCTTGGGCGTGATGCTCTATCAGTTGGCCATCGGCAATTTCCGCAAGATGCCGATGCCCGGGTGGGAGCAGGATATCGCCGACCCGCTGCTGCGCGAGGACATCGCCGCGGCAGCCAGCGGCGATCCCCAACAGCGCCTCGGCAGCGCCGCATTGCTGGCCGTCAGGCTCTCCACGCTGGATGCGCGCCGCGCCGAGCGGAACGAGCGGATTCTGGCCAGCGAGCGTTCGCGGGAGGCTGAGGACCAACTGAGGAGAGCCAGAGCTCGCCGGCCATGGTTGCTGTTGGTTGGATGTCTTCTGCTGCTAGGTTTTGCGGTGACCTTCACGTTATATCTCAGTGCCACGCGGGAACGCCTGCGCGCCAACCACGAGGCCGCCATCAGCGAATCGATCAATCGTTTCCTGGCGGAGGATCTGTTGGGCCGAGCCGACCCATTTAGGGCTGGCAAGCACGAGGAGACCCTGGTGGATGCGGTAAAGCAGGCCGCCAGCGGAATTGGCCGCCAGTTCAAGAACGATCCGCTGATCGCCGCGCGGCTGTACCACACCATAGCCAGAGCGCTGGCGCGCAGGGACGAATCGGCCATCGCCAGTGAAGAGTTTGAGCGCTCCGCCGGGCTGTTTGTACAAGCGGAAGGGGCAAACTCTCCGAGCGCAATCCGCGAGCGCCTTGAGGGCTCGATTGCCCGGGTTCGCACGTTCGATCCATCCGCACTCGCTACGGCGCGCAAAATCGTGGCGGAACAGGAGAGACGTATCGCGACTCTTCCCCATCAGGCGCCCGATTTACGCGCATGGTTGTGGATTGCCCAGGGTATTCTGGCCTACCACCAGGGCGATATGCAGCCGGCGGCGCGGGAGTTTCAGCGCGCTCTCGACGCGGGGCCGGGCTCTTCCAGCTTGGATGAGGCCATGTTACTGACGATCAAACATAGTTTGGCCGCGGCCCTGATGCGGCTCGGCGAGGAGAACCGGGCCGAGTCGCTCGTCACGGAATTGGAAGTCGCCTATGCGCGCAGATATGGGGAGGAAAGCCCCGCCGCGCTACAAGTGCGGTTGCTCGCGGCGCAGATCCATATGAATCAGGGCAAGCACGATGCTGTGGTGCGGGAGACCGCGAGCCTGTACCCGAAGTTTGTCAAAGCATTTGGCGAGGAACATGGGCTCACCATGCAAGTACTGGCGACCAAGGCCTCTTCGGAAGCGTCGCTAGAGCTCTGGGACGATGCGGTTAGAGACGATCTCAGAGCACGGGAACTTGCATTACGCGCCAAGGGGCCCGCTCATGTGATGGCGATCGTCCCGCTATCCGACGCCGGCCTGTGTCAGTGCCGGGCGGGGCGCTTTCGCGAGGGCACAATCAACACGCGAGCCGCCTTTGAAAGCGCCAGGACAACCTTTGGCCCAAAGGCCAGCCTTACCGGCGCCACAGCCTACGCGCTTGCCAGTTGTCTGCTGGAAGAAGGGCAAACGGAAGAATCCGGCAGGTTGTTGGCCAGCATCGATGCGGCCGCGGTGGCGGAGCTTACCGGCGATCCGGGCTGGTATGCCAACATTGCTCTGGCTCAGGCGCGGATCGCATACCAAAGACAGGATTACCCGGCGGCGAGAACGTATCTAGGAACAGCGTCGAGGGTTTTCGAGCTTCCAAACGCCGAACCTTATCAGAAGCGAAAGCTGACGGTGCTGCGAACGGCGCTCGGCGGCAGGCGCTGACCGCCGCCGACAGCACCCCGCGCTCGACGGGGCGCTCAAAGCCCCATCCGGCGTTGCCGGTAAAGCGCGCGGGTTACCACTGATTGCATCCGCGCCTCATCGAGGTCCAGACTCAGAAATCTCTTAATCCTGGCACACGTCTCTTGCGGGTCGTGGATCGTCCGATTGTAATCGACGAAAAGAACTCGGAAGTTTTTCCGGGCTGCCAGCCATTCTTCCACCGCGCTCAGTTGATCCTGAAATAGTCCGATCAAACGGCGCGATTCGTCGGGAGATACGCCGGCGCCGTTGCGACGCAACATTTCGTCTTGCGAGGCGACCACCTCTTCCAGAACGCGCCGCATGAAGATCACGTTGTACGGAAGCGAGGGAGGCAGATCGTAGAGCAGAAGATAGACCATTTTGACGGCCTTTCCCCGCGCGCCCGGCACCCAGGACGAGTCTTGTTTGAGCGTCTTCACCGGCTCATACTCGTAGTAACCGTTGGGATTGTCCGCGTCGGCTTTTCTGAGTCCGTCGACGATCACCGGCACGCCGCCGGCATGGAGCAGGCGCATCATCATCGACGTGCCGGACCTCGGTAGCCCAGTCACCACTACCACTGGCGCGTCGTTCGCCTGGACGGCCGCGGTCACTTGCGCCCGTCCTGACGGAATACTCGACGCGGCTTGCGGGCCGAAACCAGCAGGTAGTTGCTGAATGCCCAATCCTTCCAGCGCTGGCCGTTCGCGACCCGTCGTAGAAACGATACGGGGACCTGTCCGCTGAGAACTTTGCTCCGCAAGAAAGCAAGGCTATGGTCTCGAAATCCTCCCCAGCACGGTTCCAATGCCTCGACAATGTGCACATTCTTGAACCCGACCCGCTCCAGCGCGGACCGGTACCGTTCGACGTCGGGGATAAAGTTCGCCGTGGGTAAGCGCTTCATCAGCGATGCGGCAAGCCTCGACCGGGCGAGGATGTCAGACAAGGCGAGCCCGGCGCCGGGTTTCATCACACGATAGGCTTCGCGAAGGAATTTTTCGCGGGTGTCGAAATGGAATGCCGCTTCGACACAGAGAACATTGTCGAACGAGTCGTCTGGGAACTTAAGGTCCGTGGCATCCATGTTAAGGAACCGGCAACCCGGTGCCTTTTGGCGGCAGGTGGCGAGTTGCTTTTCGGAGATGTTGATTCCCGTCACCCGCGATGCCGGGTACTGGCGGAGCAATCGCCTGGTCGAGGCACCCATTCCACAAGCCACATCGAGAATATTCCCTTTCGTGCTGGGAAAGAAACCGACCAGTTCGTCGACGAGTTTCTCCGACGCCTCTCTTTGACTCCGGGTCTGTGGTGTCCAATAGCCATAGTTGTGGAAACCGCTGTAATCGCAGTATTCGTCCACCAGCGCCGAATACATGGTCGAGTCGTAGTGCCCGTTGATGAGCTCGGCCAGCGGGCGGTTGTCGGTGGATCGCAGTTCCGCGTTACGGGCCGCATTCGGCACGGGCCACGATGCTTGCGGACGCCAATGCTCCTGGGACATCATCTGTCGTTCCTCATCTCGCAACTCCCGGCCTTCTGGAGCCGAGCCAAATCTCCAGGCCGCCCTCGTGGTTGGCGCGAAATTCCCAACTATCGCTTCCGGACTTGGCCTCGCGGACGCGGACGGCAACCTCCGGCCCGAAGGGATTCGCCGTGCCGACAAAGAGCCCATGCGGCGTTGATTGCAGAGTCCGCACGCCGTCGTTGTATGGATTGTCGAAACCGTTCCGCGTTACCGGATACCAATTCACTCCGTCCGGGCTGCGCCAGAGGTCGAATCCACCCGCGGTATGCGCGAGTTCGTCCACGCCAACCTTGTCGACGATCCACCGGAACTCGGGCGCCCACTGGTCTCGGGTCAAATAAGGCAGGAACACGGTCCACTTATAAGTTCCGAGATAGAGCCAGCCATCATGGACCGTCATGCGCCAGAAGTACCCATTGAAGGGATTGTCGAAACCGGGTCCTTTGCCGCTAAGAGGAAACTTCCCGCCTTCAGCGGTTGCGCGCGGCGTGCCGACGATCAGGTCCCAGGAATCGTCGGGATGGATCCGAATCAGTTCCGGCGCCGCCGGACCGACCTTGTTTAACCTATCGTAGCCGCCGTTCTGGATGGCGGTTCCGACATACAGAGCGTCCTTGAATGGGCACATGCTGATGGCGATCTCGTTGAGGTTCCCGCGATATGCGCCGTTGGTAACGACACGTGACCACCGGTACGGCTTGCGTCCACCGGGGGTCTTCCAGATCTGAAACCCAGTGGACGGGTTTAGCGTGCCCACGTACAAGTGGCCGCGGAATACCGCCATTTCGAAGAAGGTCTGGTTGTCAGGGTCTCCGAATCCGAGTTCACTGACGGGCTGCCACGGCTGGGTTGCCGGGTTTTCGGTTTCCAGCACGACGGCGGAGTTGCATGCATTGGTCGCGCCACCGATACGTCCGGTGGGCGAAGTATAGAGCCGGCCGTCGAATACCTGGAGAATGCGATAGGTATTCAGCGCGGGGTCCGTTCCGGCCGTCGATACCGCTTCGAAAGCCCGTCCATCACGGGAGCGCAGAATCTGCGGCGGCAGGCCCGAACTGGCAGTGGAAAATCCCGCGACATACAGCGCGTCTCTGTGAACCGCCATTGAACGGTAACCGATATCGCGCGGCACTTGCTTTCCGTCGCGACTTGGTACGCGCGGCGAGTGGTACACGCGGTCCCAGACCCCTGAGCGCGGGGCATAGCGCCAAATCTGCGCCCGGAAGTCGAGATCGTGAAATTCTCGCGGCACCCGGACAGGCCAGGTCTTCAACCATTCGGGATGATTGCGGTGGATCATGACCAGGTTGCCGCGGGAGTTACCCACGTAGAGCGCGTCCCCGAACCACGCCATGCTATATGCGTAGGCGTTGAACCGGTCGCCCCAACCGTTGGCCGAAACCTGGCGAAAATCGGCCCTGCCGAGACCGTGGTCATCGGTGCGCGTATGGCGCGCTCCGTTGGTTTTGTTCGCCTGCCCATTGACTGAAAGACCGGTCATAGCGTTGACGGCTCCGCGGAGTCGTCCGGAGTCGGCGGGGGGGCGCATGGGTCGCCCGGCGCGGGCGTAGCAGGTGCATGAAACTCTTCGACATGTTGTATGAAGAGATCAGGTCTGGCGATCGGAAAAAAATGACCCACGCCGGGAAGGACCGTCGCCTTCAGTGCCGGTAAGCATTTCTTCAACCCTTCGAGCGTTGGCAGACACAACGAAAACTCGCCGTAGATGGCTTGCGCCGGTACCCGGATCTGGCCGATCAACTCCGGGGTGAGGCCCGCGGCGTCCCGCAAATCGGCGTTCGCCGTGGTCGACGACAGCAGCTTCATCCAGTGCTCCTCCCGGCGGCGGTCGGCCGCGGCCAAGTCCTTCCGCGCTTGGGCCGCGCGCTGAGAGCGAAGGAGCTCCAGCATGGAGAAGTCCAACTCACCTTCCTCATCCAGAGTGAGTCCTCGCTTTTGCAGTTGCTCCTTCCACATGGGCCAGTGAGCCCAGTCCTTGATCTTTTGGAACGGTTGCAGCGATCGGACCCGGCTGTCGGAGATGGTGAGGGCAATCACACGGTCCGGATGCAGCGCCGCAAAATGGAGCGCGACGGTGCCTCCGAAGCTGTGACCGGCGATATGAGCCTGCTCGATGCCGAGCGCGTTCAGGAGGCCGGTCAGGTCGGCGGCCATGTCGGCGGAAGTGTAGCCGGAAAGTGGCATATCGGTGTATCCGTGGCCTCGCAGGTCGTAGGTCAACATGGTGAAATGACGGGATAGCAGAGGCACGACGCGCAGTTGCCAGTCGGCCAGACTTCCGGTCAGCCCGTGGATCAATACCGCGTGCGGCCCCGATCCGGTTTGATGATAGTGGATATTGAGGCCGCCTGCCGATACCCTCGTCACGGACACGTTCGTCGGCAGTTTGATTTCAGTCACTGTGCAATGTACCCGATCGCCCGCAAACGCTTCAACACTTCAGCCTGCACCTCCACATCCGGATTTGTCCGGGTGTCTTCAAGCATGGGGACGAACTCCCGCGACTCCTCGATCGGTGCGGGGCGGCCATCGAACAGGGCTTCCGGGCACGCACCCTCCATCTCCGGCTCCGGCGCCACTCCGAGACTACGCAGTAGAATCGGAGCGACGTCGACCATCCGCAGCCCGGGCATTTTTCCCAACGGCACAATGCCGGGGCCCCCGGCAACGAATATGCCTTGCGGATAGTGCGTTCCCCAAGGTTCGGGGCGGCGGCGGAAAACCGCGTCGGAGTTGATCACGGAAAGGAAGCCATGGTCTTTCATCAATAGAGTGAGATCGGGAGCGCGCGCCGAGGCATTGCCCGGAAAAGCCTGCTCACGGGTCAGGACGCGGCTGAAGAACCGCTCGCCGGTGTAGGGGTCGGTCAAGGTCAGCAACTCCTCGGCCAATCGGGCGCGGAACCCCTCGTACTTCTCCGCCGGAATGCCGGGCGAGCCGGCGCCATCCGCCCGTCGAATATAGATGCCGTTGCTGCTGGGGTTGAGGGCGAATGCGGAGGTGCGGTCCCAGTCGATCTCCTCCACCTGGAACTTAATCCTTTGATCGGCGACGTTCGTCACCGCCGCCGCGGCGCCCCTGGCTTCGCGCTTCCAAAACAGATATCCGTTTTGCTCAAGCCAGGTGTTGGCGAAGAAGACGACCTCGGTGGGTCCAAATCCGTGGTCGGATGCAACGAAGATTCGCGCCTCCTCTCCGGCCATGGCCACGATTCGCCGAATGAAGCCGTCCAGTTGCCGGAAATAGGTCAGGCAGAGATCGAGAATCCGCGCCTCGCTGGCCGTGGGATTAGAGGGGCGCAGGGAGGGATCCAGGAATCGCCAGCACAAGTGCTGGAGCTTATCGACCCCGTCGAAGATGAAGGCGGTAAGATCCGGCGGATCTTCCGTCAGGATCAGTTGTACGAGGTCGAACCAGCGCTCTTCCCGTTGAATGTGATAGGTAATCCAGGATTCATACTCCTCCTCGGGCAGATACTGGATCGACTGGAACTCCTGGTTGGTGTCCATCGAGAGGAACTTTGCGTCGAAACCAGGCAAAGCCCGCATCTTTTCGTAAAACGCGGGGGGGTAGACCGCCTGCTTCAGGTGCCGCCAATGTACAAACCCCGGAACACAGACTCCATTGAGCGGTTCCGGAGGATACGAGACCGGGAAATTGAGCGCCGCGACGCGCATCCCGCGCCGGCTGAGAATCGACCACAGCGTCGGGCAGCGGATGTCATACGACATATTCAAGGTGAAGAACACCCCGTCGCTGGTCTGGCGGCAGTGGATGAAGTCGAACACGCCATGATTTCCCGGCGTTCTCCCGGTGATCATGGATGTCCAGGCCGACGGCGTCAGGGGGTGGACCGTGGACGCCAATTCCGCGTGGGCTCCTTGCGTCATGAACTCCCGCAGAAAGGGCATCTGCCCGGTCTCGAAGAGCGGGTTCAGTATGGTAAACGTCGCTCCATCCAGTCCAATTAGCACTGTTCGGCTCATGGTCACACTCCTTGCGACGCGCCCATTAACAGGCGGCCGTTCGTATGTTCCCAAAGAAAGTCCGCCAGCATCCGCAACGAGATGTCGAGCACGGGTTTGGCGCCAGCCAGCAGCAACCGTTCGAACGGGAGGTCGCGGAGTTTCAATTGGCGGCTCAGGTCGGCGGTCAGCACGACGATATCGAGCGATTGACACCCTAAGTCCGCCACCAGCAGGCTTTCCGGTACGATTGGGTCTGCAAACGCGCGGTCCCAGTCCTGCGTCAGGCTGGTCGCCGCCTCCATCACCCTGGTCAGTATCGCGTCGCGTCCATTTGGTTCGGGATCAGGACAGTTCATGGATCTCCTCCGAAATTCGGTGTAAACACGTCGCGACGATCAGGTCTTCCTGGCGTGACGTGTCAACCGCCAGGCATTCCTTCCGGGGGAATCGTTTCGCCAGCGCGCCTGCCGCCTCCAGGGAGACGGTACCATCGCCGGTGTCAAACCTCCGGACCACCATGCTGCCCGGTCCGCCAACCATTCCGTATCCCAACGCCTTCGCGGCGGCTTCCTTGGCGCACCAAAACCGCAGCACACATTCCCGGCGCAATTCGCTATCGTGCTCCGGCAGCAGCTCGCGTTCCCGCTCACTGAAGGCCGCGTCCTCAAAACCGTCCCGCGAAGGGTCCATTCGTTGCACATCGACGCCAATCGCCATTCCCGGTTCGAACGTGGCCGCCGCGACCGCCACGCCATCCGCATGGGAGATCGAGATCGCGGGCCGAATGGACCCGCCGGTAACCAGGGGCCGGCCGTTTTCGTCGGGAAAAATCGGCACGTCGGCCGGCAATAACTCCGCCTGCCCGCGCTCTTGAGCGAGCAACCGGACCGCGTCCTTCGCACAGCACCGGCCCAGAAGCCATTCGATACGCCGCCGTTCCGGTCCGGCCAATTCGCGCCATGCGCGCCGCTCGGGCGGGCTCAACAGGATGTGCGCAAGTGCCCGCAACCAGATTCCGCCATGAACCGTGAGCGACGGGAGCGCAGTCATGTCGATCGAGCGGAGCGTCGCCCGCGAGCGGATCGTGCGTGCCGAGGACAGGAACACGCCGCGATGCGAACAGCACATGCGGTAGAAATTGTCGGGCAGGTCCACCCGTATGTGTTCCAGGCCGTTAATCCGCATCCGCGGGGGTCCGGCGGCGCTCAGGACATCGAGATCCGCATGGATCTGCGAATCGCCCACTATACGGATATTCGCCTGACATTCGGCGCGGCGCCCTACGGGCAACCCGGGTCCGTAGAGGCGTAGCGACTCGATCCGGTACGGAAAGACGTTGAATCCGCTTGACAGATGCTCGGCGGCCCAGTATCCGACCATCTGGCCGGCCGCATCGACGAGCACCGGATCGGCCAGGAATACCGGGGCCGCCGTATCGTGGAACAAGCCGGACGCGGGCAGGGAGACAAGCGTCGCCGACAATCCGTTCTCGCCCCACTGGTGGATCGATTCGATTCCGCGGAAGCTGGGGCCGTGGAACATGTGGTCTCGGTAAAGGCGCTCCGGTGTCCACAGGGAGGGCCGTGACGACCGCGGGTTCAGTGGCCGCGGCGCGGGCGGATCGGGATAGCGGCCAGCGAAAATCGCGATACCTTCGGCTACCTGAGTGTCCTCTCCTTCCAGACGGACCTCCACTTCAACCTCGCCGGGCGATTCACCGGAGCGGCGTTTCGCGGTCGTCCGCAGCGTGAGCCTCGCGCCGTCGAGAGCGAGCCATTGCAAGCCTCGGACGTTTCGCATCTCGATGAGCGTCTGGCCCGGCAACAGGAGCGCGGCGGCTTCGGCCATCAATTCCATGGTCATCGTCAGAGGAATCAGCGGCAGGCCAGGCAGATTCGCATCCACGGTGGAAACGCGCCCGCCGAGCGCATGGTCGTTCAGGAAGAGGTCATGCGCGGTGTCGAATTCGCGGACTGAGACAAGCTTCAGGCCGGGCTCAAGAGACTCGATCTTCCCCGCCAGTGGGAATGCCGGCGCCGGCGGAAGCGTCGGCGGCACCGCTGCTTTGGCGCCGCCTTCCAGGCATTCCACTATCTCGCGGATCGTCTTCAGCGAGGAAACCTGCTCCATCCGCTCCGGCCCAATCAGGCCGGTCTGACGGTGCATTGCGCCTAGGATCTCGATGCGCTTGATCGAATCGATGCCGAGGTCCGCTTCCAGATTGAGTGCCGGCGCGAGCATGTCGGTTGGATACCCCGTGCGCTCGCCGATCACCTCCAGCAGCGTCGCGAGCACGCTGACGTGACCGTTGCTCTGGACGCCATTACTGGAAACTGGTTGTACGGGAGGTTCGGTCGCGGCTGGCGCGGCGCTATTTCCGTTAATCGAGGCTGCGGGCAGGCTGGGTCTGTCCGCGACCGCCGCCGAAGATCGGGAACGATTGAAGTACTGCTGCATGACCTCCTGCTGCACCGCCAGAAATCGATCCATGGAGGTCAGGTATGCGTGCATCGGCGAACCGGTGCCGCCGGACATGGCAGCCGGACTTGGCGCATCCGCAAGCGCGACAAGCGATGGCGCAACGGCAGCCTCCAGCCGTGCCACCGCGGGCTCGGCCGCCGCGGCTGCCTTGGCCGCTTTCCAGGCGCGCGGGCGGTCCTTCAAGCGCATGTGGGTCAGGCCCGTCGCCAGCCGTACTCCCCGCTTCGCAGCGATGTGGGAATCCGCGGTCCCGTCCAACGCGATCCGCCGCGCGTCGCGGCGCTCATAGAGGGGATTCAGGCGCATCCGGACGCCGTGCGCCGCCAGGTGCGCGAGCATGTGGTTCAGTTGCAGGATACCCGGGACGTGCGGAAGGTCGGAGGCAATTGCCACGTGGGGCCGCGCGCGCAGTGTGTCGCCAACGAAAGATGTCAGAGCCCCTTTGGGCCCCACCTCGACGAAGACCCGGGCTCCGTCGTCATGCATGGCCTCGAGTGTCTCGCGAAACCGGACCGGAAGAGCCGTCTGACGGGCAGCCAGCCGGCGGATTTCTTCCGGCTCGTCCGGGAAAGGGCTGGCGGTCGCCCCGCAGTACGCGGGCACTCGGGCCCGGCCGATCCGCAAGCGGTCAAAGAAGGGACGAACGTGATCGCAGTAGGGCTCGAATGCCGGGGTGTGATAGGGCCGCTGAAACGGCAGCGGTGTACAGAGGGCGCCGATTCCGCGCAGCCGGTTCAGCACCGTTTCCGCGGAACCTTCGCTGCCGCATAGGACCACCTGGTGCGGACAGTTGTCCATCCCGACATCGAAGTGGCGCCCGGATTCCCGAATCGCCTGGATGACCGCTTCCCGGTCCGCACCACTCACCGCAAAGGCGCACCCGCCGGGAACCAGTCCATCCGCCGACAGTCGCCGATAAAGCTGGTTGATGTCGGTGATGTGGCGGACCAACTCGGCGTCACTGCCGACCCGGATCACACCCGCCGCGAGCAGCGCGGAGATCTCGCCGCCGCTGTGCCCGGCCACCACGTCGGGAAGAATCTCCAATTCCGCAAGCAGGGCCAGCATCCCCTGACTGGCTGCAAACACGGCTTCCGCGGCGAAATCCATCCCTTCCAAACGCCGTTCCTGCGCCTGGCGCGTTTCGGGGTCGTTTGGGATCGGAGGGGGAAAGATCACCTGGCTCGGAAGCCATCCGCGAGAGTGACCGGAGAATGCGCGATCGATCAAATCAAACCGCTCCCGCACCGGAGCCAGCCGCAGGCACAGGTCGGCGAACATGTTCAGATACTGGGATCCTTCGCCGGGGAAGAGAAAAGCGACCTTCCCTTCGCGAGCCAGCATCCGTTCGAAAAAGTAGATCCCGCTCGCGTCCTTGATGCTTCCGCGCGCAGGGTCGGCGAGCCGCGTGGCGCTGTGGGCCAGCTTGCGCTTGAGATCTTCCATCGAAGAAGCGACGATGGCCAGGCAGGCACCGGGCGCCGCGTTCGATTCCCGCTCGCAGTTTAAGCTGTACGCCAGGTCGCAAAGGTCCGGCGAGCCGGTGCCTGCCACCAGCCCCCCGAGACGTGTGCAGTCCTCCAGCAGACGTTCGCGGGACGCCGCGCGCAGAATCACGACTTCGCTGTCCCACGGCGGTCCGCCATCGGGCGCCGCCGCCGGCTCCTTCGCGGTGAACTCTTCAAGGATGGCGTGAGCGTTGATCCCTCCGAATCCGAACGCATTCACCCCTGCGCGGCGCGGTGTGGCGAGACCATGTATCCATGGGCGCGTCTCGGTGTTGATGTACAAAGGCGTCTGGTCGAGCCCAAGCTTCGGATTGGGCCGGTCGCAGTTCAGGGTCGGCGGGAGAACTTTATGGTGCAAGGCGAGTGCTACTTTGATGATCCCGGCGATGCCGGCCGCCGGGACCAGGTGGCTGATCATGGATTTGACGGATCCCAGCGCGCAAGAGGGCGGCAGTCCGTCACGCGAACCGAAAACGCGGGCGAGGGCTTGTGCTTCGGTCTGGTCGCCAACAGCCGTGCCGGTGCCGTGCGCCTCCAGCAATCCGATCGACGATGGAGACACGCCACCCGCTTCGTAGGCCCGGCGAAGGGCCAATTCCTCGCCTTCGACCCTCGGCGCCAGCAACCCCAACGCCCGGCCGTCGCTCGCGGTGCCGACGGACTTGATCACCGCGTAGATCCTGTCGCCATCGCGCACGGCATCCGCCGTTCGCTTGAGGACGATCAATCCGAGCCCTTCTCCCAGCAGCGTCCCGTCGGCCTCTTCCGAAAAAGGCTGGATCTTGCCGCGGCGCGAAAGAGCGTTCAACTGGCAGAAAACCATGAAAATCGGCGGAGGCGAGGAACAATGAATCCCGCCGGTAAGCGCCATGTCGCAACGTCCAGCCAGAAGGTCCTGCATGGCGCGATCCACCGCGATGAGCGAAGAGGCGCACGCCGCGTCGATGGTGAAATTGGGCCCCATCAGATCCAGGCGGTTTGCAATCCGCCCGCTGAGAATGTTGGGAACCAATCCCGGAGCCGTCTCCGGGTTGAACGGCGGGAGGCTGGCTTTCAGCTCCTGGCGAAGGAGCGCCAATTCCTCCCTGGTGTGCTCCGGGTGGAGCTGGCTCAACAACTGGAGCGTCTGATCGACGATCAACCCGTGCTGAACGAGGTTCGTGAACCCGCGGTTGATGTACGCTCCCCGGCCCACGATCACCTCGACCCGGTCGCCGTGCAACGAGTTCCTGCCATCCCGGCAATATCCGGCGTCGGCCAGCGCCTCATGGGCCACGCGCAGCGCC
>OCTA010002842.1_pt1 | contig 15552 bp, 15 predicted proteins | sample 1538991 | NCBI WGS metagenome assembly OCTA01 (sample SAMEA3539302, study PRJEB22396) | soil metagenome | biome: tundra; feature: field; material: soil | place: USA | collected 2010-05 | depth 0.15 m | reverse complement strand
TGGCGAACGGTTGACTCCGGGTTCGCGGTTTGAAAAGATAGAGTTTCCTGCCTGTGGTACAGACGTGCGGATGTGGCGGAATTGGCAGACGCGCATGGTTCAGGTCCATGTACTCGCAAGGGTGTGAAGGTTCAAGTCCTTTCATCCGCACCAAATAAATCAACAAGTTAGAAGCAATCCAATCGATCAGGGTACTGTAGCTAATCTGAAAAATGTAACTTATCTGTAGGTTACGGATTTTATGAGCGACAGTTTGGGTGGGTGGATTCAGCTTCAGGTTTTGGCCTTTTCCCCTTTGATCCACATCGCCATCTGCTTGGGGGCGCCCTTCACATCTTCTATGTCGACGATGTTGTAGCGGCGTTCCATGGTGTCCGTTTGGTCTCCCGCAATACTCATTGAAGAGTAGCTCATATCCGCTGCAAGTATAGGTGTCCCTGCCGCCTCCTGGGACGCTAGGGCCTACGCAATCGAAATAGTTAAGTGAATTTCTGACAACCCCGTACCCTTGGGGGCACCGACCCAGCTTTCTATCGTGAGCGCTCCTGCGATATACAGATTAGGCTGAGTCGGCCAGGGGAAGCTAATGTACCCACCGCTGCCGGCGCCGGAATCGCCGGCATCAAGATTCACGATACCCCGGATGATGCGATGCGTTCGAGCAGGCCGTGGGCTTTCATCTTGCGAAGGTCGCAGCATTTCAACCTGTTTCTCATGCGCTGAAGCAGATCAGTTGCTAGCGCTGGACCGCGGAGGGCGCCCGGATCAGAAGGCCTTTCGGCGGAAAAGACCGAGAGGAGTGTGCCTTCATCGACACTATCAATCGGGTGTGGCGGAGCGTTCGTCAGTACCGGGCGCGGCGAGGCGCCACCTACTCGACAGACCTGGACCAGATGGTGACAGAGCAAGGAATTGGAAGAGTTTTTCGGCGATGGTACCCGCCGTTCCGGCGGCTTCAAGCACAAGCTGCAATCCCTCCGGCTGTAGAGCTCGCAAATTCGTGGACCGTAAGCTAAAGTTTCTCTGGAAATCCACCGATCACTTTAGCAGGTGAGCGTATGCTCTCCGCTTAAGAATCTCTCCGAACGGGACTGAGATAGCGATAGCAGTGTTCATAATGCCTTCAGATTCATGGTTTGCCCTGGTGACCCGGCCGCGTCACGAAAAATCTGCGGCCGTCAGCTTGCGCGCCAAGGGGTTGGAGGAGTTTCTGCCCTTGCATCGGGCCCGGCGTCGGTGGACGGACCGCGTCCAGGCCATTGATTTGCCGCTGTTCCCGGGCTACCTGTTTTGCCGGTTTGGGATGGAAGAGTACGTACGAGTAGTGCAGACGCCCGGTGTGAGAGCGGTGGTGGGTTTCGGCGGCAAGCCGGTTCCGGTTGCCGCCAGTGAGATCGATGCGCTGCAAGCGGTACTCGGGTCGGGTTGCGGAGTGCAGCCGTGGCCGTATCTGACGGCCGGCGACCGGGTCCGTCTGGAAGATGGGCCACTCGCTGGAATCGAGGGCATTCTGTTGCGCGAGAAGACCCAATGTCGCGTGGTGGTCAGCGTGGAATTGTTGCACCGATCGGTGGCGGTGGAAATCGCCCGGGAGTCGGTTGTCGTTTTGAAAGCGACGAACCGATGACGCCAATCAAATTCTTTCTTTCTGCCGCCCCGCTGGCGATGGGGCAGGGAGCGGCAGGATGCGGGCCAAGGTCGGCGCAAACGACCTTGTGGCCAGTTCTAGGGTTACCGGCGACAGCTACCATCGTCATCGTCACGGGAGCTCATACCGGATGACAATGACCGAACACCCGAGCCGTTTAACTTCGCAACAACACTGGGATGCCTCGTGGGCCAATCCTCCGCGAATGCGCCTACCCTCGCGCCTGCACATCGGCACACGTGACCGGTTGCGCCTCCTTGCTTCCAATGTTCGTCCAGGTGACAGGTTCCTCGAACTGGGGTGCGCGCCTGGCAAGATACTAGCGTACGTCCGGGCGGTATTGCACGCCGACGTCTCCGGCATCGACTACTCACCACAGGGCATCGCCTGGGCTCGAAGGCTATTTAACGCCCTTGGGATCGAAGGCGACCTGCGCTGCGAGGATCTATCCTCCATTTCATTGCCGCCTTCCAGCTTCGACGTCGTCCACAGCGCAGGGCTAATCGAGCACTTCTCGAATCCGGAATCCATTGTAGCTCTCCATATGCATCTACTCCGGCCCGGGGGGAAAGCGCTGATAACCATACCGAATCTGAACGGGTTCTACCTTCCACTCGCCAACCATTTCTCCCCGCACCTGGTTCAAGCTCATAATCTCTCAATCATGAACACACAGGCGCTCCTGAATCTGGTCCCTGCGCGCTCCACTTCGGAAGCCACCGCAACGCCATTCGGACACATCGGTCCGGACCTCATTCAATTTGGACGGCGATGGCCCTATTCGGTGGCTGCCTGCTCCGCCGCTGCCCTGAATCTGCTGGGCTTACTTCAACCGTTCACCGTTCCCGCACTCGCTCCCTACCTCCTCCTGCGGATCGTGAAGAACACCTGATCGGATACCATGGACACCCTTTCTATTTGCCGGGACGCCGCGCGCAAGCCGGTAACGACGATTCGATACCTGAAAACCGCCATGGCTGGCGAAAAGGTCATCGTATTCGCGGGGATCATGACCCTCGGCAACCTGTGCGCGATGGCGAGTCAACTGATCAGTGGCTTGCTCGCCGCCCGCTGGGTCTCTCCAGCGGACCTCGGCGCCTACAGTTCGATCTTACTCGTTCAGGTCTACTCAACGTTTCTCCAGGGCGGAGTAATCAACGGCCTCACCAGGGAATTGCCATATACCATGGCGACTGGCGACAGACCCGCGGCGAGTCGGCTGGCATCCACCGCGTTCGCCTGGGCAATCCTCTCTGGTCTGGCCGGCATCGTCGCTGGCCTGGCCTGGGTCCGGTACGAGACAGCTTCTTCCGGCATGCGCCTCGTCTGCGCCTCTACCACCGTTTCAATCATGTGTGGCACGTACTTCCTTAAGCTGTACCTTCAGGCGACAATGCGAACCACCGCGGAATTCGCACGCCTGGCCGCGGTCCAGGCGGCTGTGGCTCTCGCCACGATTCCACTTACCGGCCTGGTCTATTTCTACGGCTTTGCCGGCCTGTGTACGCGCACAAGCTTGGCCGCGGTCCTGGAGATCCTCCTGTTGTGGCGTTGGCGGCCATTCAGGGTGAAGCCGTTTCTGGACACGCGCGCCCTCCTTCGCCTGGTCCGCATCGGGATACCAATACTCATTGTCACCTACTTGGAACTGGCGTACTCGCGCCTCGATTCGCTTGTGGTGATTAAGTATCTTGGAAGCCACCAGTTGGGGCTCTACCAGCCGGCAACCATCGTCATGGCAACTTCCGGCTCGGTTGCCGGAGCCATGATGTCGGTGACCTATCCCAAGATGGTAGAGCGGTACGCAGTCTCGAAGAGCCTCGGGGAGGCGCTGCGCGTCGCGCGTCGCATCACTGTCTCAGCCGCGGTCGTCGGATTTCCGGTACTGGTGGTGGCGTATTCGGTGTTGCCAAGTATGATCAATGCGTGGATGCCCGCTTACAATCAGGGGACCGCGGCTTGCCGCCTGGCACTGATCGCCGCCTACGCGTCTATCTTCTGTATTCCGGCCAACATCTTCAACGTCGTCGCAAAGCAATGGATCTATTCTGCATTCCTGATCGCCGCGGCCGCCGTCTTCATCGCAGTATTGTACACTAACCCGCTCTCTCAGCGAGACCGTCTCGCCCGAGTCGCGGGAGCCTGCCTTGTCGCCAGGGTGGTTCTGTCGGTTTCCGTAACTGGCGCTGCTGTCGCAATGGGACTCCTTGAGAAACGTCGCTTGTGCCTATGATTCCAAATAATCGAGTATACGTTCACTTGGATCGGAACCTGGATTACTACCCCTCGGTTTCGGTCAACCGCACAAATGCCGACTCCAAATCGGGCGGTTACGCTAGCTATCCGGCGGGCAATGCGATTTACGAAGCTGTGCGAGCCTGCTTCATCGGACTCGGACTTGACGCCACCAACACCGGGTCCCCTCGGTGGAATCCCCTCGGTGAATTCATCCAGCCTGGCATGAGGGTCTTGGTCAAGCCCAATATGGTCATGCATACCAACCGGGGCGGAGGCGGACTCGATTGCCTCGTTACGCATCCCTCGATCATTAGAGTGATGTGCGCCTATGCGGTGAAGGCCCTGGGCGGTAACGGCACCCTGATTATTGCCGACGCGCCAATCCAATCGGCGGATTTCAACCGCCTCAGGTCCCTCATGGGAATAGATGGAATTGCCCGGCAATATGCCGATAGGTTCCCTGGGCTCCGCGTGGAGGTCCGAGACTTCAGAACACCGCCCAATTCCTGTGAGGTTGCTTCCGACGACGTAACGGAGTTCGATATAGGAGACCGCAGCGAACTGGAGGGTGCCGGCGGCAGGCGCTTTCGGTGCGCCGACTATCCCACAAGCCGGATGGCTTTATGCCACGGACAGGGGACCCACAAGTATTACGTCCCGAGTGTGGTATTGGATTCTGATGTTGTCCTGAATCTTCCGAAGCTCAAAACTCACGCCTACGCGGGGATGACGGCTGCGTTGAAGAACTTCATCGGCGTGTGCGCTACGAAGGACAATCTCCCACACTTCAGTCGGGGTAGTCTCGCCGAAGGCGGCGATGAATATCTTACGCCGGATCTGCGATGCCAACTCCGCGGCGACCTTGCCGATGACTTTGCCGACCGCAAAATGACGCCGGGAGTGGCATGGGCGTCCGTTCCCAGGCTAGCCGTCTTCGGAGCCCTCATGCGCATCGCGCGCGCTTCGGGTTGCTCGAAGAATGGACGTGGCGAAGCGCCTTTTAACGACACTATTTGGAGAACCATCCTGGATGTCTACCGGATCGCCCGGACCGGATTGCCGGGCGGCAAACTCGGTCTTACGCACCGCACCATCTTCACCATGGTGGACGCCGTGGTCGCCGGCGAAGGCAATGGCCCCCTACGCCCGGATCCTGCACCGCTCGGTCTCCTCTTGGCGGGAACGGACCCGTACGCCGTCGATCTTGTCGCCGCACATATTGGGGGATTCAACATAGAACAGCTTCGGTACTTGACCTCGTTCCCGAGCGACCTGACCACGGTGACGCCGGACTCGGTCCGGGTATGCTCGAACCAATCGCGATGGGATGGAAGGCCGATACTGGATTGCTGTTCAAACATATCCCTGCGCCCAGCCAATGGCTGGAGCCAGCCGCACCGGCAGACGGCCGCGGCGAAGGAGATACCGTCGAATGCTTGTAGCGATTCACAAAACGCCTTACGGTAGCGTACATAAGTGGCTATCCAGGTACGAACAGATTCTGTTGTTCAACGATATCCGGTTCGTCAGAGTCGAACTCGGCGACCCGTCGTTTTGGGACACTGTGTCGAAGGCAGATCTGTTCGTATTCAGATATGGGCACTACGACACCGATCACCAGAAAGCTCAAACACTGATACCGCTTCTTGAGCGGCAGCTTCAGATCAAGTGCTTTCCAAACGTGACTACGTGCTGGCACTACGATGACAAAATCCGTCAATACTACTTGATGCGCAATGCCGGTTTTCCGATGACCGATAGCTATATCTTCTGGGAGCGGGCGCAGGCGTTGGCGTGGCTTGCCGCCGCGCCGCTTCCGGTGGTCTTCAAGCTGAAGGGCGGAGCCGGTTCGAATAATGTCCTTCTCGTCAGGAGCCGCGGGCAGGGCGAGCGGCTCATCAAGACCATGTTCGGTCGCGGAATGATCACCAATGGAGTCAGCGATAGCGCGGCCGTGCGGTTCGCCCACTTCAACCTTTACCGTGAGTTGCATCATCTGGCTGGAAACGCATATCGTGCCATGAGGGGCGAGGACGTTTCCGAGTTCTGGCAGCGCCAAAAGAACTATGTTCTGTTCCAAAAATTCCTCCCGGGGAACCCGCACGACACTCGCGTGACCATCATCGGGGACCGCGCCTTCGCATTCCGGCGATTGGTCAGGACAAATGATTTTCGGGCTTCCGGGAGCGGCCTCATCGAATACGAGCCGCAACAGATTGATCTGCGGTGCGTCCAGATCGCCTTTCAGGTTTCGAAGACAATGGAGTTCCAGTCCATGGCTTACGACTTTCTCTTCAACGCCGATGGCGACCCTGAGTTCTGCGAAATCAGCTATATCTTTTGGGACTCCGCGATTTTCAGGTGCCCGGGGCACTGGGATGAGAACCTGAATTGGCATACCGGTCACACATGGCCCCAGTTTGCGATCCTGCAGGACCTCCTGGCGCCCGGCATCCGGCAGCCATCGTCGAACCAGATGGAAACCGCTCAAGCCGGTGGCCACACGTGACTTCCGTTTCGATGGGGCCTATAGAAAGCGAGGCGGCGACCCCGTTTGCACAGGCGTTGTTCGATGGGTTGACCTGTGCCTTGTTCTTTTCCGCCCCCCTCGGTCTTGGAATGCAAAAGGCCGTTGCCGTGGACGTTTCGAAACTGTTTCCGTTGCTCGCGGCAACCCTGGTGGTGATCGCCTGTTTCGTCCGCGGCGTGTCCCCCATGCGCCTGCCTCGCCGCTTCGCATTGTTCTTCCTGTTCGCTGCTGTCCATACCTGCATCGTCTACGGCTTCCTGCATCCCGACGAGTTCGTCATCGGGTATGGGGACCAGCGCTACACGGAACAGGGATTCTCTACGCTGTTGGAGACGCCGTCAACCACCGTGGCCCGGATCGTCATTTTCGTGGCACTCTATCTTGCCCTCGCTACTAAGTTGAACGGCACCAAGGGCACGGCAGGTCCCGCCCTGGCATATGGAGCCGGATACGCCGTATCACTGGCGTTCGGCGGTTACAGCTCGACGTGGCTTACCGCGGGCGGTGTCGAAACCCGTTCGACCGGCGGCTTTCTCAACGCCAACGCCTTCGGTGTCAGTGGTGCCATGCTATGTCTTCTTGGACTGATTGCCATCTGCCGTCGAACGGGCAAACCTCTGACGGTGGCGGCAATATGGGCCGTCACGGCGGTCGGGCTGACGGGCGTTCTCATGAGTGGCTCTCGAACCGCGATGCTCGGGGTCGCCGTCTCGGTAGTGCTCTTCGCGATCACCGTCCGGGGAGTCGTGGCCAAATACCTTGCTGTGGTCGTCACTACGGTCGCCCTCCTTCTTGCCGTTGCCTTGTCCAGCGACTCAATTCGCGAGACTCTTCGCTCCCGCCTCAGCGCGGAGCGGATTGGCGGAACAAGTGGCGCATCGCGGGCCGAAATCTGGTCTGACTACCTGTCGACAATGGATGAGTGGGCGTTGTGCGGAGTTGGGTTTCAAAGGAGCACGAAGCTCGCCGAGGTGAATCACCGAACGGTGTCCGTCTTCATCACGCACAACAGCTATTTGGGCGTTGCGGTCGAGTTCGGCCTGGTCGGGCTGGCGCTACTGATCGCAGCGCAACTTCAGTTCCTCGGGCGCCTTCGCGCCTTAGTGCGAACCACCAGAAGCTCGGAAACAGCGCTCATCTTCTCCAGCGCGGTCGGCTGGAGTTGCATGTGCTTGTTCGGAAATCTGGAATCGGGACGGGATATTTGGCTCTTCTTTGGGCTTATCAGCGCGTGCGCTCGTTGCTCCGCTCCGATGCTGCGTCCCTCTCGACACATAGACCGCGAGGGTATTGCCGCGTGAGGTCCATTCTCCTGTTGCGCAACGCGTCCGCCACGCTGGGCGGTATCGAGGGCCAGGTGCAGCGATTCGCTGCCGCCTTGATGCAAGATCGGCGTCTCAACCCCTTGGTGGGTACCACCGATTGCGACGGCGCATTCGCACAGCGCCTGGTTCAGGACGGCATCGAGGTCCGCGGTTATCGAAGGTTGCGCTCTGGGCGCATTGAGCTCGATTCCGCACTGCGAGCCAAGCTCCGTTCGGGCGAGATTGTGGCGGTTCAGACCTATGGAGTGAGGGAGAGCTTTGTAGGCAGACAACTGCGATGGCAGTACCCTGTGGCGCGGCATATCTTCAGGGTGCAGACATATATAGACTGCGCCAACATCCCGACGTGGCGGAAGTATCTCTATCACGAGGCCGACCGGCTCACCTCGAGCTGTGTTGACGCGTATGTCGCCAATGGCGCCTACATCGCCGCGGAGTTGGTCCAAACGGCGCGTATTCGACCGGACAAGGTTCACGTCATAGTCAACGGCCGGGCCGCGCTGGGACCCTGTAACTGTGCAGACGAAGGACTTCAGCCGACCGTTGCGATGGTCGCCAATTTCGTCCACGGAAAGGGCCATGACGTCCTCATCCGGGCGATGGCGTTATTGAAGAACAGGCAAGGCCTGAGGGTGACGGCGCGGTTGATCGGTGGAGACCCGTCCGGCGAAGATGCCCTTGGATCCGCCCGTGAGAGTTGCCTCACGCTTGCGCGGGCCGAGGGCGTTGAGGGGCAACTTGATTTCAGGGGCTATTCGAGCGATGTATATCAGGCCGCCCGCGACGTCCCCGTTTGGGTGCTTCCTTCAGACAGTGAAGGGGTGCCAAATGTGGTTCTTGAGGGCATGAGCCTGGGAAAACTGGTCATCGCCTCGCGGGTAGGGGGCGTCCCTGAACTGATCGAGCACGGGAAGACGGGCTTCCTTCATTCCCACGGCGATCCGGAGCAACTGGCTCTCTTGTTGCTTAGAGTATTTCGTGGCGGTCCGGCAAGTTTCATAAACCTACGTCAGGCGGCATACCAAAGATGGAAAGCACACTTCACGATGTCTCGGATGATGGAACAGTTCTGGGAGCTGTACGGGAAGTTGGGCATTCTGGCGCGGTGAGACTGGCCGATCTGGAACTCTTCCGCGACCGCCCTGCCGTCGTGATGGTGACCACAAACTACTGGCGTGGGATCGAGTACTTCGGCCATCACTTTTCACGGTATGCCGCCGCCGAGGGCTGTCGAACCATTTTTGTCGAGCGCAGCCCGCAACGCTGGCCGAAGCTCCTGGGCAGGGACTTCTCCGAGTGGTTAGGTGGAACCGGTCAGGGCGCCCCCTCCATTGGAGCAAAGCCGGTCCCCGAGCGCATGGAGATCTTCACGCCGCGATGGTTGCCTCCCTCGCGGTGGCTCAGACCGCTGAATCGGTTCATAGTCCAAAGGGACTGCGCCCGAATCCGTATCAGTCATAACGAGCCTGCGGTTGTGATCTTCTTCCCACCCACCTTCAATTCACTCGAGCTTCTAGGATGTCTCAACGTGAAGGCTTCGGCGTATATCAATTACTTCAATTATGAGCACGACGGAATCATGCGTGACGTTCTGCGCTCCGAGAGGCATCTGATACCGCGATGCGATGGGCTCTTTGCGGCCTCCGAGTTCTGCCGCGAGCGCGTGCGGAACCTCGCCTCGGACAGAACCGTCTACCTGTGCCCTCATGGAGTCGATTACCTTCGTTTCAGCCGCGCATACCGGGGCGATGAACCGAAGCGCGCGCGTACGATCTACTACTTCGGCGGTATTGGGCCGCACATGGACCTGGATGTTTATAACAGTTTGGCGAAACGCGGATATGAAGTCGTTATGATTGGGGTCGTCGATCCGCTCGTGAGAACCCAGGTGGATCCGAAGATCCGCCTGATGCCTCCGGTCTCGAATGACGTTCTCCCGGAGCTCTTGAAGAAAGCAGACGTTCTCCTGATTGCCTATCGGGACAACGAATACATGCGCGGGGTCTTCCCGGCCAAATTCTTCGAGTGCCTCGCGACCGGAAAGCCGATCCTCTACTCTGGCCTCCGTGAACTGGATCGATACTCCGATATCGTCTACAACGTGGCGCCGGGAAGGTCCGGAATCAGCACAGTACTTGCCGGCTTGGTGGATTCCGAGAATCCAGGTCGCATTCAGGCCCGCAGAGATGTCGCCGCGGCCGCGGATTGGAGGCTTCGATGCAGCAGGTTTGCCGAGAACTTGAACACGGCATGGTTGACACGGCAACCCAGCCGGCGGTGAAGCACTTATCCGTTTCAGTCTTGCTCGTGGTACATGATGCGTCGCGGTATTTGACGCTTCTGCTTGAGGATATCGCAAAACAGGACTATCCCAAGGAAGCCATGGAAGTCATCGTCGTGGACGGTGGGTCGACTGACGACACCGCCGACGTGGTTGGCGCATGGGCACGGACGCATCCAGAACAGGCGGTCCGTTGCGCCGGCAACCCGAAGGGGATCCTCTCGGCGGGGTGGAACATTGCCATTCAACTGGCAACTGGCGACATAGTGATCCGTATCGATGCACACTCGCGGATCCCCCCCGATTTCGTAAGCCGAAGCGCTGCCTGCCTGGCCGCCAACGAAGGAGAGTCGGTGTGTGGCGGGCAGCGGGTGTCGGTCTGTGGTCAGGGGCTGGTCGCAACGGCGCTCTGGCTGTGCGAAACATCCAAATTTGGAGCCGGCGCAGCGAGATTCCGTTCCTCCGGGGAGAAAAGGTACTTGGATACACTGGCCCATGCGGCGTACCGGCGGCAAGTCTTCGCGCATGTCGGCACCTATGATGAGCGACTGCAGCGGAACCAGGACATCGAGATGCATTGCAGAATGCGGCGCGCCGGATTCAGGCTCCTGTTCGATCCGCGAATTGTTTCCTACCACCAGGTGCGCAGCACATTTCGCAAATACATCGCTCAGAAATGGCAGACGGGAATCTGGATTGGCTTACTCCTCGCAGTCCAGCCCCGCGCCATCGGATTGCGCCACATCCTCCCGGCGTGCCTGGTGACCGTGCTGATGGCGTGGGGGATGTTGCAGTGTTTGGGATCCGGCGCCCAGTTGATTGGGCCGCTCCCAGTGGCCGTTGTGGCGGCGTACTGTGGTGCCGCGCTGTCCTCCGCGCTTCCACGGCGTGAGCGTAGCGGATGCGGGAACTGGATCGCCATCTGCAGCCTCCCGGCGCTTATGTTCATGACACACGTCTCCTATGGCGTGGGTACCATATGGGGGCTCTTCAACATTCCCGCCTTCCTGCTGTTCGCCGGACCGCGGTGGTCTCAACGGTGCTCCCATTGACGACCCGCCCGGCGTCGGCACAGTTTGTTTTGTCCGCGCTGATGAAGCGCACTTTTGACATTGTCGTATCCCTCACCGGCATTGTCCTGTTCTCGCCGCTCCTGATACTGGTCGCCATGCTGATCAAAGCCAGTTCCCCGGGCCCGGTATTCTACCTGGGTAGTCGTGCCGGTCGCCGCGGAACGCCGTTCGACATCTGGAAGTTCCGGACCATGATCGTGGACGCTGAAGCAGTGGGGGGCTCCGCGACCGCCAGCGACGATCCTCGGATTACCCGAATAGGCAGAGTGTTGCGCAAGCACAAGGTCGACGAGCTTCCTCAACTCCTAAACGTACTGAGGGGCGACATGAGCTTCGTGGGGCCGCGACCCGAAGTAACGGACTATGTCGACCTGAAGGACGAGACGGTGGCGCAAATCCTGGAAATCAAGCCGGGCATCACGGATTGGGCGTCCATCTGGGATAGCGATGAAGGCGGCACTCTCGCAGGACTCGCCGACCCGGAGCGTTTCTATCTCGACTTCATCCGGCCAGTGAAGACGCAGCTACAGTACCAATACGTAATGAGCCGGTCGTTTTCCGTGGATATGAAAATACTCTGCTGCACGTTGTTTCGGATGGTCAACAGGCACTGGCTCCCTCGCGAGCTCATGAGTTGGCAGGATACGCTTCGCGTCGGGCGCCAGTGCTGCGTTCCTTCGCGTAAAGGCTCTGGCGTCGCTACGGAATGCCACCCTGGGGCCGGCGCCCTTACCGGCCGGGTAGAAAGTAGCTGAACGGAGAATACGGAGGTTTCATAAGTATTTTATGCCGCATGCCCTGATAACCGGAGGCGCTGGCTTTATCGGCAGTCACCTCGTCGATCAACTGGTCGAGGAAGGCTGGGAAGTAACAGTCCTCGACAACTTCGATTCATTCTACGATTGCAACATCAAGCGCCACAATATCGCTCGCCACGTTAACAACCATAGGTACCATCTGGGCGAGGCCGATATCTGCGACTGCGCGGCCTTGAAAGGGTTCGAAAACAGTTATGATGTGATCGTACACCTCGCCGCCAGAGCCGGAGTCCGGCCGTCAATCGAGGAGCCCCTGGCGTACCAACAAACGAATGTCAACGGAACGCAGAACCTTCTGGAGTTCGCCAGGCGCTGTGGTGTGCGGCAGTTCGTGTTCGCGTCAAGCAGCAGTGTGTATGGCGTAAATCCCCATGTACCGTGGCGGGAAGACGACCATGTGCTCCAGCCGATTAGTCCGTATGCCAGCACTAAAATAAGTGGCGAGCTGCTCGGGCACGTGTACGCCCATCTATACGGTATCCGGTTCATTGGGTTGCGGTTCTTCACCGTTTATGGGCCACGGCAACGGCCAGACCTTGCAATCCACAAATTTGCCCGACTGATGCGGACCCATCAACCGATTCCGATATTTGGGGACGGCAACACACGCCGCGATTACACCTATGTGGAAGATATCACCGCGGGTATTAGGGCAGCCATGGAGTACCAAGGCAGTGAATACGAGATCATCAACCTTGGCAGCGGCCGGACGGTGAGCGTTCTGGACATGATTGAATTACTGGAGGAATGCCTTGGCGTCAGAGCCCGTGTTTGCCGGTATCGGGATCAGCCTGGCGATGTTCCGATCACCTATGCGGACGTCAGCAAGGCTGCGACACTGCTCAAGTACTCTCCCCAAATGGAGTTCACGGACGGACTACGGCGTTTCGTGGAGTGGCTGCCTCGGTGATTGTCGCTCAGTTCGCGCGTACCGGGAGTGGTGCTGAGGGGCCTCGGATCGCGACAGACAGCGGTGACGCCAGTGTGGCAATTGCTCATGGAAATGCTGTCACGCTGCGCTGTCGGTGGAAGTAGCGAAGGCTCTGTCTTATGCGTGGCCAATTTCCGGTTTCGAGACGGATCCTCCTCTCCGTCCCCCACATGGGCGGCAGCGAGGAAACCTACGTCCGGCAGGCGTTCGCCACCAACTGGCTTTCCACCGTTGGGCCGAACCTCACCGCCTTCGAGCAGGAATTCTCGACGCGCATGGGACTGCCCGCTGTCGCCCTAGCCAGCGGAACCGCGGCGCTCCATCTCGCGCTGCGCCTGGTGGGAGTCGGCCCCGGCGATGAAGTGTTCTGTTCCACGCTCACCTTCGTGGCCGCCGCCAACGCCATCGTCTACCAGGGCGGCGTGCCGGTCTTTGTGGATAGCGACCGCGCAACCTGGAACCTGGATCCCGATGTCCTGTCCCGCGCCTTGCGGGCGCGGGCGGCGGTGAACAAGCTCCCCAAGGCGCTGGTGGTGGTCCACCTCTACGGCCAAAGCGCCGATATGGACCCCATCCTCCAAGCCTGCGCCCAATACGGAGTCGCCGTGATCGAGGACGCCGCTGAAGCGGTTGGCACGCTTTACAAGGGAAAACCGGCCGGGACTCTCGGCGAGATCGGGATCTATTCCTTCAACGGGAACAAGATCATAACGACGACCGGCGGTGGGATGCTGGTCTCCCGCAACTCCGCCTGGGTCGCCAAGGCCCGTTTCTGGTCCCAGCAAGCCCGCGATCCCGGTGTCGCCTATTATCATTCCGAGCTCGGCTACGCCTACCGCATGAGTAACGTCCTCGCCGGTATCGGCCGCGGCCAACTCGAAGTCCTCGACCTGCGTGTCCGGCAGCGCCGCGCTATCGCCTTCCGCTATCGCGATTCCTTTGCCGGCATCCCTGGCATCTCGTTCATGCCCCAGGCGACCTTCGGCCTGCACACCAACTGGCTGAGTTGCTTGCTGATCGATGAAAAGCGGCTCGGCTCCTCGCGCGATGCGCTCATCGGTGTCCTGGACGCCGCCGGCATCGAGTCCCGGCCCGTCTGGAAGCCGATGCACCTTCAACCCTTGTATGCGAACTGTGCGCGCTGCGGGGGAAAGGTGGCGGAAGATCTGTTCCGCCGCGGAATCTGCCTGCCCAGTTCGAGTAGCCTCCCACTCGAAGAGCAGATGCGCGTCATCAACCAGGTCCGTGCGGCGGCCGGCGCTGGACTAGTCCGGGACATCCAGGAACAACCCGTCGCTACCAACTAAGGAATCTGATCGCCATGCCACGTTTTGGCACCCACGGGATCGCCCGTTATCTCACCCGGAACCATCGCTGGGTGATACGAGTGATCCAACTCGCCATATTCGCCGTTGCCTTTGTCCTGGCGTTTATCCTGCGATTCGACTTCACCGTGCCGCCGCAATACCGGCCCCACTTGCTGACCGGGCTTTGTGTCTTTGTGCCTGCCAAGACTCTTGCCTTCTAGTTCTTCCGATTGGGTCGCGGCTGGTGGCGCTATGTTTCCGCCCGCGATGTCACCCGCCTCGCGACAGCCAGCTTTGCCGGCTCCGCTCTCGGCTTCCTCGGCCTCCTCTTCTTCACCCTCGACGGCTTTCCGCGCTCGGTCTGTGTCCTGGATTTCGTGCTTTGCTCCGGGATGACGACGGCAGCCCGTTTGGCTGTGATACTGCTGTTTGAGTTCTCCAGGTGCCCAACACCGGAGTGAAGAGACCTCTCATCTACGGAGCCGGTGCCGCGGGAGAGCCCTTTTATTCCGGCGCCCACAGCAACAAGACACTTTTGTGGGTGATTCGGCATAAAACAGGTTAGGCGGGAAATGTTCTACGCTCAAAGGGCGAATGGCTGCCTCCCCCAGTTGTTTGCCGGTACTGCTTCCGGATTCCGCCCAGCTGAGCGTGGAGAGTGTCCGACAAACTGAAGGCGCCATGGTCATCGGCGCCTGTTTCACCGGAGAAACCGGAACCTGCCCAGCTTGTGGCTTCTGTTCCTGCCATGTACACAGTCAGTATGGCCGAACCCTGCGCGATCTTTCTTACCAGAGTGCTCGCGTGTTGAGATTCAGCTGCGCTCGCGATGCTTCTATTGCCGATCGCGGGATTGCCATCGCAAGGTATTTACCGAGCGCTTCCCGATTCTGACCGCGACGCACGGTCGTCAGACTGATCGCCATCGTGAGGTGTTAAAGCAAATCGGCTACGCTCTGGGTGGTGAAGCCGGATTCCGCCTGGCCTCGCAACTCGGTTTAGCCTCGAGTCCCGACACGATTCTGCGTGTGATAAAGCTGGACATGCAAGAGTCTTCTCCGCCTAGCGTAAAATAAGGAATGCTCGATAGCTCAGACGAGTTCTACCGCATTCAAAAGCTCCCCCCCTACGTTTTCGCCGTCATCAATGAGATGCGCGCCAAGGCGCGCGCCGCACAGATCGATGTCATCGATCTCGGCATGGGGAACCCCGATGGCGCTACGCCGCGCCCCATCGTCAACAAGCTGATCGAGGCCGCGCGCAATGCCCGCAACCATCGCTACTCGCAGTCTCGCGGCATCCCCAAACTGCGCGAAGAGATCACCCGCCGCTACCAGGCCAATTATGGCGTCACCCTCGACCCCGAGAAGGAAGCCATCGTCACCATCGGCGCCAAGGACG
>OCTA010002841.1_pt1 | contig 15555 bp, 11 predicted proteins | sample 1538991 | NCBI WGS metagenome assembly OCTA01 (sample SAMEA3539302, study PRJEB22396) | soil metagenome | biome: tundra; feature: field; material: soil | place: USA | collected 2010-05 | depth 0.15 m | reverse complement strand
CTCCAATCGGCGTAGTAGCTGGAATCCCCCGCCTTCAGGCGAGGGAGGATGTCAAGGCGTGGTTCTTACTGACACCCCCGAAGCGGTATGCGACGCTTACGCGATACCCGTGCCCTGGCTTGTTGACATGTGGCCGGAGGTCCTTGCCGATCGGACTATTCCGCCCCCGCCATCGGTGGCCAGCCAGCAAAGGTCCCGGCTGACCGGTGAGCCTGGCGTTGAAATAGCATTGGGATCCTCGCGGTGGCCGGAGCGCACCTGGGCGGCCGGGGGTGCCGGCGCGGGCGGCCATTACCAGGAGGGAGCGAGCCGATGGGAACGCGCCCTGGTGCGCAGGTCCCCTCGCTCAACCGCTACCGGCGCCTCTGCGGTACCAGCACCTGCTGGAGGGCATCGAAGTCCTCAACGCATTTGCCCGCGCCGAGCACGACTGATTCCAGCGGATTGTCGGCCAGCTGGATCGGCATCCCTGTTTCTTCGCGCAGCCGCTCATCGAGGCCGCGCAACAGCGCACCACCGCCGGTGAGCGCGATACCGCGGTCCATGACGTCGCCGGCAAGCTCGGGCGGGCACTTGTCGAGCGTGGACTTGACGATGTCTACGACTGTGCTGACGGGTTCCCGAATCGCGTGCCGAACCTCCTCGGCAGAGATCACGATGGTCTTCGGCAGGCCGCTGACCAGGTCGCGGCCGCGGATCTCGGTGTGCGGTTCATCCGGCGACGGGTAGGCCGACCCGATCGCCATCTTGATCTCCTCGGCGGTCCGTTCGCCCAGCATGAGCGAGTACTCCTTCTTGGCGAAGACGATGATCGCCTGGTCCATTTCGTCGCCGCCGACCCGGATGGACTCGGAGGTCACGATGCCGCCGAGCGAGATCATCGCGACCTCGGTGGTCCCCCCGCCGACGTCGACGACCATGTTTCCGGTGGGCTCGTGCACCGGCAGCCCGGCGCCGATCGCGGCCGCCATCGGCTCCTCGATGATGTAAACGCGCCTGGCCCCGGCCTGGTGCCCGGCTTCCTTCACCGCGCTTTGCTCCACGCCGGTGATCCCGCTGGGCACGGCCACCACCAGCCGCGGCTTGGCGAGGTGCCGGCGGTGGACCTTCTGGATGAAGTAGTGCAGCATCCGCTCAGTGATATCGAAGTCGGCGATAACACCGTCCCTGAGCGGCCGGATCGCCACGATGTTGCCGGGCGTCCGGCCGATCATCCGTTTGGCTTGGACGCCGACCGCGACGATCTTGCCGGTATCCGTGTTGAGTGCCACCACCGACGGCTCGTTGAGCACAATCCCCCGCCTGCGGACGTACACCAGGGTGTTCGCGGTGCCGAGGTCGACCGCCATGTCACGGCCGAGGAACGCCAGCATGTTCCCCATGAGAAACGAGCCTTCTAACGAAACTATCTGCTGATGACGTTGAATGCGGATACCGGCGGCGGTGGCACCGTGTCATTTGTCGACCGGCGCGAAAAGGGTAACGAACTCCGGGAAGAAAATCTTGATCTGCCGCTCGCCTGGCTCAGGTGAGCCGGGGCCAAGCACGACGTGGTACGTAACTCCAACGCATAGTCACCGCTGATCGTGCCCGGCGTCGCCGAGCAAGCCTGGTCCGGATGCGGCGGCCGGGGCCGTGGCTGGCTTTCAGCGGGCACGGCGAAGCCTCTCTGCAAGCTCCCCGGACGTACCCGTCGGCCGGGCCCGGCCCGCTGTCGGCAACGCCGCAGCAGGCTGCCTCCAGCTGCAGAAACGCGCACGCAGCGGCCAGCGCAACCCTGGAGGCCGCGTCCGAGGGCGCGAACTTCCGCGAGCTCGGCGACGCGTGGGGCATCACCCGGCAGGGCGCCCTTAAGAAGTGGGGGCGGCTGGTCGAGGAGTGCGCCGCGCCCGACGCCGGGGACCGGGTCCGGCTCATATCGGAAGTCCGCTGATTCGCTGAACCGGGGCTTGATAACAACGGAACGGCCAGTGGCGATAGCGGGCTGGAGAACGCCGAGTTACCGCCACTGGCCGTTCGGATGCGGATCAACCCCCGCCTCGCTGCTGCTCATCGCCAACCGGTTCACCTCGGCCGTGCCGGGCTGCGGCGTGATCGACGACGGGCTCGGCACGGACCTTGCCCTGTCCTGCGGGCGGACGGTGCTCACCGCGTGGCAGGTGGCGGCAGTCGAGCAGGTGTGGCAGCAGGCCTTCGACCATGCCCAGTTCGTCTGGGAGACCCCGCACAGCTACCGCCGGCTCCCGCTGGATTCCCCCGCGCTGTACACCTACTTCCACCGGGACTTCCGGCTGATCCAGATGGACAGCTTCGGCGACCTGCTCTACAAGCGGGTCTCCGGCAGTGTTCCCTAGCTGACGGGTTCGGGAGAAGCCCGGCGACCCGGCCACCAGCTTGCTCAGTCAGCCGATCTCCCACAGCCGCACGGAGCGGTCCCCGTGCCCGGAGGCCAGCAGCCGCCCGTCGGGGCTGAACGCCACCGCCCGCACGACACCCGTCCGGGCGGCACGGTCAAACTGGAGGGCTGGCGCGTCGACCGGCTGCGCCGGATCCCTGATATCCGCCAGGGTGACAGTGCCGTCCCCGTGCCCGGAGGCCAGCAGCCGCCCGTCCGGGCTGAACGCCACCGCGTTCACCAGGCCGCGAACGGTGCCAACGCTGTGACGAGTGCGCAGACCCACCCGCACAGGACTCGATGGGTCGCTGACATTCCACAGCGAGACAAACCCTGATGACGACCCCGTGTCGCCAGCATTGCCGGAGGAGGCCCGCACATGCCCGCCGACGGTGGCGAGCAGCCGGCCATCCGGGCTGAACGCCACCGCCCGGACCGTGGGATAGCCCTGAGCGCCGAAGACTCTCGCCCACCAGCCGAGATCCTTGTCCTCTTCCCGGGCAAAGGCGATCCGCGCCGGACGCGCGGGGTCGGTGATATCCCAGAAGACCACGCCGTTCGTGGCGCCCATGGCCACGAGCCGCCCGTCGGGGCTGAAATCCACCGCCTTGACCACACCTGACCAGCCGGGGCGGCCCTGTTCAGCCAGCGCACTCCACTGCGCCGGATGCGCCGGGTCGGTGACATCCCACAGGCTCATGGTCTTGTCGCACCCACCGGCCAGCAGCCGCCCATCCGGGCTGAACCGGGCCGCGTTGACACCCCAGTCCCACGTGGAGCCCCGCCCTCTACGGCCAGGCCGGGGATGAGACAGAGTGGCTCGCTGCGCCGGATGTGCCGGGTTGGTGACATCCCACAGGCGCACCGTTCGGTCTATGCTTCCCGACGCCAGCAGCCGTCCGTCCGGCCGGAACGCCACCGCCTTCACCAGTGAGCGGTCGGTGGCAAATGCGGCGCACTGCACCCGGTCAGCGACATTCCACAAGATCATGTGGGCTTGGTCTGGTGCTCTGCGGCGGCCGCCGCCGCTCGACGCCAGTACCTTGCCGTCCGGGCTGAACGTCACCGCGGTCACCGGACCGCCGTGGCCGGTGAGGGTAGCGGCCAGGTTTGACGGCGGGGACGAGGGCCGTGAACGCTTCAGTATCGGCATGCCATCAGTCTCCCGCGCGGGTCCACGGTGAGCAACGGGGAGCAACGGGGAGCAACCCGCCTCATTCAGGCCGGGGATTGGCATGCGGGCTCCTTGGGGGCTGTAGGGTCCGGAGGATCATGAGCAATCGCACGTCGTTGGCCTGCAGTTTTCTCGCCGGTGAGCAATTCCGTCTTGCTGGCGTTCCGCGTGATCATGAGCACTGGGGCGCGGTGGCGGTGGGTGTGAGGTGGGCTCGCGGGAACATGTGCGGAACCCGCCCGCGCTGACAGTTACCAAAGACTGTCCGGCCCTACCGTCAGCAGAAGATCAGTGGCGGCCAAAAAGGTCACGTAACGTGACCGGCAGTCCCAGGCGCGAGCGCGCGTAGCCGATCTGCGCGGACATCGGCTCAACGCCGATCATTACTCGGACCGTGCAGATCTGGGCATTCTGCGCGGCGCGGCCAAGCCCAGAATGCGATCACTCGGACCGCGCCTGAACGTCAGCCGAGCGGCGGGAGCCTGGGCAGCGACCCGATCGGATCGGATCAGGATCGGCGGTGTTCTGGCTCGCGATGCAATCCTGGCTGGTACTGAGGCGCTCGAGGCGCCGCCTAGCCGCAAGGACCCGGATGCGTACCGATGTCGGCGAGCCTGATTCAGCCTGCTCTTTGGCCAGCCGCTCTAGCTCACACCCGACCTCTTCGCGGGCGAACGTGGCGTTCGATCGCGCCTGATAGGCATCCGCGCGTCGGCATTGTTGCTGGTCACCGGCCTCCTGCAGGCAGGCTCGGGACAGACGACGGACCTGGGCACGGCGGAGCCGGTCTTCCAGCAGCTCAGCTACGGGCTGGATGAGGCGCGGAAGCTGGCCGTGCCACTGCCGTGGAGGCTATCCGCGGCCGGGTCGAGCGCCTCGAGCAGATACGCGCAGGCGGCGGGTTCATGATGTCGGTCGCCATCCGGTAAGGGCTCATGGGAGGAACGGACGCACCGGACCGGCGGGAGCCGCACCGGTGTGCTGTGGGATGGCGGATGGTCAGGGACGCAGCCACCGACTGGGGCGGGGCCAGGGGCTCCCACTATCCGGCAGTGGTGTGACGAGGTCGTGGTCGAAGGCGAAAACCACGGCGGCGGCGCGGTCGCGCAACTGCAACTTGGGAATAGGTGGTTGATGTGCGTTTTGACCGTTCCCTCACCGACGAACAGCTCGGCGGCGATCTCGGCGTTCGTCTTGCCTTGCCCGATGAGCGCCAGCACCTCACGTTCGCGGCCGGTCAGGGCATCGAGATCGGCGTCCCGCCCGGCCCGCGGCGGCGTGGCCGACCGGTAGATGGCCAGCACCCGGCCGGTGACTGCCGGGTCGAGCCAGGCACCGCCGTCGGCGACCACGCGCACCGCCCGGTGCAGATCCTCGGCGGCCACGCCCTTGAGGAGGAAGCCGGACGCGCCGGCCCGCAGCACGCCGGCCGTCGTCGCCGGTCCCGGGGAAGACTCTCAGGAATATCTCCCGGGAATTCTCCGCGACGACACGGTAGGGGCTGATCACACGGATCTGTGACGCCTGGACCCCGCCGTTGTCGCGCAAGCCGGCGAGTACCTCGCGTAGCATGTTGCCTTCCGCCTGGATCCAGTTGCTTCCCCTGACGCTGGACCTGACATCAATCCAGGCGTTCTCGCCGTGAAACGGCTTCCGGTCCGCTGGCGTGCCGAACACCATGAGCCCGTTGTAGGCGATCGTGTTGCTCACCTCGAACATCGGGCGGTCGCAGCGCCGGTGCACCCGCAGCGGGGCGCCGACCCACACGTCCTCGCCCGCCGGGCCGGGCAGCGAAGTCCCGGCGATGGCGAGCCGGTCCGCGAGCTGCTGCGTGGAAGATCGGCTCGGCGCCCATACCGGATCGACCTTGAACTCCTCCAGCAGCGCCCGCTGTCCGCCCCACGGCAGGGTCACGACCGGCTCCAGCTGCAGCGGGTCGCCGACGATCACCGCGCGCCGGCACCGCCACAGCGCGCCGGCCGCGTTCTGCGGCGCGGCCTGGCCGGCCTCGTCGACCAGCAGCCAGCCGAGTGACTCCCGGCCGAGGCCGGTGAACATCCTGCCGACGGAAGCAAACGTGGTCGACACGACAGGCACCACGAGAAACAAGGTCTGCCAGGCGGCGAGGGTGGCCGCCGCGTCCTTCGGTCGGCCCTTGCCGTCGAGGATGTACATCATCGCGTTGAGGTTCCGGAAAATCCTGGGTCCGGCGTTCAGGATGAACGCCTTGTGCAGGGCGAGCGCCGCCAGGAACAGCCTGGTGCGGGCGCGGCTGAACTCTTCGTCCGCCCACGGGGCCGACAGCTCGCGCTGCTCGATCAGCTCCTGCCGCCCGGTCTCCCCGTACTCGGGGCCGTCCGGCACACGGTCGCCCCAGCGCCACCGGGCATCCTTGATGGCGCGTTCCGCGCTCTGGACGACCGCGTCTGCCTTGCCGAGGGCGTCGCTGGCCTGCCGCTCCGGGCGACGAGCCGCGGCGATCTCCCGGTCCAGCGCGGCGAGGGATTCCCGGGCGGTCACGGCGTCCGCCGCGGCCTGGCGCACCTCCTGCACGTGATCTTCCCGCCCCTCGTTCCACCTGCGCTTGCTGGCACGGGAGGCGAAGAGCCCGGGGCGGGTGTCCTTGTACGCGCTGGCGGTGGTGTTGGCTTGCGCCTGCCGGCGGGCGGCCGTGTCATTCGCGGAGGCCAGGGCGGGGCGGCGGGCTTCCGCCAGCACCCGTTCCGCGGCGGTTTCCCGGACGGCAGCAGCGGCCGCCTCACGTGCGCTCCGATGCTGCACGAGTTTGTTGGCATGGGCAGATACCGCGCGACGTTCGGCGGAAAGCGATTGAACCTTAGCCAGTGACCGGCGGAAGTCGCTGACGGCGCTGTGCCAATCGGGGACCTGCGGGGCGGTTCTGAGGATGTCGAGCAGGCCGGTACCGGTGCGTTCGTCCTTGCGCCTTCCGCCGAACCAGAAGTTGGTCACGAACGCGCCTCTGTTCCCGGAGTTTCCGAGGACGGCCGCCATCAATGCCCAGGCACCCTCGCCCGTGACTTCCCGTGCGGTCGCGGTGAAGTAGTCGACTTCCGCGGCGGCCTCGCGCCATTCGTCGGCGACGCCGCCCGGGCCGGGGATCTCGGAGGTGACGTTCTCGACCGCGGCATTGTTCGACGACGCGACCACGATCTCATCGCCGGCCAGTTCCGGCCGCAGTGGGTAGATGCGGTGGGTCCAGGACGGCGTCACCCAGGTAAGGGGCCGGTCAGTGAACGCATGCTCCGGGCTGGGCAGGCCGGCGAGCTTGATCGCCCGCCGCACCACGACCGCGGCCACCACGTCACGGAGCATGGTGGTCTTGCCGGTGCCGGGCGGCCCGTTGACGGCGAACAGGCCAGGCTGGCCATCGCCGTGGTCGCGCATGATGGAGTTGACCGCGAACTGCTGGCTGATGGCCAGCGGGCGGTCCGTGGCGGTGACCCACCGGCCCGGCGGGATGAGGTCCGGGCGGCACGAGCCGAGCACGTGTTCCGGATCGGAGCGGACATCCTTCCGGCGCGTCGTGCGGACACGGTCTTCCGGCGTTAGGTAGCTTGCCAGGGCACGGCCGGCGTTGTCTGCGCGCAGGGCCTCGGCGACCAGCTTCAGGTCCTCAGCGAGGAAACTGTTCAGGAACGGATCGGCCTTGCCCTCCGCGTGGCTGTCGATCTTGACCTGGCGGCTGCGTACCCGGACGCCGCGCGGCTGCAGGCAGTCCGTGACACCAAGCTGGGCGGCGAGCCAGGAGATGAACGCCTGGAGGTCCTCGCCCGTGATGGCGGTCAGGTCCAGGCGCGTCACTTCCCTGTGGGTGCCGTCGTCGGCGTCTCCCGGCTCGTCGGCGCCCTGGCCATCGGCCGTCTTGTCCTCCTTCCGTCCCACGGCAGAGTCGGTGAGAGACTTGGCGGCGTTCGCCGCGACGGCCGTGAGTCCCGCCCCGATTGGGCCGAGCGGAGTGAGTACCCCCGCGACCGCGGCACTTACCGCGCCGGCGACGCCGTCGGGTACCGCGCCCCGGATTGCCGCACCGAGTACCCTCACCCCGGCCCGTACCCTCGACTGCCTTGCGAGGCTGTCGGCGTACCGTTCGGTGTCCGCCGCGATGTCACCGATCGGGGAAGCGCCCTGACTGACCCGGCCGACGCCCCATGCGCAGGCGGAGACGACCATGGAATCCGGGACGAGGAAGCCATCCTCGTTGACGGTGCACGCGAACAGGGCGGATTTGCCCTTCGGAGGCGGTTCCTCGTCACGATCCTGGCCGTACCTGCTGACGAGGACATCGCGAACCCGGCTCAGTTCGTACAGCCCTCCGTACACCTCGTGCCGCCAGGCATAGCCAGCTTTCGCCTCCGGGAGACGGGAGCGATGTTCCCAGGGCACCCGATCGCGGCGCTGGAGGTCGACCGTATGGTTCTTCGGGTCGAGCTTGGGCAGCGACTGCGGGCTGAAGATCTCGACCGCCTGCCAGAACTGTACGATCCGCACCGGATCGTCGGCCATGCTTACCACCGCCTCAGGACAGTGCCGCATCGTCTGCCGCTGTAGCGGCTAGCGGATCGCCAAGAGCAGGGAGTTTATCCACCATTACACCACGTCACGACGATATCCTAATGAATCGCCGTGAACTTAGCGCAGTGGCCATGGTCGGCGGCGAAGTTCAGCCACCGGGTACGACCACCGCGGATGACAGTCCGCTTGACCCCCCGAACCGGTCGGCGTGCCTAGACGGTGGCGGTCGCCGGATTGACCTCCTGGGAGGCGCCGCAATGGAACGCCACGCCGGTGCGACAGCAGGGTCTTCAGCGCGTCCGAAGAGCAACGAAAGCTCGGCCGACGGAGGCTGGACCCACCATGGCCCCGCCGACCCACAAAAAGGATGAGCTGGAAATATATAGTTCCAGCTCTCAAAGCGTGCGCCGCCAGGGACACGAACCCCGAACCCGCGGATTAAGAGCAAACATCGGCATGCACAGGTCTAGACCACCACCATAGCCGCGGGTGTCTGGCCACAGCGGGAAGAGGCTATGACCATCGTCGGCAAAGGTATAGATGCCTGGCGCGACGCAATATGCCGGTGCAGTCGGAGCCCGGCGGAAGCGACCGACACGGTTCGCTATCCCTGCTGGCAGCGCCCCGGATCGATGTTGCCTGATAACGCCTCCGACAGACTGGGCCTGCTGGGCAGTGGCTGGAGAACCTACGGCGCACCGCCAGCCGCTCCGAATCCTCCTGGCGGGGGGGCGCCTGTGGGTTCCAAAAACTCAGCCGCTAGATGCTAGGAGACGGGATCGGTACCGCCGACAGTCGGCTGTTGCACATTTCTGTGATACCTGTTACACATTTCTGTGATACATTGACGGCATGACGACCCTCGGAGAGCCATCAGTGGGGCTGCGGGAGTTGCGCCACCACACCAGTGAGGTGATCGCTCGCGTGCGCCGGGGTGAGACGATCGAAGTCACCGAGCACGGAACGCCTGTCGCCCGGCTGGTCCCGTTCGAGCGGCCTGAACGTCCCGCGATCCTTGCCCGGCTGGAGGCTGAAGGGCGCCTGCGTCCCGCCAAGAACCCTGGCTACATGCCCCAGCGGCTGCACCCAGTTACCGGTGCGGACCCGAACCCGCTCACGCGGGCACTGCTGGAGGAGCGCGAGAGCGAGCGCTGACGACCCATGGCTCTCTACTACCTGGACACCAGCGCCGCGTTCAAGCTCCTGGCCGCCGAGGAGCACGCTGACGCGTTTCTCGCCTTCTACCGTGAGCACCGCGGCGACAACTGGATCAGCTCGGACCTGCTGCGGATCGAGGTCAGTCGTGCCGTGGCACGAAACTGGCCCGCGCTGATCCCTGATGCTCAGCGGCTGCTAGATGCTTTCGAGTATGTCCAGATCGACGAGGACGTCGTCCGCTCCGCCATCGTCGAGCCCGACCGGCTGCTGCGCTCCCTGGACGCGATCCACCTGGCGACAGCACGGCTGCTCGGCCCGGAACTCACCACCCTGCTCACCTATGACGACCGGCTCGCCAAAGCCGCCGCAGACGCCGGGATACCTGTCCTTGCACCACACGATGCCTGAACGCTGTCCCTGCAGAAAACCACAATCACGCCCCCGGCGCGGTCACGCCGCTGAACCCGGAAATGGTCCAGATCGGTGACACCGTCGGGCAGTGGGCGTAGCGGCGCGGTTTGCTTAAGGGTTCGGTGCGGCCGATGTGTGTTGTTGCGACCTCGTGTCGCAACAACACTGCCCGGCCGCACCGCACCCTCGGCCAGCTCACCCCGGCTCAAGCCGGCACCTGTCCACCAGAACCGGTCAACCTCGCCGAGCACCGGATCCGCCGGAAGCAGGTCCTCGGCGGGCTCACCCACGAGTACTACGTCGCTGCCTAACTGCCCGCAGGACACCCCGAATCGCATTTCCGAGCCCCACAGCATCCAGCAGCGCCGCCAGTTCCCCCAGTTGAGCCGGGGCGAGCTTGCACTTCGCCCCGCCCGCGCCCCTGGAGGCCAGCGCGGCCCGGCCCCCGGCCGCCAGCGCCCGCCGCCACCGGAGGAACGTCCATTTTCGTGTAGTCAGGCGGCGGTGCCAGGACAGCAGCGTGCCCGGCGTGACGAGCCGGGCATTTCTGTCGGCGCTAGGGCTCGTCGATGATGGTGAAGCGGGCAGGTTCGGCGAGCACCCGCGCGGCGGAGTCGAGGTCCGCCAGCCGGGCGGCCAGGGTCGCGGTCGCTAGCCGTTCGGGCAGCGCCTCGTTGAACTTCAGGCCAGCCAGGGCACGCTTGTCCACCTCGGGCAGGCATAGCCGCTCGGCGGCGTCCGCCGTTCCCGCCTTCCACATCTCGCGGGTCAGGTCGGCGCGCATCCGGATGCTGGCGTCGTCGAAGCGCTGGACGTCGTCGGTCAGGCCGGACAGGGTCGCGGCGAGGGTGGCGTTGGCGCGGTATCCGGCCCAGGTCCACCAGCGGACGTCCGGGCCGGCCCGGACGATCACGGTGCCTGCCGGGTGCACGGTAGGGACGTGCTCGCTCCGGACGTCGGCCATGGTCCGTTTGGCCCGCTGGGTCAGGGCCACCGGCGGATCCGCGCCGAGCAGCACCTCCCGGGCGGCCCGGGCCAGCGCGAAGCTGGCCCCCGAGACGCCGGGGGTGAGCCAGCGGGCCTTGCCGCCACCCGGGGCGGGCTCGACGTAGCAGCGGCGGCGTTTCCAGTCGGTCCAGGTCACCTTCCAGCTCCGGCCGCCGAGCAGGAGCAGCCGGGGGCCGCCGGTCTTCTCGGTCAGCAGCATCGGGTCGGTCCGCCCGACCTCCTGCCGGCCAGCCAGCACGGTGAACTGCGGCGGGGCGGTGAACACCGCCGTCATGCCCATGAAGTGCCGGTGCCCGAACCGCTGCTCGGCGGCAGGGCCGATGAACAGCAGCTCGCCGTCCTGGTCGATGAACCCCTGCTCGACCAGGTGCCGCAGGATGGGCTCGGCGCTGCGGTCGAACGGGGCGAGCCCGTTCCACGCCTGCACCCAGAGTCGGCTGCCGATCCGGTGTTCCTGCAGGCACAAGGCGAGCAGCTGCTGGGCGACGATGTGCCGCGGCTGCGGCGGCGGCAGCACCGGCTCCACGTATCCCTGGCCCCACAGGTGCAGCAGCCCGGCGGCCCGCAGCAGCGGGCCGGTGCCCAGCGCGAGGAACAGGCAGTTCCGGCTGCTCCCGGGCCGCCGTCCGGTCCGCCCGGTGCGCTGCAGGAACGAGGCCACGCTGGGCGGGTCGTTGACCTGGATGACCCGGTCCAGGTCGCCCACGTCGATCCCCAGCTCCAGCGTCGAGGTTGCCACGATGACGCAATCCCGCGCCTCGGCGAACGCCTGCTCGGCCCGGTGCCGCTCGTCCAGCGGCAACGACGCGTGGGACAGGAACGTGGTGACCCCCCGCTCCCGCAGCGCGGCGCCGATCTCCTCGACCAGCTGCCGGGAGTCGCAGAACACCAGCCGCTTCTCGCCCCGGTGCAGCGAGGCGATCACGGTGGCGGCGTTGCTCACCGACCCCACATAGTCCAGCTCGATGTCCCCAGGCGGCGGCTTCGCTCCTGACGCGGCGGCCACCTCAGGACAAACAACCACGGCCGAACGATCCCCCCTGCTTGCTCCCTGCAGCCAGTCCAGCAGCCCGGCGGGATTCCCCACGGTGGCCGACAGCCCGATCCGCTGGATAGGCCGCCCGGCCACCCTGGTCAGCCGCTCCAGCACGGCCAGCAGATGCCAGCCGCGGTCGTCACCGGCGAAGGCATGCACCTCATCCACGACGATCGCCCGCAGGCCGGTGAACAGGCGGCCGTGCTCGACCTTGAGGCTGATCAGCATGGCTTCCAGCGACTCCGGCGTGGTCAGCAGCACATCCGGCGGTTCCCGCAGGATCCGCTGCCGCGCCGACGCGGTGACGTCGCCGTGCCAGAGGCCGACCCTTCGTCCCAGCCACCCCGCGTAGGTTTCCAGCCGGGGCAGCAGGTTGTTCAGCAACGCCTTGAGCGGGCAGAGGTAGATGACCGAGATCCCAGACCAGCCCTGCGTGTCCATCGCCGTCAGCAGCGGGAAGATCGCGGCCTCGGTCTTGCCCCCTGCCGTCGGCGCCAGCAGCAAGACGTCCGCGCTGTCCAGCACCGGGCCGGCGGCCTCGTCCTGCAACACCCGCAGCGACCGCCAGCCCAGCGTGTTGACAATGTGGTGCACGACAACCGGGTGCAGCCGGTCCAGCGCGGAACTCACGACGACACCCCGGCTCGGCGTTCCTCAGCATCATCGTCAGGCACCCCGCAAGGCTATCCACGGTTACCGGCACCACGCGCTGGTAAACGCGGTCGTCAGGACAGCGTGCGGCCTTCCTGCGCGGTGGCCTGGATGAACGCGCTCCCTGACTTCGGGCCGACCCGCTGCGCGGCCCGGGAGATGTCCACCGCCCGCCGGTAGTCCCCCTCGGTCACCGCCTGCCAGGCCTGGGTCTCCAGGCGCCAGGCGGCGATCTCGGCGTGGCCAGTCTCGCGGGCCAGCTGCGTGACGGCCATCCCAGAGGATCTGGAGGCGTTCTGCGGAAGTTGACACGGAGCGCCATCAGTACGACTTGACTAGACTAGACCAATACCTTACCCTGGTGGCATGTCTGAAAGTGTGAACGTCTACGAAGCTAAGACCCGCTTGTCGCAACTGCTGGATCGCGCCGCTGCCGGCGAAGAGATCATCATCGCGCGGGCAGGTCGCCCAGTCGCGCGCCTGGTGGCATTGGCCGAGCCGTCACGTCAGCGGATGCCAGGTGGATGGCGCGGCAAGGTCAGTATGGCCGCCGACTTCGATGAGCTGCCGGATGAGATCGATGCCGCATTCCGAGGGGATCGTCCGTGAGGCTCCTGCTGGACACGCACGCCTTGCTGTGGTGGCTGGCTGACGAGGGGCTGACTACGCAGGCTCGAGATGCAATCGCCGATCCGGCCGCTGTCGTCGTAGTGTCGGCTGTGAGCGCGTGGGAGATTTCCATCAAGAAGGCGCTGGGGAAGCTGGCCGCGCCGGATGACCTTGAGTATCAGGTGCAGGCAGGTGGCTTCCTACCGCTGCCGATCAGCATTGCCCACGGCGTAGCGGCCGGGCGGCTCGTCCGCCACCATGAGGACCCTTTCGACCGGATGCTCATAGCCCAGGCGCAGGCGGAAGGGCTGACCATCGTGACACGAGATAAGCGCTTTGCCGACTACGGTGTCGCGCTGCTACCCGCCTGAAAGCTAGCGATCGTGCGGGCGCGCTGTTTGACTGAGGAAGCCCTCTGTTGCCCAGGGCTGGAAGCGATGGCGACGCTGTTAAGGAGTTCATAGGTTCTGATCGGGAGCGGTGCTCTGCAACAGCCCTTGAGCGTGCCGGGGCCAGCCGCGTGTGGCACGCATGTGGCAGGCACTCAATTCGTGATGTCGGCCAGCCACGGCGACAGCGATCCTGCTGGTTTATTCCTCGGTCATGCGGCGAGGTGGAGTTCGAGGCGTGCGAGGTGAGTGGTTCTGCGCCGGTCGAGGGGGGTGCCGTTCCAGTACGCTTCCAGCCGCAGGAGGTTGAGGGCGCAGGCCATGTATACGTGGTCGAGGCGGGTTTTAGGCAGCCCGCGGTAGCGTGCGCGCCGGGCTCCGTGCGCGGTGGCCTGGTGCATGGTTCCCTCGACGCCGGCGCGGCGGGCGTAGTCGGCCTGGAACGGGATCGTTTTCTCCGCGGCGCGGGCGGCTGCCTGGGCTTCGGCTATGTCGCGGGGCGGCAGCGTGAGCTGCCGCCGCTTGCCTTTGGTGCACAGGGACCTTGCGGGGCAGGGGCCGCAGTCGGCGGCGGAAAACTGCGCGACGATCGCGTCCTTGCCCCTTTGGGCGCACGGGGTCCACGACGCGGCGGTCTTGCCCTGCGGGCAGGTGACGGCCTGACGGTCGTAGTCGATGGTGAAGTCGGCGCGGGCGTACCCGTTGCCGGCGCGGGCCTGGGCGGAGGTGTCGGCTAGCAGCGGGCCGATCAGCGCGATGCCGTACCGGGCGAGCTCGGCGACGACAAGGCCGGCGCTGAGGTAGCCGGAATCAAGGTAGTGCCGTCCCGGGGCCAGGTTCTTTCCCGTCAGGCGGTCGTCGATGACACTGGTCATCCGGCTGTCGGGCACCGTGGCATCAGTGGTCTCGACGTGGGTGATCAGGTTCGGGAACGCCTCGCTGGCGCAGCCCGCGAGGTGCCCGGTACTGCCCGCTCCGGGACTGCCGGGCTCGCTGCCGTCCGTTCCGCCGCCGCCCGGGCATTGCGCGCAGTCGCAGGGCGGTGCATCGTCGCAGGTCTCGGTCACGTGCAGTTTGTATCCCAGCCAGAACTGCTCCCGCTTGACGCCCCACCGGGCATCAGTGTCATACGGTGAGGCGATGCGGGCTTTACCGTGCGGGAGACCGTCACCTTCTGGTTCCTTCTCCCTCCGCTTGATCACCTCCCTGCCGTCTGCGCTGATGGCGCGGGTGTAGTTCTGCAGCAGGACCTGCCGCAGGATACCGGCCGCGGGGATCTCCCGCAGCCATGCCGGCGCCGACGGGTCGCAGACGGCTTCCAGCAGCGCGTACCCATCGCGGGCATAGGCGATGGCGAGCCTGTCGCGCTGGGCCTGGGAGACCGGGGGCCGCCACGATGTCATCGGAGTGCCGTAACGGCGGGCGAAATCGCTGACGCAGATCCGCTGTGCGAGCCAGTCCGGGTGCGCGGCGGTCAGGGCTTCCAGCGCGGCCCGGACAGCTTCCCCGGCCAGCTCCAGCCGGTTCAGCGCCGCCACCGCCGCGACCACGTGCGTGGAGTCCGTCCGCTGCTTCCCGCCCTCAGCCACCAGCCCGCCAGCCGCCAGCTGCTCCAGCAGCGCATCCAGGACGGCCTGTTCCAGTTCCGCACCGGCGACCTTGCCGCGGAACTCCGACAGGACCGAATCGTCGAACCCCGGGTCATCCAGCGGCAGGCCCATCAGGTACTTCCAGTCCAGCCGCATCCGGACCGCGTCCGCTGCCATCCGGTCCGTCAGCTTCTCCGCCCGCTGCAGCACCGTCACCAGCGCCAGCCGCGACGGCGACCACCCCGGACGGCCCCGGTCCCCGAACGCGGACGCGAACTCCCCGTCATGCAGCCACTCGCCCAGCCGGTCACGGATCTGCACCGCCAGCGGCCGCGGCGTCTTCCTTCCGCGGTACATGGACGCGATCGCCGCAGTGATCTGCGGATCCGGCTCCGGCCAGGCTGCAGGCTGCATGGACATGACATACCCGATTCTGCGGCCGGAACGAGGGGCACGGAAAGAAGAACGACCACAGACAGCACCCTGGCCAGTACAACCGCCCGGATCGAGCACCTTGCCCGGCGTGTCACGAATAAACCAGCAGGATCGTACGAGTGCTCAAAGCGTGAGGCACCGGGCGTCTTTGCGCGGGCGTCCTAGTG
>OCTA010002840.1_pt1 | contig 15555 bp, 14 predicted proteins | sample 1538991 | NCBI WGS metagenome assembly OCTA01 (sample SAMEA3539302, study PRJEB22396) | soil metagenome | biome: tundra; feature: field; material: soil | place: USA | collected 2010-05 | depth 0.15 m | reverse complement strand
AGAGCGCCGCGCCGCTGTGCGACGAGCGCGGCCGGCTGCGGGGCGCCATCCTGGTGTTCCGCGACATCACCGGCCGGCGGCAGCTCGAGGAGCAGCTCAGCCACGCGCGCAAGATGGACGCCGTGGGGCGCCTGGCGGGCGGAGTGGCGGGCGACTTCAACAACGTCCTCACCGTCATCACCGGCTACAGCGATCTGCTGCGCGCCCAGATACCCGCCGCCAGCCCGTTGCGCCGCTTCGCCGACGAGATTCTCTATGCCGGCGAACGCGCCGCCGCGCTCACGCGCCAGCTTCTCACGTTCTCGAGCAGCCAGGCGGCGCAGCCCAAAATGACCGACCTGAATGGCTCGATCGCGGGCATGGAACCCATGCTGCGCCGGTTGCTGGGCGACTCGGTGGAGTTGATTGTGCTGCCCGGACCGGCACTTGGCCCCGTGCAAATCGACGGCGCCCAGATGCAGCAGGCGATCATGAATCTGGCCACCAACTCGCGCGAGGCCATGCCCAACGGCGGCAAGCTGGTGCTGGAAACCTCCAACCTGGAGCTGGACGAGGCTGCCGCCAAGAAGGCCGGCGTGAAGCCCGGCGCATACGTGATGCTGGCGGTGAGCGATACGGGATCGGGCATGGACGCCGAGACCCGCTCGCGATTGTTCGAGCCCTTCTTCACCACCAAGGAGCATGGCAAAGGCAGCGGGCTGGGGCTCTCCATGGTTTACGGCACCGTGAAGCAGAGCGAGGGTTACATCACGGTCTACAGCCAGGTGAACTGTGGCACTATATTCGAGATTTACCTGCCCCGCAAGGAGCCGGCCACTGCGGTGCTTCCGGCGCGCCGGCCGGCGGCGTCCAAAGGCTCCGAGACCATACTGCTGGTGGAAGACGAAGAGGGCGTCCGGAAGCTGGTATCCGCGGTGCTCCACAATGGGGGCTACACCGTGATCGAAGCCGCCAACGGCAGCGCCGCGCTTTCGGTCTACGAGAAGAACTCGCACAAAATCGATCTGGTGCTGATCGATGTGGTGATGCCGCAGATGAGCGGCTTTGAGCTCGGCCGGGAGCTTGCGGGAAAGAATCCGGACCTGCAGGTGCTGTACATGTCCGGCTACCGCGACAACCCCACTAGCAGTCCGCCGGGCGAGCGTCCGAAGGCGTTCCTGAACAAGCCATTCACGCCCGACATCCTGCTGGCCAAAATCCGCGAGGTGCTGGATGAGGGCGGCGGTCTTCGCGCGCCGGGGTGATGGGGGGTGCGGCTTGGCAGGCGAAACCGCCTGCCCCACCAAAGCATCCAGACTGCCGGGTGCCTAACCGTTTTCGGGATTTCTGACTGAAAGCAACTCCTTGAATTCGCAGCCGCCTTGCGCTACCTTGAGGATTCCTAAGGAAGGCTGAGGTAAACCAACCCTGATATCCTATTTGGGGTAGGCCCATCCTCGGGACTATCGCCCCATTTCCAGGAGGTTTTCATGCGAACAGTATCTTCGACTAAGCTCCGCGCAGTCCGCGCGTTTCTCGCGCTGCTGTGGATGGCCCTTTTGGCTCTACCTTTAATGGCACAAGGTCAAGGCGGTGAAGGCGGCGAAGCCAGCCTGCACTTGCCGGATCTGAACAGCGCCACTTTTCTGGGCGGCATCGGCGGCCGCAGCCTGCTGATGTTCGGTCTGGTGTTCTGCGTACTAGGCATGATTTTCGGCCTGATTATTTATATGCGGCTGAAGAACATGGCCGTGCATAAGTCCATGCTGGAAGTCTCCGAGCTCATCTACGAGACTTGCAAGACCTATCTGGCCACCCAGGGAAAGTTCCTGATCCTGCTGGAGTGCTTCATCGGCGTCATCATCGTGTTCTACTTCGGCTTCCTGCAGAGCTTTGCTGCCGGCAAGGTGGCCATCATTCTGTTGTTCAGCATCATCGGCATCGGCGGCAGCTATTCGGTGGCGGCGTTCGGGATGCGCGTGAACCCCTTCGCCAACTCCCGCGCGGCCTTCGCCAGCCTGCGCGGCAAGGCCTTCCCCTGTTACGACATTCCATTGCAGTCCGGCATGAGCATCGGCATGCTGCTGATCTCGGTCGAGTTGATGATGATGCTGATCATCCTGCTGTTCATTCCGGGCGATCTGGCCGGCCCGTGTTTCATCGGTTTCGCGATTGGCGAGTCGCTGGGCGCCGCGGCCCTGCGCGTGGCGGGCGGCATTTTCACCAAGATCGCGGATATCGGCGCGGACCTGATGAAGATCGTCTTCAAGATCAAGGAAGACGACGTGCGCAACCCGGGCGTGATTGCGGACTGCACTGGCGACAACGCGGGCGACTCCGTGGGACCATCGGCCGACGGTTTCGAGACTTACGGCGTCACGGGCGTGGCCCTGATCACCTTTATCCTGCTGGCGGTCAAGCAGCCCGAGATGCAGGTGCGGTTGCTGGTCTGGATCTTCGTCATGCGCGTGATGATGATCGTCTCCTCCGCGGTGAGTTACTTCATCAACGGCATCGTCGCCAAAGCCAAATACGCGGATGTAGCGAAGATGAACTTCGAGGCGCCACTGACCTCGCTGGTGTGGCTGACTTCGCTCATCTCCGTGGGACTTACTTACCTGGTCAGCTACTTCATCATTCCGGTCCTGAACGGCGACACCAGCTTGTGGTGGAAGCTCTCCACCGTCATTACCTGCGGCACGTTGGCCGGTGCGATTATCCCCGAAGGCGTGAAGGTATTTACGTCCACCCAATCGAGGCACGTGCGCGAGATCGTCAATTCCGCGCGCGAAGGCGGCGCTTCATTGTGCATTTTGTCCGGTCTTGTGGCCGGCGACTTCAGCGCCTACTGGCTGGGCTTCTCCATCCTCGGCCTGATGAGCATCGCCTATGGAGTCAGCACCCTGGGGCTCGCCAGCCTGATGGTGGCGCCGGCCGTGTTTGCCTTCGGACTGGTGGCTTTCGGCTTCCTCGGTATGGGTCCGGTCACCATCGCGGTGGATAGTTACGGCCCAGTGACCGATAACGCCCAGTCCGTGTTCGAGCTTTCGACCATCGAGACGCTGCCGGGCATCGAAGCCGAGATCCAGCGCGATTTCGGATTCAAACCGAACTTCGAGAAGGGCAAGGAAAATCTGGAAGAGAACGACGGGGCCGGCAACACCTTCAAGGCTACCTCCAAGCCGGTGCTGATCGGCACTGCGGTGGTGGGCGCCACCACTATGATCTTCTCGATCATTGTGGCGCTCACTGACGGTCTGACGACCCACCTTGCCAACCTCTCGATCCTCTACCCGCCCTTCCTGTTGGGTCTGATTGCCGGCGGCGCGGTGATTTATTGGTTCACGGGCGCATCCATGCAGGCGGTCACCACCGGCGCATATCGCGCGGTGAAATTCATCAAGGAGCATATCAAGCTGGAGAGCTCCGAGAAGGCCTCCGTATCCGACTCCAAGAAGGTGGTGGCCATCTGCACGCAGTACGCGCAGAAGGGCATGCTCAACATCTTTATCGCCGTGTTCTTCGCCACGCTGGCCTTCGCGTTCTTCGAGCCTTTCTACTTCATCGGCTACCTGATCTCGATCGCCATATTCGGCTTGTTCCAGGCCATCTTCATGGCCGACGCCGGGGGCGCCATGGACAACGCCAAGAAAATTGTCGAGACCGAGTTGAACATGAAGGGCACCGAACTGCATGCCGCCACGGTGGTGGGCGACACAGTGGGCGATCCGCTCAAAGACACCAGCTCGGTGGCGCTGAATCCCATCATCAAGTTCACCACGCTGTTCGGGCTGCTGGCCGTGGAACTGGCGGTATCGTTGAACAACAAGCAGGGCAATACGCTCTCGACCGTGCTGGGCGTGGTGTTTTTCCTCGTTTCGGTGACGTTCGTGTACCGTAGCTTTTACGGCATGCGGATCGAATCGAAATAGGGAGGGCTATGTCCCGCGCATCTCTGGTTGTGACGTTGCTAGGGTGCGCGCTCTCGCTCAAGGCGCGAGTCCTGGGACGCGTTGCGGGGCCTCGCACCAGGCGAGAAGATCAAGGCCGTCGATACGGCCCATCGGGAATATAAGGGGGCATTCACGGCGTTCTCGGAGCGCGGCATCTCGCTCGAGACGCGCAGCGGCGTGGTGGAAATCGAACGCGCACGGGTGCACCGCGTGGAGATCCGCGCGAATTCCCGCCGCGTGCGCAACATTATGGTCGGCGTGGGCATCGCCTTCGACCAGACGCTCGGCGCTCTATTCCGCAACGAACAGGGAGAAAGCGGGGGGGCGCGTGCGGGCGATTCCAGGCGCAGCCAGGGAGTCAGAATCGGGGCGCAACAATGCGCGAGTTCCTCGGCTTCCGGCGACCTCCGCACGACAGTTATTGAGGCTCGCACAATACAGTGACAGCCGGACCGCCTTCGTGGCGCACGCTTCAGCGTGCTGCCGTGGGCTTCAGCCCACGGCCAGACGGCGAACTGAAGTTCGCCGCGGCACGCTGAAGCGTATGCCACAGTATTGCCGGACCTGTCACCGTATTATGCGAAGCTCAACGCTCGCCTTGGCAGTCCCCACCACGTTCACACCTGCCTGTCGGTGTGCCCCCCGAGTCATGTCGACTCCACACTCCCGATCTGCTTCGCGATCCGGTTTTTCAATTGCTCTTCCTGGAACGTATAAGGATTCCAAGGATTGGCCGGCAGTTGCGCAACGATCGTAGCGGCGGAGGACGCTTCGGCCAGGGTTACGGCCGGGAAGCCCAGGGCGTCGGCGAGCAGGCAGGCGGTGTGCGTGAGCGATACCAGGTCCTGCTTCGCCGCGGGCATTTCGCCGTGATGGCAGCCCGCTACACGCGAATACTCGGACGGAAAGCCCCACCGCTGGGTGAGCATCAAGCCGGCCTGGCAGTGGTCCATCTCGAATAGGCGGCGCTCGGATTCCAGGCAGTCGGCCAGGGTGTTGTGCCGGGTCTCGAACAGCGGCGCATACCGTTCGCCAAAGGCCGTCAACAGTCCCAGCCGTCCCACATCGTGGATCAAGCCAGCCGTGTACGCCCGGTCTTTGGCGATCTCGTACAGCGGTCCCAATTCTTCGGCCAGGAGCGCCGCGGCCATGCTGTGCTGCCAGCAGGCTTGCATGATTTTGGCGTTCGCCGGATGGCGCGCGAAGGCCCTCAAAGCCACGGTCAACGTCAGGGATCTGGTTCGGTCGAAGCCCAGCACCAGGATTGCCCGCGCCAGATTGTCGATGTGGTGCGCCGTCCCGTAAAACGACGAGTTGGCGACCGCCAGCACCTCCGCGCTCAGCGCCGGATCGGTCCGCAGCAGGCCAGCGATTCCGCGCACCTCCACCTCCTCACTTGCGAGGAGGTTCAGCATTTTCAAAGCCACCGGCCGGAAAGCCGGCAGTTGACACAGGCCATTCCGAGCCTGAATGGCCGGCGGCACGCCGCCCATGCCGCTGCCCGGAGTTTCCGTCATGCATCCCACACGCATCTATCGGCAGGATGCGGCGCAACTTCACGGGGGGATCTCCCCTTCGTCGCCATAACCCGATATGGCTATCCTATTATTATGCCGGACACATCCGGGAAATTCCGTGAGGCGGGCCGCGAACAGGAGAGCTTCTTCGCGCCCGTCGAAAAGCGGCTGCTCATCCGCATGGCACGCGCCACGCCGCGCTGGATCAATTCCGACCACCTGACCCTGCTCGGCTTCGTTTCCATGTTCTTCGCCGGCCTGTGTTACTGGCTGGCGCGCTGGAATAAGTACATGCTGCTGGCGGTGGTCTTCTGGCTGGCGGCCAACTGGCTGGGCGACAGCCTGGATGGCACGCTGGCGCGTGTGCGCAACCGGCAGCGGCCGCGCTACGGCTTCTACGTGGATCACATCACCGACGCCTTCGGTACGTTGTTCCTGGTGGGCGGCATGGGCCTGTCGGGTTACATGAGCCCCATGGTAGCGGGGGTTTTGCTGGTGGCTTATTTCATGCTGTCGATCCAGGCTTACCTGGCGGCTTACGCGCTGGGCACATTCCAACTCTCGTACTGGAAGTTGAGTCCCACAGAGCTGCGATTGCTGTTGGTGGCGGGTAACCTTGCACTGCTATACCAGCCGATGGGCAATCTGTTTGGATACCGCTTTCCCCTGTTCGATGCGGGCGGCGTGGTGGGGATCGCAGGAATATGGCTGGTGCTGATCGCTTCGAGCATCCGCAATACAGCGGCGCTGTACCGGGCGGAGCGATTGCCGCCGCTATAGCCATTGACAATATATCCAGTATGGCTATAATGGGTCCATGAGGGACCCTCAACCGCCGCCGGATTCGTTACTGCCTCTTCCTCCGGCAACCTTTCACATTCTGCTCGCCGTGGCCGAAGAGGACCGGCACGGCTACGCCATCATCCAGGACGTGGCCGCCCGCACGAACGGCGAACTTAAGCTGAGTGCCGGGACGCTTTACCGCTCGATCCAGCGGATGCTCGAACAAGGATTGATCGTGGAGACCCAGGATCGTCCCGCTCCGGAGCTGGACGACGAACGCCGCCGGTATTACCGGATCACGCCGTTCGGCGCGGCCGTGGCGCGGGTTGAGGCGCGCAGGCTCACACAGCTCGTCCGGATGGCGCGCGACCGGGGATTCGTGGCGGGGAGGGCATGATGCGCGTCTACGATCTGCTCTTGAGGCTATATCCGGCGTCGTTCCGCGCGGAATACGGCGAAGAGATGCGCGCGATCTGGGCCCGCCGCCGACGCGACGCCTCGGGGCCGCTGGCGGCGGCCGTCCTTTGGATCGCGACGGCGTGCGAGGTCCTCATCAATGCCGCGGCAGTGCATTGGGACATTCTCCGCCAGGATCTGCGCTACACGGCGCGCACGCTGGCGCGCTCTCCCGGATTCGCGCTCACCGCAATGCTGGTACTGGCGCTGGGAGTGGGCGCCAACACGGCGGCGTTTTCGGTGACGGATTTCGTGCTGATCCGGCCGCTGCCGTTTCCCGATTCGGAGCGCTTGGTAAAGCTATGGGAGAAGGTGCCCGGCTATTCGCAGATGGAGTTATCGCCGGCCAACTATGTCGATTGGAAGCGCATGAGCAAGTCCTTCGAACGCATGGGCGCGTTTTGGGATACCTCGGTGAACCTGGTGGGACAGGGCAACCCGGAGCGGCTCGAAGGGGCGGCCATCACCGCCGATCTGTTTCCGCTGTTGGGCGTGCAGCCCGCGATGGGGCGCTTGTTCACGGCCGCGGAGGACCGCGAAGGCGCACCGGGAACGCTGCTGCTGAGCTACCAGTTGTGGCAGGCGGTATTCGGCGGCGACGCCGGTGTGATCGGGCGGCGAGTGAATCTGGACAACGAGCCGTTTGTGGTGATCGGCGTGATGCCGCGCGATTTCCATTTTCCGAGCCGCGATGCCGAACTATGGATGCCAACGCGATTCCATGAGCACGACGACGATTTCCGGGATCGCAACAATAACTACCTGAATGTGGTGGCACGGCTGAAGCCGGGCGTTTCACTGGACCGAGCCAGGGCGGAGATGGGCGTGGTGGCGGGGCTATTGGAGACGCAATATCCGGAGAATAAGCAGACCACCGCTTCGGTCTACCTTCTGCGCGACGACATGCCGCAGCAGTCGCGCCTGCTGCTGCTGGCGTTGAGCGGCGCGGCGATTTGCGTGCTGCTGATCGCCTGCGCGAATCTGGCGAATCTGCTGCTGGCGCGCGGGCTGGCGCGGCAGAGGGAGTTGGCCGTGAGGGCCGCCATGGGCGCGGGACGCGAGCGCCTGGTGCGCCAATTGGTCACCGAGAGCCTGGTGCTGGCGCTGGCTGGAGGCGCGCTGGGCGTGCTGGTGGCCGCCGCCGCTGTACCGTTGCTCGCCAGGCTGGTGCCCGCTTCGCTGCCCATCGCGCAGTCGCCATCCATCGATTTGCGGGTGCTGATCTTCGCGGGCCTCGTGTCCGGTTTGACCGGCATTGGCTTTGGCGTGCTGCCTGCGCTGCGAGCTTGCCGCCACTCGGATTTCAGCGCGCTGCGGGAAGGGACGCGCGCCGGTGGAGGACACAAGGAGCGCTTGCGCTCCTTGCTGGTGGTTGCCGAGGTAACGGCTTCGGTGGTTTTGCTGGTTGCCGCGGGTTTGCTGGTGCGGGCGCTGTGGCGGATCGAAGCCACCGATCCCGGCTTCCGCACGGGCGGTGTGCTGACTCTGAGGACCGCGCTGCCGCTGCCGAAGTACAACGAAACGGCGCGCCGCGCGGGGTTCTACACACAGGTGCTCTCAGGGGTGCGCGCTCTGCCGGGGGTTTCCAGCGCGGCGTATATCAGTTTCCTGCCGATGGTGATGCGCGGCGGAATCTGGCCGGTCATCGTGGATGGCAAATCAGTTGAGACGCAAAGATCCGGTGCGCACACTGCCAGCCTGCGGTATGTCACGCCGGGGTTCTTCGCCACCATGGGGATTCCGCTCCATCGCGGGCGCGACGTCGGCGAATCGGACAGCATGGATGCGCCGTTCGCGGCGGTGGTCAGCGAATCGTTTGTGCGCCGGTATTGGCCTGACCAGGATCCGCTGGGCCGGCACTTCACGATGGCGTTTCACGACCGGATGGTGGTGGGGGTGGTGGGCGATATCCGCGTCCGGGGGCTGGAGAGGAACAGCGAGCCGCAGGTCTACCTTCCGTACCGGCAGGTGCAGGATGGGTGGTTGGCGTTCTACACGCCGAACGACCTGGTGATTCGTTCCGCCACCGGGCCGGGGACGCTGTTGCCGGCCGTGCGCCAGATCATTCGCGCCGCGGATGCCGAGCAGCCGGTTTCGGATGTGCGCACGATGGCGGATATCGTGGAGGAGCAGACGGCGTCGCGCGCGGCGCAGGTGCGCGTACTGGGAGCGTTCGCGGCGATCGCGTTTCTGCTGGCGGGCGTGGGCATTCACGGACTGCTCTCGTTTGCGGTGTCGAGGCGGAGGCAGGAGATCGGCGTGCGCATCGCGCTGGGGGCGCAGCCGGGCGAGATCGTCAAGATGATCGTGCGGCAAGGCGCTTTGCTGGCGGGCGCCGGGATTGTGCCGGGCATCGTGCTGGCTTATGCCGCGGGCCGCGCGATGGAAGGACTGCTGGCGGGCGTGCGGCCGGGGGACGCGCTCACTTTCGCGAGCGCGATCGGACTTTGTGTGTTGATGACCGTGCTGGGGAGCCTGGTGCCCGCGCTGCGGGCGGTGCGCATCGACCCGATTGCGGCGATTCGGTCGGAGTGACAAGTCTTGCGCCCTGTGTTTGCCATCCTGCTATGCAGAGCCACGCCGAAGGCATCCGGGGTCGATCCTGTGGCCCTGCGCGCTCTATACGAGAATCTGTCGCAGGATCCACATCACGACCTGAAGGGGATTGTGATTCTCCGTGGCGGCCGTCCGATTAGCGAAAGATACTTCAATTCAATGGCGACATCGCGGACACGCTCCATGACATGCGATCGGCAACGAAAAGCATAACGGCTGCTCTGATGGGGCGTGACGGGAAGCAGGCGATCAAGAATCGCGACCTCTTGAACATGCGCTCCTTACTGGATGCCGACGAGGCGGACCCAGGCACGCCTGGCGATGAAGATAGGCTGGATCAGTCTTCAGACTGGATCTGAACTGTATACGCGGTACCTATGAAGGGGCGGCCCGGTGAGAAGTATAACTACTGTTCTATTAATGCGTTTTTGGCCGGGGCGACGATCGAGAACGCGACCAGAATGGCGCTCGACGAATTCGCCAGGACGAGCTTGTTTACCCCACTTGGCATCGGCAAGTTCGAGTGGCGGCACGTCCCGGTCAATCGCTACGTCATTCCTGCGCTGCAATATGGTGGTGGCGATCACTTCCAGCGCATACGGCCGCGGACATGGGCAGCGGCGGTCACAAGATATCCTGCTCAAGGTGCTGGCTGCAACGCGGCGCGCCAAGGGCGTGCGCCACGTCATTTCGGTTTGTATCCGAGCCGGATGGCCTCGTTGTAATCCTGCAGAGCGAACTGGAAGCGCTCAAACAGCAGCGCAAGGCAGCACCGCATCATGTGCTAGTGATCGGCTATCGAGCTGTGCGAGGAACTGAACGCGACCGAAGCGGTGTTTCCGCGAACCGAGCTCAAGCTAATATATATAGTTGCCGTTCTTCAATGCGGGGGCCCAAGGCAGCATGCTTGTGCATAATTGTGCGGAATTGTGCATCGGGGGCACTAACAAAGAAATGTGCCGATTAAAGCCAATTCGCGGGATTCAGCATGTATTTACTGTGTTTTCTTATGCTTATGGAGATCCTAACGAGGCTAGCCCGCATTTCTCACGGCTATTCGAGTGCATGCGCCACATTTCATGCGGGTTTCGAGCAGGTCGCAGCGGCTCCGGTGAAATTGTCAAAGATCCGGGGAGGTTCCCGGCAGAACATATTCCGGCGAGTGACGTGAGCCTTGCCCGACTCAAGCGTAGCACGAGGTTTTGGGGGATCGGAGAGATGGACGGTGCTTGGCGATTGTTTTCAGTCGATTAGACAGGGCTGAATTACGTGACCGCTCGGGACCGTTTCCAAGCAGACCAACATGGGATTCACCTTCGACATCCGGACTAAGGTCGTTTTCGGCGAATCCCGCTTGCAGGATCTGGCTACCCTGGCCCGCGACCTAGGCTTCAGGCGCACGCTCCTGGTTTCCGACCCGGGCCTCCAGTCCACTGGCTACCCCGGCCAGGCCATCGCGCTACTCGCTGAAGCCGGCATCGCAACTTACTCGTTTCACGACTTTTCGCCCAACCCCGACACCGAGATGGTGGCGACCGGCCGCGTTGTCGCCGCGGCGCACGGCATCGACTCACTGGTCGCGCTAGGCGGCGGCAGTTCGCTCGACTGCGCGAAGGGCATCAACTTCGTCCTCACCAACGGCGGTAACATGCGCGACTATTGGGGCTTCGGCAAAGCCGCGCGGCCCATGCTGCCCATGATCGCGATTCCGACCACCGCGGGCACGGGCAGCGAAGCGCAAAGCTATGCGCTGATCTCCGACGCCGCGACGCACGTGAAGATGGCCTGCGGCGATCCCAAAGCCGCCTTTCGCGCGGCGATTCTGGATCCGCTGCTGACGCGCTCGCAGCCGCGCGAGGTGACCGCCACGGCCGGGTACGACGCCATCTCGCACGCGGTCGAAAGCTACGTCACCACGCGGCGCACGGCGGCCTCCATCGTGTTCGCGCGCGAGGCCTGGCAACTACTGGCGGCCAATTTCGAGCGCGTGCTCCGCGATCCGTGCGATTTGGAAGCGCGCGGCGCCATGTTGCTGGGCGCGCACTACGCTGGTATCGCCATCGAAAATTCCATGCTGGGCGCAACGCACGCCTGCGCGAATCCGCTCACGGCGCATTACCGCACGACGCACGGTGTGGCTATCGCCACGCTGCTGCCACACGTGGTGCGCTGGAATTGGAGCGTGGCGGAATCGCTATATCGCGCGCTGGCCGGCGCCGATCTCGCCGATCGGCTCGTTGAAATGGCTGCCGCCGCTGGCATGCCCACCCGCTTACGGGATCTTGGCGTTCCACAAGAAGCGCTGCCCTCGCTGGCCGAAGAAGCCGCTACTCAATGGACGGGCCGCTTCAATCCCCGCCCGTTTGGTGCCGCCGCGGCGCTGGAGATTTATCAGTCGGCGTATTAGATGCTCCAAGCGGAGGCTGCTACGGCTGCCGTGAATGTCGAATCGACGCCTGGGCGTTGTGGTGTAGAATCAAAGTTGAAGGAATGCCGGACACAAGCAAGCACGAGCCGCCTTACCGAATCCCCCGGCAGCAGGAATCTGTGTGCCACGCCAAACCGGACGCTTCAGCGTTGGCCAGACTCTTGGACGAGTGGATGCGGGGCGATGAAAGTGAACAGCAGGAGACCTTCGAAGTTCTGCGCCGTTCCCTCGACGAAGATCGGCCTGACGGTTACAAGTTCTTCTCATGAGCCTGATCGTTCTGCTGGACGCCGGTCCGCTTGGAATGATCACGAATCCGAAGAGTTCCCCCGAAAACGAGGCCTGTAAGAACTGGCTCGCGAGTCTTGCTTACAACGGCGCCGAAGTCGTGATTCCGGAGATCGCGGACTACGAAGTACGCCGCGAGTTGCTTCGGGCCGGCAAGGAGAGAGGGCTTGGCCGTCTGGACGCGTTGAAGGGCATGCTCGGATATGCGCCGATCACAACGCCGGTGATGCTTAAGGCGGCGGAATTCTGGGCAGTGGCCCGGAAGATGGGCCGGCAATCAGCCGACGACGCCTCGTTGGACGCCGATATGATCCTGGTGGCGCAGGCCGGGGCTCTTGTTCGTGAGGGTGACGAAACGGTGATCGCTACTACGAACGTTCGCCATTTGGCGTTGTTTGCGTCCGCGCGGATGTGGCGCGAAATCAGCTAGCATTTAACCGACGCTTATACGTACCACCACCGTTCGTGTTTGGATCTGATATGATCTCCAGAGCCGTGATTACCTTCTACAGCCTCAAGTCGATCGTCGCCGCCCAGAAGAAAACCATTCCCCTTCGAGTACCGATCGATTCCTTTGGGGTCGCTCCCGCGCGCGATTAGGCGTACATTGAACCGACGTTCGACAAGGTCGCTTTTGACGATGAGAAGCCCGCCGTCATTCTGATTTCGGCGGTAGTGGCAACCGGAAAGACCACCCTCGCGCAGGTTCTCTCGAGCCAGATAGGCTTACCTCTGTTCGACCTCGCACGATACAAGCCAGTCGGCGACAGCACACTCACTGGATTGCTCACGGGTGGCTTTCGCGTCGAGGATCTCAGCAGAGTGTTCGAGGGCATCGCCCAAGGCGCCTTTGGGGTGATCGTCGACGGGATTGATGAGGGCCGGTCAAAGACGACGGAAAAGGCATTTGAGGCCTTTCTGGATGACATCGCACGGCTCTGCCGGAATGCACCGGCTACGAGCTTCGTTCTGTTGGGGCGGACGCAGACTTAGAGGACTGCTGGGTCTACCTGTCCGACAAAGGAGGCCGGATTTTGGTCAGCCACGACAAGCGTACGATGCCACGTCACTTCGCGTCATTTCTGAACGAAGGGAATGACAGCCCAGGTGTCCTGCTGGTAATCTCCAGGATGCTCCTCTCCGGTCAGTAGTCGAAACACGCATTTGATATGGGCGGACAACGCGCCAGAGGACTGGCGGAACGCGATCACGATCATTCCGTTTTGACCGCCGCCGCGCTAAATCACAAGTGCTGTGAACACGCGCGGCGCTTTCAGCCATCCTCCTGCCCCCCCAAACGCATGCGGTAGGGCGAAGTGAACGTATTCGGTGTCTGAAATTAGCTTCGAACTCGCCTGGACTCCCCAATCAATCCGTGAGCCCTGGCGAACTACCATCCCATCAACTGCGCGAGCAGAGTCTTGCCCGCGTGACGGCGAGACAGAAGTTGGAGCATTCCGAGCGCGTCTGAGCGCGCGCGATGAGCCTCCTCCGTTTTGATGCCATGCTCGGCCAGCAGAGCTTGGAGATTTGTTTCGGGCATTCGGACCTCGGTTTCCCATTTGATATCGTTCAGCGAGCACTTCCAGTTCTTGAGGTTCCCGGCCCAAGGATACAAGGATGTCAGCATCCTGCGATCGAAGCCGGCGTTATGCGCGACGATGCAGTCGGCGCGGGTCAACACATTCCGCACTTTGTCCTCGTCGAGGGACTTACCCCGCAGAAAACTCGAGGTAAGGCCGGAGGCCCTGGTGGCCAATTCGGGTGCAGCCATCCTGGGCTCACGCTGCCCGACGTACTCTTCCAGTATCCCGAGGACCTCGCCCGTCACCGGGTCGCAGGCAGCATTCAAGATGCCAACTCGACGATTTCCGAGGCCGCCTCCACGCCGGTAGTCTCGGTGTCAAGAAATGCGATGACTCGCAGGTCCGCAGTTCCTTGCGGCGCGTCACCGACCGGTTGGCACTTCGAGAGAAGCTCGTCGATGGCTGGCCTAACTTCGCACAGCGCACGGGCCGCTTGCTTGATCGCGACCACGTACTTGGAAGTATCTAATCCCGTTTCCACCATGTACTTGTCGAACGGTATGTAGATCCAGAACAGGCTGTTTGGGTCAACATCGTCCGCTTCGTACACGTCGGTGAAACCCTGCGGAACTAACTTCTGCCTGAGCAAATGCTTGAGCTTCTCCCAATGAGGCCATTCCCGCGGTGCTGCCACCTCCACACAGAAGTAACGGTCCGCCCGAACCGAGACGAAGGGGTTCCACCAACTAAGCGCAAAATGGATCGGCGGCTCCAAGCCCAGACAAGTCCCAATTCGCCGGGAACAGTTTTAGACTAACCGAAGGGTCCTCTCGCTCCCCCGGTTTCAGACGCCAGTCATAAATCGCGAACTCGCTTCTCAGCAGCTTGCCCAATGACCTCAGAAACTGCTCCATGTCGTCCAGGAGGCCACCTTCGGCGGAACAGTAAGTCATCAGCCACGGAACGTCGTTTTTCAACTGGCAGAAGATACTCAGGGCTCGCAGCGCGCTCGAAGGAAGATTCGGCTCGTCAACCATGATCGGATTATCCCGCCGCCGACTCCAGTTGTAAAGGGCACCCAGCACGACAGCAACAGCGTTTGCAGGACGCAGCCGGCGGTGCCGCACTCTCAAATACCGAAGATCTCGGATACATCCAGTTGGCTGTCGAACATCGAAAGCGGAATGCGGTCTCCCATGTGATAAACCCTCGGGACGGAACCTTGACGTGTGACGCTGACAGTCTCTCGCTTCGGGTCCACAACCCAGAATTCCTGTGCGCCGCTCGAAAGGCACAGGACCGCTTTCTCGCGGATTTCGGCCTTTGTGTTCGAAGGCGACAATACCTCGATCACGAGTTCCGGTGAGCCATGCAGATTGTCGTCATCGTCGGTGGCGTCCCATCTCTGCTGCGAAACATACGCCACATCCGCTCCACGCAGATCGTACTCGGGAAGCGCCCTGTAGGCGACCTCGGTTTCGACAACACCCAGGTGCTCCGCCTTTTGGCGTAGCAGTCTCGCCAAACGAGACTGCAGTTTCGCATGCCTCATCTTGGGTCGACTCATCGTGACCACCATCCCCCAATGAAGTTCCTGGATGACATCCTCCCGATCCGGCAACTGGCGATACTCATCGACTGTCATCAGTAAAGGTTCGGCAGCAGCGGCCATTGCGCACCTCGTATCTTATTATCTCTCACCTTGATTGTATCGTCGGCCACTTCAGCGTCCCCACAATCTCCCGCACATTCCCGATGCGCTGCTCCCGCAAGAACCGGCCCAACTCTTGCGCCACGCGCACGGGCGAGCGTGGATCCCAAAACGTAGCGGTGCCCACCTGAACGGCGCTGGCGCCGGCCACCAGGAATTCGGCGGCATCCTCGCCGGTCGAGATGCCGCCCAGCCCGATCACCGGAATCTTCACCGCCTGCGCCGCCTGGTAGACCAGGCGCAACGCGATCGGCTTGATGGCCGGCCCGGAAAGCCCGCCGAAGCCGGCTCCCAGCCGCGGAAGGCGCGTGCGCGCATCGATGGCCAGCGCCACAAACGTATTCACCAGCGAGATGGC
>OCTA010002838.1_pt1 | contig 15558 bp, 11 predicted proteins | sample 1538991 | NCBI WGS metagenome assembly OCTA01 (sample SAMEA3539302, study PRJEB22396) | soil metagenome | biome: tundra; feature: field; material: soil | place: USA | collected 2010-05 | depth 0.15 m | reverse complement strand
CCCAACGTCGAGGCGGTCTACGACTTTCACACGGAACAGGGCCTCGATTACCTGGTCATGGAGTATGTTCCCGGCTCCTCGCTGAACGAACGACTGGAGAGCGGAGCGTTGCCCGAGAATGAAGTGTTGGCGCTCAGCATCCAATTGGCGCGCGGGCTGGCAGCAGCGCACTCGCAACACATCGTTCATCGCGACCTCAAGCCCGGCAACCTGCGAGTGACTCCGGACAGTGTGCTGAAGATCCTGGACTTCGGCCTGGCGGAGTTGGCGGTGATGCCGGATGACGAGACGCTCACCGAGGAAGTGGCGTTACAGAACTCGCTGGCCGGAACCCCGCCTTACATCGCGCCGGAACAGGTACTGGGGTACGAGCCCGACGCGCGCTCGGATATCTACTCGGCAGGCGTTGTTCTCTACGAACTGGCTGCGGGCTCGCGGCCGTTCCGCCAGCGTGGACAAGCGCTGCGCGATGCCATCGTCCACTCTCCACCCCCATCTCCGCGAAGCCAGAAACAGGACATCTCGCCCGGCCTGCAAGCCGTGATTCTGAAATGTCTGGAGAAAGACCCGAAACAACGCTACCAGTCGGCCGGTGAACTTCTGGGCGATTTGGAGCTGGTGGGCGCGGCCCATCAATCCCACAGGTACCTGATCTGGGCTGGGATGGTGCTGGTGTTGGGACTTGCGGCTGGAGCCCTCATCTGGAAATGGCAAACCCCGAAGCCGGCGCGCCAGCAAATCATGGCAGTGTTGCCGATGGAGACCGTGGGCCAGGACCCGGCGACCAGCGCTTTGGGACTTGGCTTGACCGAAACCGTCACCGCCAAACTGGTGGAGGCGAGTGACAGCGACAGGATCCAGGTGGTTTCGCCGCGCGACCTGCAGGACCAGGGCGTGAAAACCGCCGAAGATGCGCGGCGGGAATTTGGCACGGACCTGGTCCTGGAAAGCAGTCTCCAGCGCTCCGGGCAAACTATTCGAATCAACTGCTATCTCGTGGACTCGAAAACACGCCGGCAACTTGCCGCCAAGAGTATCGAGGCTGAAGTGACCGATCCTTTCGGCCTGCAGGACAGAGTAGTCAGCGCCGCGCTTGACATGCTGCCAACGCAGATCCAGCCGGAGGATCGCCGTAAGTTGAGCGTCAACCAGGACACCCAGCCCGCAGCCTACGAGGCTTACATCCGCGGTCGCGGCTACCTGCAGGCATTTGAGAAGCCGGAGAACATCGATAACGCGATTACCGAGTTCAAACGGGCGCTGAAAATTGATTCCAACTATGCCCTGGCCTACGCCGGTTTAGGCGATGCCTACTGGACGGAGTTTATCCGGCTGGACAAGGGCAACGAGCTGGTGGCCCAAGCCACTCAAAGCTGCGAGAAAGCCTTGTCGCTCAATCCGGATCTTGTCGAAGGGCACGTGTGCCTGGGCAATCTACTCAACGGTACCGGCAAATATGACAAGGCAGTGGTGGAATTCAAGCGGGCCGCGGAGTCGAATGGGCAAAACGATGAAGCCTTGCGCGGATTGGCCGAGTCCTACACCAAACTGGGGAATTTCGCCGCCGCCGAATCGACCTACAAGAAAACCATTGAGCTGCGCCCCAATTACTGGGGCGTGTATAGCGCGATGGGACTCTTCTACTTCGGTCAGGCGCGGTATCCCGAGGCGGCCGCGATGTTTGTGCGGGCGACCCAACTCGCTCCTGATAACTATCAAGGATATACAACGCTGGGAGGCGTCTATATCGCCGAAGCCCGTTACCAGGATGCGATTGGCGCGTTTCAGCGCTCCATCGATCTTCGTCCGAGTGGGGATGCCTATAGCAACCTTGGTTATACCTATTACTTGATGCATCGCTTCCCCGAGGCCATAACTGCGCAGGAAAAAGCGGTGCAGATGGATGAGGGCAATTGGGAGATGTGGGGCAACCTTGCCGATGCGCTCTACTGGAGCCGCGACCGGAGGGCCGACGCGGATGGCAAGTATAAGCGCGCCATCGTAATCGCGACTTCCAAGGTGCAGGTCAATCCACGAGACACCAGGGCGCTGGCTTACCTTGCCAACTACTCGGCCATGATTGGCGACCGCCGGGCAGCCATGGACTACATCCAGCGAGTATTAGCAATCGCCCCTGCTGATGGTGAGGTATTGTTCCGGGCCGCTGTGGTTTACAACCACTTCAACCAGACCGAGCAAACCCTCAACTATCTCAAGAAAGCTGCAGATGTTGGCTACTCGCGAGTCATCATAAAAGACTCGCCCGACTTCGCGGACCTGCAGCAGAACCCGCGCTTCGTTGCGCTGGTTGGCAACGGCCCTTAAAAGAGCATCCCTATCTCATGATTATTCCCAGCGCGCCCGCGTTGTTGCATGACTGATTATCGACAGTCAAGCTGGCGTATGGGTATGTAGAGCCCACCTGCCCATTTGTCGGCCCAGAAGTAACCGCCGATCCGTCGGGACTGCCGAACTCATAGAACGGAGATCCTCCCGTCGGAAAGTGAATCGCGAGTTGGTGGTTCGGGGCGATGTTGCTGGACTGCCAAATGACGGCAGCGCCCTTGGTCACACCTACGGGTGCGGGTAAACCGTTCTGCAGGCAATTTCCACCGTTATATTTCAATACGATACTGACCGGAGGGAACACTGTGTGAGGTCCGGGGCCGCCGCCCATGCCGGCCGGCGTTCCCGGCTGATTGGGTCGAGTGCAACCCGCCAGCACGAATAGCAAGCACAGAATAACGGCGAGAGTAAGTTGACCTTGACGCGAAGTCAGTGGATGATCCTCCCCAAGAAACATTCTGGTTATAAGAAAAGTAGTTGTTAGTTATTAGCCGGATATATCAAGCGACTTGCCGGACTTCGCAGCTCTACAAACGAGCCCGCAATGTCCGGCGCTGTATGGTAACCGTCCTTAAAAGTGAAACCAACTATCTCATGATTATGCCGAGCTGGGACAGGTTGTTGCATTTCTGTTTATCCACAATCAACTCAGCATAAGGATATAGGTCATCCTTCTGCCCACTCGTCGGTCCCGAAGTGATGGCCGAGCCGTCAACGTTGTCAAAAGTTTCGAACGGCGACCCTCCTGGCAGAAACCGAATTTTGAGGGTGTGGCCAGGGGCGATACTGCTGGATTGCCAAATCACAACAGCACCCATTGTTACGTTAACCGGTGCGGCGGCGTCGTTCTGCTGGCATGATCCATCCGCCATGAGTTTGAATACGATAAACTTCGGAGGGATTACGGCCGCCGCAGCCACGGATCCACCACCCGTATCGGGCGGTGCTCCAGCCGCACGTCCCTCTCGGCCAGTGGCCTGCTGAACGGGCTGAGTGCAACCCGTCAGCACCAGCAGAAGACATCCAACAATGGCGAGAGCGAGAGTACCTTGGCGCGAAGTCATCTGGTAATCCTCCCCCTACAGCAATCTTAAGTGGAGGGATGTTATCACCAAGCATCCAGATGTCAACAATAATACTCCCAAAATAATGCGATACGTCTGTTTTGTCGGCACTTTTGGGCGGCGTGATTGGTTGGTAAGTGGTGCGGCGGTTTCAATTCGCTCGGGCATCTCTACCCAAGTATTGGGATGGTCACGGTAGCTGCAGGGTAGTCTGCTGAAACAGGACGCTCACGCACCCCGCTAGATGCCGAGCTTCTTCACTTCTTCGTTGTAGTACTTGCGGTAAAGGATGTCCCACTCCTGCGAGCCTTCCAGGATGGTGCGGCGCTGGCTTTCGATCTTCTGCCGGGCGGCAGCGTCGATCTTGGCTTCCTCGGCCATCAGCAGCTCCAGCACGCGGCGGGCTTCCTGCCGAATGGTGTTGCGGTCCTCGACGAAATCCACGCTGTCGGTTTCCGCCAGGGTGTCGGCCACGGCGTGCGCCAGCTTGTTGACCTTCTCGCGGCTGATCCTCATAGCACGGCCTTGTACTTGCGCACCAGCTCGTTCTTGATCTTCTTGAACATTTCCTGGTAGTTGGCGCCGCTCTGCCGCATTTCGTCGGAGTAGGTCTCGAGAATGATGCGGACTTCGTCGTTGATGCGGTCTTCCAGGGTCAACTCGTCCAGCAACGCGGCCTGTACCCGCTCCCGCACCTGCTGCGGTTCGTGGGTCTCGATGAACTCACCGTCGATGAGTTTTTTTGTGACTTCGCGGGCCAGATAGCCCACATATTCTTTAGAGAAGTGCATGCTTGTTAGAATCGGCTGTCGTAACACCTGATTTTAACACAGGATTTCGGCCTCTTCGCTCAACCGCCAGGACAGGACTCCTAACCTGAAACTGGTCCCCGTCGTCCGTGCGATCCGCGGGTGCCTTTGCCTGGAGCCTTCTCCGTATCCTCCGTGTATCCGTGGTGAATTCGCCTTTTCTTGATACCCGAAACTGGAAACTTGAAACTGAAGTTCACGCTATAATGCAGCACACCTCATGGCACTGACTCCTGGTACCAAACTCGGACCCTACGAACTTGTTGCATTGATCGGCGCCGGCGGAATGGGCGAAGTCTATCGCGCCCGCGATCCGCGCTTGGGGCGCGATGTCGCCGTCAAGGTTCTGCCGGCTTCCTTTGCCGCCGACCCCGACCGTCTGCGTCGCTTCGAGCAGGAGGCGCGGGCCGTCGCCGCGCTCAATCATCCCAACATCCTCGGCGTTCACGACCTTGGCCAGCAGGATGGCACGCCTTACATGGCTTGCGAACTCCTCGAAGGCGAGACCCTGCGCGTCATCCTCGCCCGCGGACCGCTCTCCCATCGCAAATGCATCGATTACGCCGTCCAAGTTGCTCACGGCCTGGCCGCGGCCCACGGCAAAAACATCGCTCATCGCGACCTGAAGCCCGACAACATCTTCATCACCCGTGAAGGCCGCGTCAAAATCCTCGACTTCGGTCTGGCCAAGACCATCGAAAAGAACCTCGACAGTAAGGACACGCACCTCGCTACCATGACCTCCGATGTGCCGCTTACTGGCATCGGTACCGTCGTTGGCACTGCGGGATACATGTCGCCCGAGCAGGTGCGTGGTGCTACCGTAGACTGCCGCACTGACATTTTCAGCTTCGGGGCTGTTCTCTACGAGATGCTCAGCGGCGTTCGCGCTTTCCAGCGCGATACCACTGCCGAGACTATGACCGCGATCCTGCACGACGACCCGCCCGAGTCGCCGTCTGGAGGCCGTCCGTTTCCGCCAGCCCTCGATCGCATCGTGCATCACTGCCTCGAGAAGGCTCCGGAGCAGCGTTTTCAGTCGGCTCGCGATATGGCTTTCGATCTGGAGTCGGTCACCACGCTGACGGCGTCTGGCGGTCTTTCCGCTGCCAGAGCCAAGGAGCGCAAGACTCGCACGTCCCTTTTCTCTGCTGCCGCGGCTTTGGTATTGCTGGCAGGTTTGGCAGGTTGGCTCCTCTCCTCGGCTCGGCATCCCGCGACCGGTGCGCAATTCCATCAGGTCACCTTTCGCCGTGGCACGCCCGGTACGGCGCGATTCACGCCTGATGGACAAAACGTCGTCTATACCGCCGCCTGGGAAGCCGCCGAGCCTGAACTCTACACCGTTCCTGCCGACGGAGTCGGTGGCCATCCCATGGGCATCAAGGACGCGCGCCTGCTGGCAATATCCAGCAAGGGCGAGCTCGCTGTCGCGCTGACTCCGCAGTTGATCAGTACGCTTCTCGCGCCTGGCAATCTGGCGCGCACTACCGGAAGCAGTGCGCCCAAGCCAGAAATCGAGAACATTCAGGCTGCTGACTTTACCCCCGATGGCTCAGCTCTCGCCATCGTGCGTTACGTTCCCGCGGACTTCAAATGTCAGCTCGAGTACCCCATCGGCAAGGTGCTCTATCGCGAGAGGCTCATCGACGATGTTCGCTTCTCGGCCAACGGCAAGTACCTCGCCTTCATCAGTCACACCAATCCCAGTGACGATCGCGGCACGGTCATGATCCTGCGTACCACTGGCGAGAAAGTCGCCGCGAGCCCCTTGTACGAAAGCTCCCAGGGACTGGCCTGGAGCGTCGGCGGCGACGAAGTCTGGACCAGCTCTCCTCTCGAATCCGGAGAGGTCCACGCCTTATCGATTTCGGGCAAGACCCGCGAGCCGCTGGCCATGCCCGGCCGTCTGCACCTGCGCGACATCTCTTCCAAAGGTCAACTCCTGGTGGGGCAGGGCATCGCTCGCCGCGGCATCGTCGTTTCCAGCAATCGCGGCGAGTCACTGCGCGACCTCTCCTGGCTCGATTTCAGCTTCCTCCGCGACATCAGCGATGACGGCAAGATGATCCTCTTCGAGGAGGAGGGCTCTTCCACGACCAATTACACCGTGTACGTACGTGACGCGGACGGTTCACCCGCCGTTCCCATCGGCGAGGGATATGCGAGCGCTCTCTCGCGTGACAAGAAGTGGGCTCTGGCGATTAAGCTCACCGAGCCCAACCACGAGATATGGCTGTTGCCCGTCGGGCCCGGCGAGCCGCGTCGTGTTAATCCGCCCAACCTCGTTCCGGCGAATGTCCTTCCCCGGTTTTTGTCCGACGGCAGTCGCATCGTTTACTCCGCGACCGAAGTGGGACAAAAATTCCCTCGAATCTGGTTGCAGAACCTGAATGACGGCTCGCCCAAGCCGATCTCACCCGAGGGAGTCCTGGCCAGGAATGTTTCTCCTGACGACAAATGGGTCCTGGTATTCGTGAGGGACACCACGGGCAAAGGACAACCGGGTGTACTGCCCATCGAGGGCGGGAACCCAGTCGAAATCACCGGGCTGAAACCGGCAGAAAATCCATTGGGCTGGACTAGCGATGGCCAGCTTTATGTTGCGTCTGCGGATACCACCGGCGCAGGTGTCAAAGTAGAGAAGCTCAACCCGCACACTGGCGCCCGCACTCCGTGGCGCGTCCTCGCTACCGCTCCCATCGGAGGCGTGATTCCCGACCCGCCCATCATTACCCCTGACGGCAACTCTTACGGCTTCGACTACCGTGTCCGGTTGTCCGATCTCTACACCGTGACCGGCGTACGCTAAGCATTCTGCTCTCCGGCAGGGCGGCCGCGCCGGCAGAGTTGCACGACTCCACCCAGGTGAATCACGCCCACGCCCAGCGAAATCGCAGAGAACACGACGAACCGAACCAGATCGGGATGCTTCAGCACGATCGGCATCTGCAGAATGACCAACAAGCCACGCAGCAGGTAGATCGCCGTTACGACGATGAGAACAGTTCGCAGCAACGGCAAGGGTCGAACCTTGCCAGCGCCCGACAGAGCGTACAGCCCGAAAACCGCCACGACCGCCGCAATAGCGAGACAGAGGACGGCATATCGAACCGGATTCGCAGTCCTCAATTCCGCCGGACCTCCGAAGTACTTGACCGCGCGCGCTGGCCACCCTATCGCACTCGCCTGAAAAACCGCGAATCCCAGCGAAAAATATCCGCCCGCCAGTAACCAGTAATTGTGGAGTGGGGCGTGCACTGGAATTGGCGGGGATGCGGTCGTCATCGAGCTACTCATGATCTCGCTCCTTTACTGAACAGGGAAGACGGAGCCGTCGCCGGGAAACATAGCACCGCAGGGCATGTGCCGTCTGTGATAGCGGATCGCCTCTGTCCCGCCTGACAGGTTGCCTCAGCCCTCCCGCTTCGGAGTATGATGAGCTTTCGCTGGGGCGCTATACGCATCGCGCCGCAGCCGTGAGCAACTGCCATGTCCGACGATCTCTCCGGCCTGAAAGACGACATGGTGGCGTTCATTCTTGGTCACGGCATGAGCCGCTTCCAGGGATACGTCACCGAAGACGTTCACAGCGTGATGTGGGACCCGCGCGACAATCCTGAAAGCTGGAAGGACTTTGTCGAGCTGGCCAAGAAAGCCGGTTGCGCCTTCCTCTCCATGGACGAGGAAGTGCTCGAGCGCGACGAGCTCGACTACCTGGTCCAGCGCCTGCAGCAGGCCACCTATCCCAGTGACGACGACATCGAGGAAGCCCGCTGGTTGCGCAGTTTCGTCGGCAAGACCGGGTTTCTCCAGCTAGGCTGGCCGCACCAGGGCATCATGTTCCTCTACGAAGTTTCGACTGAGTGGTACGAGCGCTATCAACGCCTGCTCGACCTGGTCGAGGACTTCGGCACCCTGGCCATCGACGAATCCGACCAGGACGAAGAACGCTAAGTGCGCTGGCACCTCCGCCAAGCTGATCCTCATGACATCGAGCGGCTGACTCGCGAGGCCGGACTCTCTCCGGTCATCGCGCGCTTGCTCGTCGCGCGCGGAATCTCTACTCCGGAACAGGCACAGGAATTCCTGGCGCCTTCACTCGCCCACCTACACGATCCCTACCTCATGGCCGGATTACGCACTGCGGTCGAGCGACTGCGTGCCGCCATCGAGCGCGGCGAGACCATCTTTATTTATGGCGACTACGACGTGGACGGCACTACCGCCATCGTGATCCTCAAAGCCGCGCTGGAGATTTGCGGTGGCAAGGTCGAGTACCACGTGCCGCACCGCATCCGCGAAGGCTACGGCATGCGCGACGAGGTGATCGAGCAGGCGGCTGCCGCTGGCATTCGGCTGATTATCAGCGTCGATACCGGCATCCGCGCCTTCGCCGCTGCGGAGGCTGCTGCGCGTTGCGGCATCGATCTCATCGTCACCGACCATCACTTGCCCCAGTCGGAAGGCGTTCCCAAGGCGCTTGCCGTGGTGAATCCCAACCAGCACGGCTGCGAATACCCCTGCAAGTCGCTGTGCGGAGCCGGCGTCGCCTTCAAGATTGCGCAGGCCCTCCTGGAAGGGAACGGTCGCGCCAGCCTCTTGCCTTCGTTCCTGAAGATCGTTGCCATTGCCACCATCGCGGATGCGGTTCCGCTGATCGGCGAAAACCGCGTCTTCGCCAAGTTGGGCCTCGTGGGCTTGCGCGATCCGCGCAATGCCGGCCTGCGCGCGTTGCTGGCCAACTGCCAGCTTGACGGCTCGCGTCCCCTGAGCGCCGGAGACATCGCATTTCGCGTGGCGCCGCGCCTCAACGCTGCCGGACGCATGGACCTGGCTGAGCGCGTCATCGAACTGTTCACGGAGAAGGATGAAGCCCGTGCCGCCGAGATGGCGACGCAGCTCAACGTACTGAATGGCGATCGCCAGGTCGAAGAGCAGCGCATTCTCGATGAGATCTTCCGCCAGATCGACTCCACTCCGGAATGGAAGGACGCTTACTCGCTGGTCGTTGCGGGCGAGAATTGGCATCGTGGGGTGATCGGCATCTGCGCTACCCGCGTGGTCGAGCGCTACCACCGGCCGGCGTTGGTGTTCGCTTGCGACAACGGCGAAGCCTACGGATCGGGCCGCTCCATCGAGGCCTTCCACCTGCTCGATGCCCTGGAGTCCTGCCCCGAACTCTTCACCCGCTATGGCGGACACTCCCATGCCGTTGGGTGCGCGCTTCCGGTGGATCGGCTTCCGCAGTTGCGCGCGCGCTTGGAGGTCTACGCTCGCCAGCGGTTGGTGCCCGCGGACTTCGTTCCGGTGCTGGAATATGACGGCGAAATCGCGCTCGACGACGTGAACCAGGGCTTTTGGGAATCATTGTCTAAACTGGAACCGTTCGGATCGGGCAACCCAACGCCCGTCTTCGTGACTCGCGGGGTGAAGCTCATGCAGCCCCCTCGCATCATGAAAGAGAAGCATCTCAAGCTGCGGGTGGCTCCGGCTGCAGGCAACGGCAACGGTAGACCGCAGAGGCCGCAGGAGGTTGTGGGCTGGCGCATGGCCGAGCGCGCCGCGCAAGAGGCCCTGCTGCTGGGCGATGTTCTCGATCTGGCGTTCACCGTGGATTACAACACCCACCCGGATTTTGGCGGTGTGCAGTTGACCTTGACGGACTTTGCCCGTCCTGCTGGGGCGTCGGCGCTGCCTGCAACCGAGGTCCGTCACGCCTAGTCCAGCTTTACTTTGAGCTTCCTTCGGCGATAGTATTCAGCACCAATGGAAGCGGCGGTCCAACCAGTCTGCGCTAGTTGCGGCAATCCTGCGTTGCCCGATGGAAAGCTCTGTCTGTTTTGCGGGGACGTGCTGACCGCGTCTCTGGAAAAGGCCTCAACCATGGCTAATCTGCCCAACCCGAATTCTGAATCCGAGTCCGCCACTCCGGAGCCGCCGGAGTACGCAGGCTTTTGGCTGCGGGTCTGGGCGGGCGCCGTCGATGTCTTCATCGAGGTCATCGGTGCGTTCCTGCTGTCGGTTGTTGTCTATTACGCCATGCGCTGGTTTATCGATCCCAGCTACGGCCTTACAGCCACCACCGCATCATATGTCAGTGGCATTGCTGCGATTGCTTTCCTCAGTTTGGGTGCCTGGCTGTATTGCGCCTTCGCCGAAAGCTCCAGCCACCGGGCTACGCTTGGCAAACGCATCGTCGGGCTGCAGGTACTGACGGCTGCCGGAAATCAGCTGACATTTGGACAAGCCTCCGTCCGCCACTTCATGAAGTTCCTGTCGTTGTTCACTGTCGCCGTCGGATTCATGATGGCGGGTTGGACCAAACGCCGCCAGGCGCTCCACGACATGCCTTCCGATTGCGTCGTCATCCGCGTGCCTCCAGAGCGTTTCTCGATTCTGAGACGCTAGGGCATCGCTGCTGCAACTCGTTTCCGCCCACGATTGGCCTCCCTCCAACCGCACGGGTTAATATCGAAACTAGATGTCTCAATCCGTCGCCCAGGTACGCAAATGGCTGGTGGGATTTGGCGTTGCCCTGCTCGTGGTGGTGACGGCTTCCTACTTCATCGCAAGAGTCAGGGTTAAGCCCCAGTTGCACAGCATTCCGAAGCAATTGGGCATCGACATCCAGCAGACCAGCGAGGGCTTTTCTCTCTCCAAGTCCGAGGGCGGACGCACCATTTTCACCATTCGCGCCTCCAACGCGGTGCAGTTCAAGAAGGGTGGCCACGCTGACCTCAAGAACGTGCACATCGTGGTTTACGGTAAGGCGCATGAGCGCTACGACCAGATCTACGGTAAGGAGTTCACCTACGATCCGGAGAGCGGCGACGTCACCGCTTTAGGCGAAGTGAATATTGACCTGCAGGGTTATGCCGAAGGGCCCACCAAGCCCGACCAGGCCCCGCCCGACGAGTTGAAGAACCCGATTCACATCACCACCAAATCGCTGACCTTTAACCAGAAAACGGGCAAGGCCCATACCGACGACGAGGTGGAGTTTCGCACCTTGCAGGCGTCCGGCACAGCCAAGGGCGCGGATTACGATTCCAATACCAACCAGTTGCAGTTGATCTCCGATGTGCACATCGTGACCACCGGAGACAACGCCGCCGACATCGCCGGTTCCAGCGGAACCATTCAAAAGGACCCGCGCCAGGCTGTCCTCCTCGGGGCCGCGATTTATCAGCCCAACCGGACCCTGACCGCCGACAAGCTCACCATGCTGTTCGAGCCGGACAACAGCATCCAACACGCGCTGGCGGAGGGCAACGTCAACATCGAGGTGCGGGGACCAACCATCGTGGACATCAGCGGTCCGCGCGGCGACCTCAACATGGGCCCGCAGAACGCCGTGCAGCAGGCCATCGTTTCCGGCGGAGCGAAGTACAACACGCGGGGAGAAAACCTCAGCCACGGATCCGCCGACACCTTCATTCTCGACTTCGAGTCCGACAATCAGCCCAGGTTCTTCCACATGGTGAAGAACGCGCGCATGCGGCAGGAGCCGCAACCCGGCAAGCCCGGCGCTCCCGGACAGCCCATGGAAATTGCCGCCGACCAGCTCAATTTTGTTTTGGACAATGGCAACGAACTCAAGACCGGAGACACCGTCGGCAAGGCTCAGATCACGATTTTTCCGATGCCCGCTGGGGCCAAGCCTGCCAAGTCAGCTCCGAAAACTGGACAGGATTTTGGTTCACCCAACGCCACTACCGTGGCCACGGCAGGCAAGTTCCACGCGACCTTCGGCGCAGACAATCGCATGCAGTTGTTACACGGCTCGCCGGATGCCCGCATCGTGTCCACTTCGCCCGGACAGCCGGAGAAAATTAGTACGTCGCAGGACCTCGACCTCACCTTCGCTCCCGACGGAGGCGCGGAAAAGCTGGTTCAGACCGGCGACTTCATTTATCACGAGCCTTCGCCGAAACCCGATACCGGCGGGCGCGCCATGTTCGCCGACAAGGCCACCTATACGCCCGCCGATCAGATACTGGTGCTCAACGGTTCGCCCCGCGTCATCGATGGCGGCATGACCACAACCGCCGACGTCATCCGCCTCAACCGCCAGTCGGGCGAGGCCTTTGCCGACGGCAACGTCAAGACCACCTACAGCGACCTCAAGCCCCAGCCTGACGGGGCTTTGCTGGCAGCTTCCGACCCGGTCCACGTGACCGCGCTTCACATGACATCGCACAGCCAGCCCAGTGTCGCCCACTACACTGGCAACGTCCGCCTGTGGCAGACCGCTAATGTCGTGCGCGCTCCCCTCATCGACTTCGACCAGCAGAACCGGACCCTGGTCGCGCACGCAGACACTGCCCAGTCGGTGTCCAGCTTGTTTGTGCAGCGAGGCGAAGATGGAAAACTAACGCCCGTCGATGTCACTGCCGATAAGCTGACTTACGTGGATGCCGAGCGCCGCGCGCGTTATACGGGCAAGGTCCTCGCCAAGAGCACCAACGAAACCATCAGCGCTGAGCAAATCGATGTTTATCTCAAGCCGGTTGAATCCGCCGACGGAAGCCACGCAGGGACCGAAGCCAAAGCGGTGAAGCCGGCGATTCCGGGCAGCGAAGGTCCCAGCCGAGTGGATCACATGGTCGCTGTGGGCAAGGTTGTTATCACCGAACCCAACCGGCGAGGGCTGGGCGATCGCCTGGTTTTCACCGCCGACGACGGCAAGTATTACCTAATCGGGAATTCCGCCAGCATTTTTGATGCCGTACATGGCACAATCTGGGGCGATTCGTTGACTTTCTATAGTCACGATGATAGGGTTCTGGTGGAAAGCAAGCACTCTTCACCCACCGTGACACGCGCTCGTATCACCAAGTAAATGCAGACTTTATCGGCGCACGAGATCGGCAAAAGTTACCGCGGACGCAGGGTCGTCAACGGCGTCAGCGTCCATGTAAAACAAGGTGAAGTAGTTGGTCTTTTGGGGCCCAACGGAGCCGGAAAAACCACCAGCTTCTACATTATTGTCGGCCTCATCCCCAGCGATACTGGTCGCGTAGTGATCAACCAACAGGATATTACCGATGTTCCCATGTACCTTCGGGCGCGGAACTTCGGGATCAGCTATCTGCCGCAGGAGCCCTCGATCTTCCGCAAGCTGACGGTCGAGGACAACATTCTGGCGGTGCTGGAAGCCCAGCCGATTTCCTGGCACGAGCGCCGCGAGCGGCAGGAAAGGCTGATCGAGCAACTCGGACTGGGCGTCATCCGCAAGAACCGCGGCTACGCTCTGTCGGGTGGGGAACGGCGTCGCGTGGAGATTGCGCGTTGTCTGTGCATCTCGCCTTCGTTCATCCTGCTGGATGAGCCGTTTTCCGGGATTGATCCCATAGCGGTGCTGGACCTGCAGCGCATCATTTTCGATCTGAAGGCGAGTGGCATCGGAGTGCTGGTGACCGATCACAATGTGCGTGAGACGCTTTCAGTCACCGACCGCGCCTACATTATTAATGAAGGCAAGATCTTCCGCGCCGGTACGCCCGAGCAGTTAGGCAACGATCCGGAAGTCAAGAAGGTTTACTTAGGCGAGAGCTTCACGCTCGCTGGTTTAGGTTAGAATCTCGGCAGGAGGGGTGGTCCCCAGAGGGTTCCCGCAGTTATGGTTTTGTTGCAGCCCAAGTTGAGTCTCCGTGTCTCTCAGAAGCAAATTCTGACTCCGGGGCTGGTGCAGATGGTCACTGTCCTCGCGCTCAACAAGCTTGAGCTGGCGGACATGATTAATGCGGAATTAACAGAAAATCCAGTGCTCGAAGAACTGGAAGATTCCGTCCCCCTGCTCGACGAAGTCTCGGCCGCCGAAGAGAAGATGGACCGCGACAGCTCCGCCGCCGTTCTGGAAGAGCCTGCCAAAACCGCGGAAGAAAAAGACCCCTTCGAAGAAATTGATTTCGGAACGTTCTTCTCGGAATACCTCGATCCCGGCCTGCGTACGTCCATCGAGATGGAGGACAGCGAGAAGCCTTCGTTCGAGAATTTCCTGTCCCGTCCCACAACTTTGACCGACCACCTCACGTGGCAACTGGGATCGCTGCACGTGAAAGAGGACGTGTATCGCGCCGCCGAATTGGTCATAGGCAATCTCAATGAAGACGGCTACCTGACCGCCAGCGAGGACGAGTTGCTGGGCTTGATCGAAGACGAACAGGGCCCCTTGGAGTTCCACAGCACTGTTGTCGCCGAAGCGGAACCTGTGCCAAATGCCACGCACTTCGAAGCTGCCGTTCCGCATCCTAACGGGCATGAACCGGTGCCCGAAATTGCGGACATTCCTGCCGAAAATGAACTGCCGGAAGCTGCCACGGGTTCTCTGGCCCAAGCCAATGCTGCCTTTGCCATACGGCCATCGCTGGTGCCGCCGCGCACCGCGCCTTCGCGTGTGCCCTTCAGCCGTGATGCCTTGCGCGAAGCCATCGACCTGGTCCGGCAAATGGATCCCATAGGAGTCGGGGCGCGCGATCTGCGCGAATGCCTGCTGGCCCAACTGCAAAATCTGAAGACCATCGAGCGCAAGAATGGCAACGGCAATCATCTTGCCGAAAAGCAATCGATCGACGACGCCATCCTCATGGTCGATCATCATCTGCACGCCTTGCAGAACAAGAATTACAAGGAAGTCGCCAAGGCCATCGGGCGGCCGCTGGAAGACGTCATGCGCGGCATGGAGTTTATTCGCACCCTCGATCCGCGGCCCGGCCTGCGCTACAACAAAGCCGAGACGCGGCTGATCGAGCCCGATGTCGCCTTCGTCAAGCAGGGCGACGACTTCATCATCGTCATGAACGACGAAGAAATTCCGCAGTTGCGCCTGAATCCGGCGTACCGTCGCCTGCTAAGCCGCGACGTGGCCGAAAAAGATGTGCGCAATTACGTGAAAGAGCGTTACAAGTCGGCCATCCAGCTCATCAAGAACATCGAGCAGCGCAAGCAGACCATCCTGCGCGTGTGCTACTCCATCCTCGCCCGCCAGCGCGAATTTCTCGACCACGGCATCGACCAGTTGAAGCCCATGATGATCAAGGAAGTGGCGGAGGAGATTGGCGTGCATCCCTCGACCGTGAGCCGCGCCGTGGCCAACAAATACGCTCACACCCCGCAAGGCGTCTTCGAACTACGATATTTCTTCAGCGAGAGCGTGAATGGCCCGGAGGGCGGCGGAACCTCGCTGCTCATCCTGAAACGCCGGGTCAAGAAGCTCATCGAGGACGAAGATTCAGCCAACCCGTACACCGACGATCAGATCACCCACATCCTCCAGTCACAGGGCATCCAGGTCACTCGTCGCACGGTCGCGAAGTACAGGGAAGACATGCGCA
>OCTA010002837.1_pt1 | contig 15561 bp, 13 predicted proteins | sample 1538991 | NCBI WGS metagenome assembly OCTA01 (sample SAMEA3539302, study PRJEB22396) | soil metagenome | biome: tundra; feature: field; material: soil | place: USA | collected 2010-05 | depth 0.15 m | reverse complement strand
GGTCACGACGAACCGCTGAACCCCGGCCCTCATGGTCACGTCAAACGACCGTCCGTGAGATCGACATGTCCGCTGCCTTTTTTTTCGAAATGTCTTCGGGTGACCACGCTACTGCGGCGACGCCCGGGAGCGCGCCTCGAATTCGCCGGCTCGGTCGAGCAAGAGCTGTCGCTCGCGAGCGTTGCGGGTGATCGACGCGGCCCGCGTGAGCTCTGCGGAGGCTTCCGAGAACCTCCCGAGCTTCGCGAGGAGATCGCCCCGGACGCTCGGCAAGAGGTGGTATCCCGCGAGCGACGGTTCCGAGACGAGCGCGTCGACAATCGCGAGTCCCGCGGCTGGACCGGACGCCATCGAGACGGCGACGGCGCGATTCAGCTCGACGATAGGCGACGGCGACAGGCGAGCGAGGTCGTCATAGAGTGAGACGATGCGCGCCCAGTCGGTATCGCCCGGCGTGACGGCGCGCGCGTGGCAGGCGGCAATGTCGGCCTGGAGCGCGTACGGTCCGTGCGAACCGCCGAGCTGGTCGGCGCGCGCGAGGGCAGCAAGACCCCGGTGAATGAGCATCCGATCCCAGAGGGCGCGATTCTGCTCGAAGAGGAGCACCGGCGCGCCGGATGGGCCCGTTCGCGCTTTCGACCGCGAAGCCTGGATCTCCATCAGCGCGACGAGGCCGTGAACCTCGGACTCCCTGGGCGCGAGTTCGGCCAGGATTCGACCGAGCCTGAGGGCCTCCTCGCAGAGAGTGGGTCGCATCCAGTCGTCGCCGGCCGTCGCGGAATAGCCCTCGTTGAAGACGAGATAGATGACCTCGAGCACCGACGACAGACGCGACGCCAGCTCGCTCTCGACGGGGACCTCGAAGGGAACGTGGGCGTCGGCGAGCGTGCGCTTGGCGCGGACGATCCGCTGCGCGACGGTGGGCTCGGGAATGAGAAACGCGCGCGCGATCTCTTCGGTGGTCAATCCGCCCAGGAGCCGCAGCGTCAAGGCGACGCGCGCTTCAGGCGACAAGACCGGGTGGCACGCCGTGAACACCAGGCGGAGGAGGTCGTCGGCGATGCCGTTTTCGTCGAGCGTCGCGTCGGGCGCGGTCGCCGCGCGTCGCTCCTCGGTGCGCGCTTCGATCTCGTAGGCGAGCTCCTCGTGCTTTCGGTCGAGCCGCTTGTCGCGCCGGAGGACGTCGATCGCGCGGCGCTTCGCGGTCGCCATGAGCCATGCACCGGGATTCGCCGGGATGCCGGACCCGGGCCATCGCTCGAGCGCCGCCACGAGAGAGTCCTGCGCGAGCTCTTCCGCGATGCCGACGTCGCGCACCATGCGCGCGAGGCCGGCGATGAGCCTCGGCGATTCGATTCTCCAGACTGCATCGATCGCGCGGCGCGTCTGTGCTTCAGGGCTCGTCACGACGTGCGCATCAAAGCACCTTCGCCGCTCGGTTCAAGCGGCGCGTATCAGGGCGCGTAGAGAACGATGGTCGGGGTCTCGCTCACGTCGAGCGTGACCGATCCGTTGACCATCGTGAGGGCGCTCTCGGTGCCGTTTTGTTGCTTGTCGACGAGCGCGATCGAGCGGGCGGACGTGACCCCGGCGGGGAGCGCGAGCACATAGCCCGAGTGCACGATCGCGTTGCTGGTGGGCGCCCAGACGACGATCGCTCCGCCGGGGCCTTTGGTGTCGTCGAACTGGGCGACCTTCACGTCGGCCTGGCCAGACGCCGGGCTGCCGGCGTAGGCCATCGTCTGGAGACGGGAGCGAAACGTCGCGAGGAAATACCACGATGGCTTCGGCGCGGACCCGGGGGACGCGAGGAGCCCGCAGGTGGCAAACTGCGTGTCGCACCCCGACGCGGGGGGCGTGCACGTGTCGTCGAGTTCGAAGAGAGTCGCCCGATCGATGCCTGCCTCGAGGGCAGCCAAGAGATCCCTCACCAGCCACTGGCCCTGAACGATGAAGGCCGAGTTCGACCCGAGGGCCGGCGCGTGCAGCGGGGAACTCGCGAACGTGTCGTAACCGAACTCGGTCCACCACACCGGTTTGCCCGGCAAGTACTGATCGCGATACGCGACGATGGCGGCGAGCTTCGCTTCGACGTTGTCGGCTTCCGGGCTCAGCGCCGGCGCCGGCGCCCCCGGGCCGAAGCTGTAGTAGTGCACGTTGACGACGTCGGCCGGGAAGCTCCCGCCCCGGTTCGTCGTGGACCAGGCGCGCGCCGCGTCGAGAAACTTGGTGATCGAGTTGGTCCAGGTGTCCCCGCTGCCGTACGCGCCCGAGAGGCCGCCCATCACGAGCTTGGCGTTCGGGTCGGCGTTCTTGACGCCGACGGTAGTGCCGAGCCGCGCTTGGTCTCCGTCGTAATCCGCGCTGGCCATCGCCGCGAACACGTCGCCCGCGAAACCTTTGGCATTGTCTTCTTCGTTGTAGTCTTCGAAGTACTCCACGGTCCCGAGGCCGCTCGATCGGATCTGTCCTGACTCGAGCTTGAGCTTCGCGTCGTCGACCTTCGTCTTGCCCCACCTGGCCGCGATCTGAAACATCGTGTCACCGTGCGCAATATACGACGCGGCCGATGTCGGGCTGCCCGCGGCCGGAGGCACCCCGCCGTCGTCGACCCATGGCGCGCCGCCTTGAACGGCGGGAAAGCCGCTCACGCCCATGGCCTGCAAGCCGGCAAAGAAGCCGTCCCAATCCCAAACGAAATCGGGAAGGTTCGGGGTATAGAGGGTTTGCGGGTACGGCTTGTCGTTGTAGTTATTCCCGAGCCAACCCCAATTGTGGTACTCGCGGACCACGCCGATGGGCGCGAGGTTGGCTACCGCATCGGTGATGAGACCGTTGACGCCGACGAACGAGCCCACGGTCGTGACCTGCGTGCCTGCGTCCGCGGCGGAGCCACCGGCCTCGGCGGGGGTTCCCGAACCGCCATCGTCGGACGACAGGGAAATAGCGGCGCCCGTATCGGTCGTGGCGTCGTCCGTACCGGGAAGCGTGGCACGCTCGCCGCCGCCGTCGGCGCCGTCGTGGTCTGGCGCGTTCTCCTCAGTCGACCCACAATGAAGGAGAGCGAGCGTCAGCGCCGGAAGTACGAGAGCCGCGAGGGGATTCCTCATCGAACCAACGTACCACTCCGTGGTCACTCGAGCGGTCACTCAACGAAGCGCTGCCACCGAGACCGTCAGCTTCGCGATCGAGACGGGCAACGGCGTCTTGAGCTCTGGCGCGAACACGGCGACGCGGAGCTCTTCGAACCACCAGCGGAGGGCCAGAGCCGCCTCGCGATCACGCGCCGTTCGTTCCTTCGACAGAAACGCGGTCCAGAGGGGCATGATCGAGGCCTGCTTCTCCGCGTCCTTCCGCGGATCGGCAATCGCGCGTCCCAGGCGCGCTTGCACCGCACGCAGATAGCGCGGCAAGTGCTCGAGGCGCGCGAGCGGAGCCGAGGCGAGGAGATCGTCCGGAAAGAGCGCATCGATGTGAGAGCGAATCTCGATGATGGCGACCTTCGCGCCGGGGTGCTTCGCTGCGCTCCGGAGACCATGGATCACGCCGTCGAGCTCTGACGAAGCGCGCGCGATGGCGTCCGCGTAAAGGCGAAACACGGTCGCGATGCGCGGCGTTCCGCTGGCGACGAGGCCATCGAACGCCCGCTTCGTCCTCGGGAGGGGCGGTTCGGTCGAAAGTCCGAACGCGTCGTCCACGATGCGCTGAAGCACGGTCGCCCTGAAGGCCTCGTGTTCGCTGCGCGCGCGAGGCGCTCCGTCGGGGCGGGCGAACGATGGCGGGATCCGAGGCGCGACGGCCGATAGTTCGCTGCGCGCGGCCAGTGTGACGAGTCGCCTCAGGCCAGCACGGGTTGCCGCCTCGGCGGCGTTCGACGACTCCAGCAGCTCGAGGTCGACCGATGTTCCGCGATCCACGAGCGCGGGATAGGTCCGCACCTCGGTCCCCGAGACGCGCCGGGACACGAACGGTGCGAGGTCCCCGAAGTCCCACGCCTTCAGGCCTTTTCGCTCGATGCTCGTCGAAGGCGTGGCTCGCTTCCATGCCTCGAGGGCACGCGCGCCGTGACGCCTCCACAGATCGTCGATGTCCTTGCCCTGTGCGAGGACCTGGCCGGCTTCGTCGACGATGCGGCACGTGAGGCGCAGGTACGACGGCACGACGGCGGCACGGAACGACTCTTCGGGCACGTCGACGCCCGAAACCGTTGCGAGCGCGGCCGCGAGCGACGGCATCATCGGCCCGCCGAATGGGACGAGTTCGTCGGCGAGCCGCGCGGCAAGGTCCGGAATCGAGCCGAGCTCGCGCCGAGTGGCCTTGGGGAGCTCATGGAGCAAGATCGTGATCTTTTCGCGATGCCATCCCGGAATCGTCCAGTCGAGCTCCCTCGGGTCGATCTGCGGGACGAGGACGAGAGGAACGGTCAGCGTGATTCCGTCGTCGTCCGCCGAGGGATCGAACCGGTACGTCACCGCGAGCGTCGCGCCGTGGAGCGTCAGCGTGTCCGGATAGTCCGAGGGGACCAGGGTCGGGTCGCCTGCCAGGACGTCGGCGAGCGAGAGAAGAAGGACGCCCGGATCGGCCTTCTCCGCGGCCTCGCGCCAGGCCTCGAACGTCGCTCCGTTGACGACCGTCTCAGGGACTCGCTGATCGAAGACGGCGACGAGCGCGTCGTCGTCCGCCAGCATGTCGCTTCGCCGTGCCTTGTCTCGAAGGCGCGCCAGCTCGGCGACGAGCGCGGCGTTCTTGCTCTGAAAAGCTCCCCGCGTCTCGAAGTCGCCGCGGACCAAGGCGTGGTCGAGGAACATTCGCCTCGCCTGCGCGGGCGCCACGCTGGCGTAGTCGACGCTCCGGTCGCGAAACACCGGGAGCCCGAAGAGCATGGCCTGCTCTTTCACGCTGGCCCGCGCCGATTTCTTCGACCAGTGCGGGTCCGAGTAGCTCTTCTTCAAGAGGTGCGGCGCCGCAGCGAGCAGCCACTCGGGCTCGATCTTCGCTGCTACCCTCGCGAAGAGCTGCGTCGTCTCGACCAGCTCGAACGCCATGATCCACGCGGGAGGTTTGCGTGCCAGGGCCGACGAGGGGTGAATGGCGAATCGGGTTTGCTTCGCGCCGATGTAGACGCGGTTCTCGGGGTTCCATTGCCCCACCTTCGAGAGCAGGCCCGTGAGAAGGGCCCGGTGCAGCGCGTCGCCGTCGTCCGTTCTCGCGTTCGAAGGCGCCAGGCCTAGCTCGCGCACGACGTCCTCGAGTTGGCGGTGGACTTCTCCCCACTCGCGAACCCGGAGAAACGAGAGAAAATTCTCCTTGCAGACCCGGCGAAGATTCGACGTGCCCTTGCTCTCCGCATCGCGCACGAAGGTCCACAGCCGGAGCAGACCGACGAAGTCCGAGCGTTCGTCGCGGAACCGCCTGTGGAGGTCGTCGGCCTTCTGCTGAGCATCGCGAGGGCGCTCGCGCGGATCCTGAATGTTGAGCGCCGCCGCGATGATCAGGACATCGCGCAGGCAGCCCTGCTCGGCGCCCGCGAGGATCATCCTGCCGATGCGAGGGTCGACCGGGAAGCGGGCAAGGCGCTCGCCGAGGGCCGTCAGCTCTCGCTGAGGCCCCAGCGCCCCGAGCTCTTCGAGCACGCGGTACCCCTCGGTGATGGCGCGCGGGTGAGGGGGGTCGAGGAAGGGAAAACCTTCCACATCGCCCAGATCCAGAGACTTCATCCGGAGGATGACCCCGGCGAGGCCGGTCCGCTTGATCTCCGGATCCGTGAACTCCGGTCGAGCCGCGAAGGTGGCTTCGTCGTAGAGACGGACGCAGATGCCATCGCGCACGCGCCCGCAGCGGCCCTTTCGCTGATCGGCGCTCGCCTGAGAGATGCCCTCAATCTGGAGGCGGGTCGTTCCCGAACGCGGGTCGTACCGCGAAAGGCGAGCGAGTCCCGTGTCGATGACGTAGACAATCCCCGGGATGGTCAGTGACGTCTCAGCGACATTCGTCGCCAGGATGACACGCCGCTGGGGAATGCTCGCGAAGACCTTGGCCTGATCGGCCGCGGACAGGCGAGCGTAGAGAGGTTGGATCGTCGTGTGCCGGAGCTCGCGTCGCCGGAGCTCGGCCTCGGTCTCTCGAATCTCGCGCTCACCCGGCAAAAATACGAGGATGTCGCCTCGAGGATCGAGCTCGGTCACGTTGACCACGGCAGCGGCGACCGCGTCCGCCAGATCGAGGTCGCTCGACGGCGGCTCGTAGAGGACGTCGACCGGGTACGTTCGCCCCTCGACCGCGACGATCGGCGCTCCGCCGAAGAAGGCCGCGAGGCGATCGGTCTCGAGCGTCGCCGAGCTGACGACCACCCTGAGATCCGGGCGCTCGGGCAAGATGCGCTTCAGCCATCCGAGCAGGAAGTCGATGGTGAGGCTCCGTTCGTGGGCCTCGTCCACGACGATCGTGTCGTACCGGCGGAGCAGCCGATCGCCCTGGATCTCCGCCAGGAGGATCCCGTCGGTCATGAACTTCACGTACGTCGACGGCGAGGTTCGATCCTGGAAGCGGATCTGGTAGCCCACCTCCGTTCCGAGCACCGTTCCGATCTCACTCGCCACGCGGGCGGCGACGCTCGTGGCAGCGATTCGCCGTGGTTGCGTGACCCCGATCATCTTCTCGACCCCGCGTCCCATGGCGAGGGCGATCTTGGGGAGCTGCGTCGTCTTTCCCGACCCTGTCGCGCCTGCGACAATCACGACCGGGTTCTCGTCGATAGCCCTCGCGATGTCCCTCACCCGAGCCGAAATCGGCAGATCCGGCGAGAACCGGATGGGCGAACGCGGGTCTTGGGGGGGCGCCGACGAGTCGCCAGGCATGGCGCGCGACCGATAGCACGTCGGTCATGGCCCGCGTCCCCGGGCCCTCGCGTCACCTCCTCGTGTGACGATGTCCGCCCCGTCGCGATTTTTCGAAGAACCATCGGGTGGGCGAGATCATCGGACAGCGGGTGCGGTTCCTTCTCCCCATCCTCGGTCTCGTCGCCCTGATCGCGGTCCTCGTCGCGATCAAATTCACGCAGATCTCCTCGCTCATGAACATGGGCAAGGAGATGGCCAAAGCCGGCCCGCCGCCCGAGACGGTCGGAACCGCGGTCGCTCAGACCCAGGTCTGGGAGGGCACGCTGTCGGCCGTAGGTAGCATCACCGCCGCCAAGGGCGTGGTCCTCAGCAACGACGCGCCCGGGATTGTTCCACATATCTACTTCGAGTCGGGCGCGGTCGTCCGGCAGGGCCAGACGCTCGTCGACCTCGACACGAGCGTCGAACGAGCGCAGCTCGCCTCGTCGCGCGCAGGCGCTCGGAATGGCGAAGATCGCCGCGATTCGCGAGGCTGCGACCACGCGCTTGCGACCCATACTGATGACGACGGTCGCTACCGTGGCCGGGCATTTCCCGCTCACGCTCGTCAGAGGAGCGGGCGCTGCGGCCCGTAACTCGATCGGCATCGTCCTCGTCGGCGGGATGACGATTGGCACGCTCTTCACGCTCTTCGTCGTCCCGTCGCTCTACGTGCTCATCGCGAGAGACCACCGCGAAGCGACGGCCGATGCCGGGCCGAGCGCGGGCTTCGACTCCGGCAAGAGCGGCGAGCACGCGAGCGGCTTCGCGCCGCCGATGCCCGAGGTGGCGGTGCGGTTCGCCGAGACGTGAGGAGCTGACGCGCCGGGTCAATGGCTAGAGCACGCCGCTCGGTCCCGGACTCCAGGGCACGTCGACCGTCGTTCTCAGGGCGAGCGGCTCGAGTCGGTCGAAATGGCGGTTTTGCCAGATCAGAATGACGAGGTCTCCGTCGTCGAGCGAGCGGTCGAACGCGATCTCGAGGCGGGACGGATGGCCCGACACGACGGCGTGACGCGGATCGTCGCGCCGCACTGACGTACGGAATCGCCCACCGCGAACGGTCTGTCTTCGGCCCGAAAGAGGCTCGAAGCGTTGCACGTCGTGACTGCGTTACGATGACGTCATGAGCCTTCCCCGGCCCGCATGGCTCTTCGCCTTCGTGGTCGGCGCGTTCTCGCTGGTGAGGTGCAGCGCGGCGCGGGACCGCGCGCCGGCGGCGGTCGCGACAACGGCGCCCCCGACGACGTTGCTCGTCGCGACGGAGCTCGCCCCGACGGCCGATGCCTCGACGGCGTCGGAAGCCCCGCGGATACCGGAGGCGGCGATCGACGCGGCCGTCGCGGACGCGATGGCGAGTCAGAGCATCCCTGGCGCGGTGGTCGTCATCGGGCGGCGCGATCGCGTCGTCTTTCGACGGGCCTACGGCTTTCGCGAAGTGATGCCGGATCGGGTCGCGATGACCCTCGACACCGTGTTCGATCTCGCCTCCCTCACCAAGCCCATAGCGACCGCGACGAGCGTCATGGCTCTTGCCGAACGCGGCGCCCTCGGTCTCGACGACCCGCTCGTGAAGTACGTACCCGAGTGCCACCGGAGCGGCGAGCGGGCGATCACGCTACGCCAGCTGCTCTTGCACCTGTCGGGATTGCCGGCGGACACCCCGAAAGACGACTTCGCGCACGGTCGGGCCGAGGCGCTCCGACGCATCTGCAACGTCACGCTGCGCGGCGCCCCTGGCACGACGTCGATGTACAGCGACCTCGGGTTCATTCTCCTCGAAGAAGTGGTGCGCCGCGTGACGTCGCGCGAGCTGCCGGCCTTCGCCGACGAAGCGATCTTCCGTCCTCTCGGCATGCACGAGACGGGCTTCATGCCGTCGGATGCGCTCAAGCAACGTGCCGCCTGGACCGAGTTCGTCGACGGCGTCTGGCGCGTCGGCGTGGTTCACGATCCGCGCGCTTACCTGCTCGGCGGCGTCGCGGGTCACGCGGGCCTCTTCTCGACCGGCGACGATCTCGCTCTTTACGCGCGCGCCGTTCTAGGAGGCGGCGAGGTGGACGGATGACGGATGCTCTCGGCCCAGACCGTCGCTTCGATGATCGCGCCGTACGACGTCCCCGGCGGCATCCGAGCGCTCGGATGGAACGTGACGAGCCAGTGGCGCGGTGAGGGCCTGTCGCCGACCGCGATCGGTCATTTTGGCTTCACGGGGACCGCCCTCTGGATCGACCCTGACGAGGACCTCTTCGTCGTCGTCCTCACGAATCGCGTGCATCCGGACGGGAAAGGAGACTCGAAGCCACTCGTCGTACGGATCAATACCCTCGCGGCGCAGGCCCTCGGACCCCACGCCGGCCGCGTCGAGTGTCCTCATCCGACCGTGGCCCCGAACGACGTCCGCACCGGAATCGACGTTCTGCGCGACGAGGGGTTCCAGCGCCTTCGCGGCAAGCGCGTGGGCCTCATCACGAACGCGAGCGGCCTGGCGCGCGACGGCACACCGACGGTCGACCTCCTCATGAGCGCGCCCGGGGTGACCCTGGTCGCGCTCTTCACGCCCGAACACGGCCTCGACGCCACGGGCAACGGAAAGATAGCCGACGGTCGAGACGCTCGCACCGGCCTCCCCGTCTATAGCCTCTATGGCGACGCATTCGCTCCGAGTGCCGACAGCCTCGCCGGCATCGACACGCTGGTCTTCGACATCCAGGACGTAGGGACTCGATTCTTCACGTACGGCTCGACGATGCGTCGCGCGATGATCGCCGCGCGCGACCATCGCATCCGCTTCATGGTGCTCGATCGACCGAACCCAATCGACGGCATCGACGTCGCCGGCCCTGTGGTCGTGCCGGCCGGCGGCTCGTTCGTCAACTACCACTCACTGCCGATCCGGCATGGCCTGACGATGGGCGAGCTCGCGACGCTCTTGAACGCCGACGATCACCTCGGCGTCGCGCTCTCGATCGTGACGATGCGCGGTTGGCGCCGCGAAGCCTACGGCGACGAGACGGGGCTGCCCTGGGTGAACCCGTCGCCCAACCTGCGCAGTGTAGCGGAGGCGCTCCTCTACCCGGCGACCGGACTGCTCGAGGCCACCAACGTCACGGTGGGGCGCGGCACCGATGCGCCCTTCGAGCATGTAGGGGCGCCCTGGATCGACGGAGTCTCGCTCGCCGCCGCGTTGACGGCCGAGGCGCTGCCCGGCGTCGCGTTCACGCCGGAGATGTTCACCCCGGCGACCGACCGCTACGCCGGCCAGAGCTGCGGCGGGATTCACGTGATCGTTGGTGATCGCTCGCGGTTCGAGCCGGTGCGAACGGGCCTCGCGATCGCGCGCGCTCTCCGTCGCCTCTACCCGCAGGCGTGGGAGTTCCCCAAGGTCGACCGGCTTCTCGTCCACCCGGACACGATCAAGGCCATCGATGGCGGTCTCCCCCTCGACGCGGTCGTCGATACGTACCGGACCGAGCTTGCCGCGTTCATCACGAAGCGCGAGAAGTACCTGCTCTACGGCACCGGCGCGTGCCCGGCGCCTCTCACCGAACGCGAGAGCGTGCCGAGCAGCGCGAAGAGCGAGAGCGCAATCACCGTGGCGGCGTACTCCCGCGCCGTGGTCGAGACGCCCCCGCCGTAGACGACGAGAAGACCGCCGATCACCGCCGGCAAGCCCAGCGGATGACGTGTCAAATGTATCGCGCGATCCCCGCGGGGTGAGCGACCTTGTACCCGGCATACCATCGACAAGCCGGGTAGAGCACGAGCACCGCGAGCGCGGCGAACCCGTACGCGGCGCCGAGGCCGAGCGAGCCCTCCACGCCGAGTGCCGCCGCGGTGAGCGCGAGCAAGGGGATGTGAAGCAGATAGAAGAACATCGGCGTTCGTCCGAAGACCAGAAGGAAGCGGACGAAGGGGCCCGGCGCGGGTCGCACGACGCGGAAGAACCTGGCAAGGAGGAGCGCCGCGAGGCCGAGTTCGAGGGAGACGAACGTGAGGCTTGGCGGATATTTGCTCACGTGCAGCCATTGCACGAGAGCGGGGCCGTCGCGGAGAATGCCCATGTTGCCGTAGCCATTCGCCCCGCGGAGCGCGGTGAAGAGAGCGAGCAGCAAGACGCCTGCGGCGACGAGGAACCTCCGTACCTGCGCGGCGCCGGGTCGCCGTTCGAGCCATTGCCCGAAGACGAATCCGAGGAGCATGATCGCGAGCCAGTACAGCGTCGGATACGCGATGACGACAGGGCCACGGGCACCCGGGACGAGCAGAAGCGCGGCAAGCAGCGGCGTCGATCCGGGCGGGCCCCATCCCGCGGCCCGCACGACGGCCTCGCCGAAGACGACAACGACGACAGCCAGGCCCGCGAGGAGCATGCCCGGCAGGCGCCGGAGGGGGATCATGAACAGGTAACTCGTTCCGATCGCATAGAGCACTTGGAATAGGTACTTGCCGCGCGGCATCCACGTGAGAGAAGGAACGATCTCGGCCGCCACGATGAAGAGTCCGCGAAAGAGCAAGTGCCTGTCGATGGACGCGTTGCTCTCGCCCTTCGACAATCGACGCGCCGTACTGAGCGCGAGCGACGCGCCGGCGAGGAACAAGAACGTTGGCGCGCAGAGGTGAGTCATCCAGCGTGTCAGGAATTGAGCGGGAGGGAGCGGCGTCCCCGCGTGCCAGCTGAAGGCGCCGTCGGCCATGATGCGACCCCGGTTGAACTCGCCCGAGCTGTGGTCGACTGCCATGAGCACCATGACGAAGCCGCGCAGGATATCGAGGGCGACGAGGCGCCCCGACGCAGGAGCGCGCGGGTCGGCGCTGGCGGTCGCGTCGCCTTTTGCATTCATGCTCGCCACGGGGTACTCCCGATTCATGGCGAAAGCGACCTGCCGCGTTCTGGGCTCCGCCATGGCGATCGCGGTCGCTGCCGCCACGGCGTGCACCGCTCCGAAGAGCGCCGAGGTCTGGGGCGTCCAGGGCGTCGCACCGGTGGCGTCGACCGCGCCCATGCTCGCTGCGCCAAGCGCTGCACCCGTTCCGTCGAGCGCCGTTGACCCGGCAGAGGCGGCGCTCCTTGCCGCCGACGAGCTCCACCGGGCCGCCATCGTCATCGATACCCACAACGACGTGACCCAGCGACTCGCCCTCGAAGACGCGGACCTCTCGCGTTCCTTTCCCGACGCCCAGACGGACATTCCGCGAATGCAGACCGGCGGCCTCGATGCCGAGTTTCTATCGGTATGGGTACCCCCGGAACTCTATCCGGGCGAAAAGGCCTATATGTACTCGGTCGCTCAGTTCGACGCGATCGATCGCCTCGTCTCGCGAAGCGCCGGCGTCGCGGTGCTCGCGCGCTCGGCCGCAGAGGTACGGAGCGCCGCGTCCGCGAGCAAGATCGCGTTCTTGATCGGAGTCGAGGGCGCGCACGGGCTTGGTGACGCGCCGGACGACCGGCTGATGGCGCGTCTTCGCGAATTCTACGATCGAGGGGCGCGCTACATGACGCTCACCTGGTCGAACTCGAATCGTCTCGGGGGTAGCTCCGGCGACGCCGGCAAGGCCCGCGGCCTGACGCCCTTTGGTTTGCGCGTGGTCAAGGCCATGAACGAGCTCGGGATGATCGTCGACATTTCGCACGTATCCGACGCGACGTTCTTCGACGCGGTGAAGGCCTCGACCAAGCCCGTTCTCGCTTCGCACTCGTCGGCTCGCGCCCTTTGCGACCACCCGAGGAACATGACCGACGACATGCTGCGGGCGGTGCGCGACAACGGCGGCGCGGTGTGCGTGAACTTCGGCCAGGACTTCCTCGACGCGACCTGGCACCAGCAATGGGGCGAGTTGCAAAAGTCCCTCGGGCCGGCGATCGGCAACCTGTCGAAGGAGCATCCCGGAGATCCGAAAGCCGTGCTGCTCGGCTTCTTGCCGAAGTACCGCGCCCTCGCCGCGCAGCTCCCGCGAGTGCCCGCGTCGCGCGTCGTCGATCACATCGAGCACATCGTCCAGGTCGCCGGCATCGAACACGTGTGCCTCGGCAGCGATTTCGACGGCATCCCTCTGGGACCGGCGGGGCTGGACGACGTGTCGAAGTTCCCCTTCATCACCGAGGAGCTCTCGCGGCGCGGCTTCAGCGCCGACGACATCCGCAAGGTCCTCGGTGAAAACGTGCTTCGAGTCCTCGCGGCGAACGAGGTCAGCGAGGCGAGCGGTGCGAACGGTGCGAACGGGAAGAAGCCGTAGATGGACGACGCGACGAAGAGCGCCGCAGCGAAGTTCGACGAAAGCCGTGCCGGCGAGTACGCGACGCAGAGTCGCATCGCTCTTGCGGGATACGACGCGTGCCACGAGCTGACCGCGTGCGTCCTCGCGACGTCTCTCGGGACGGGACAGCCGGCCCGGATCCTGATCGTCGGGGCCGGCGGAACGGGCCAGGAGATCGTCACGTCCGCCGCCCTCGAACCAGCCTGGCGTTTCACGGCGGTCGATCCGTCCGAGCCGATGCTGAGCCTCGCTCGGAGTCGAGTCGCGAGCACTCCCGCCGCGGCCCGAACCACGTTCCACCTGGGGACTGTGCAAGAGTTGCCGGTGCGGTCGACGTTCGACGCCGCGACGCTCATCGGCGTTCTTCATCACCTGCCGGGAGTCGACGCGAAGCAGGACCTCTTGCGAGCGATCGCCGCGCGCCTCGAGCCGGATGCGCCCTTCATTCTCGCGGGGAACTACCGGGCCTACGCCAGCGAGCCGCTCCTTCTCGCGACGTGGGCCCAGCGCTGGCGAATGCACGGCGCTTCGCCCGACGAAGTGAAAGCCAAGCTTGGCAAGATTCTCCAGGGGGTCGACCCGCCCGCGTCGGAGCACGCTGTCGAGTCGCTCCTCGCCGATGCGGGGTTCGAGGCGCCGACGCGGTTCTTCTCGAGCTTGTTCTGGGGAGCATGGGTCACGCGCAAGGTGTGAGACGTAGCCTCGTGCGTCGTGAGAAATATGAGCTACGGGTGGACGGGTCGAGATGCGAGAGAAGGTCGTCCCCTCGAGCCGCCGATGCACGGCCCCCTTCGGGATCTTGCTCGTTCTCGGGCCGGCGGGCGCGGCCTGTTTCCCGGATTCGGCCGCGTTCGGATACTACGCCGCCACCGACGATGCGGGACCGGATGCGCCAGTCGCTTCGGATGCCGGCGGTCCGACCGCCGAGTCGTCGGCGCCCGCAAGCACGGAGGACGACGCGAACATGGCCGCGGGGGCGATCGACGCCGCCCCTGCTGGGCCCTGCGATTTGACGGGCCGCTGGCTCCTCTCGACGCGCGAAGTGGCGACCGCCATCGGCGCCGTCGAAGCTGCGCACACATGGCGGTACTTCGAGCTCTCGCAGGTCGGTTCGGACGTGACGGTCAGCAAGGGCCTCGACTGCGGAGCGAACGTCCGAGGCGTGTCTTCCGTTGCCGCGAACGTCGATTACCCGAAGACCTGGCCGGCGATGCAAGCAAACGCCGGAGACACGGGCCGGAATGGGACGAGCACGGAGACGTCTTCGGGATGCCAGGTCTCTTTCGAAAAGCGCTACCAGGTCCTCGGGGCGACGACGTCGTACTTCGATGACCCGAGTCGCGCGTTGCCCCCCGTCTCGCAGCAGGCCGCGTCCGGCAGCCCGGGATGGGAGGATTGGGACCAGGACGGCAACCCGGGATTCACGATGAACGTGACGGGGCTCGTCACCGGGCAGCTCTACATCGTGACGCGCGAATGGTCGGCGTGGAGCGGCGCGATCGCCGCGCGAGCGACCACCTTCACGCTGGCCGACGACTGGGACAGCGAGCAAGACGTTCTCGGGTACGACGGCCCGTCGCTCCTCACCGAGGCTACGGCCGGCGTCAAGGACGGCGACGCGTCGCAGCACTTCACCTACCCGTCCAGACGGGCCGAACGAACTACGTCGACAACGATCGCGCCGGTGTGACCGCGGGCGTCGAATACGCCTTCGAGCTCTGGCACACTGCGATGCACGTCGGTGCCCAGGCCCAGGCGTCCTGGCTCATGCCGCGCCACCCGACGAAGCTCCCGACGCCCGATTCGCCCGACGGTCTCAATCACACGCCGGCTCTCGTCGCCGACGAGCTGCCCGACGACAGCCAGGTCGCCGGCAATCCACTCGCGGGCAGCCAGGGCTTGCAGACGAACAACCCCGGATGGCCGGGATTCGGCAGCGACGGCGTGGTCCTGGGCGGCGGCGTCTACGTCTCGGTGACGCCGTGAGGGGAGCGGTTGCCGCGATCGCGTTCGCGACGTCGACGGCGTGCCGCATCGGAGGGCCGTCGGCCGACCCCAACGGGTACGTCTCGTTTCCGAGCGACGCGACGGGGACAGACGGAGCGGAGGACGCGTCGGTGAGCGAAGCGCTCGATGGATCGACGCCGATCGATGAGCCGGATCGCGTCGAAGCCGCGGCGGACGACGCCGCGACAGACGACGCGACCGCCGGCGATGGTGCCTCGGACGCGCCCTCGACCGATGGCCACGCCGCGTGCGCCAGCTCGATCGCGGTGTGCGACCCGATTCACGATACCGGGTGCAACGCCCTCCAGCAGTGCGACGTCGATCTCACCCAGACGACGACGCCCACCGGCGCCTGCGTCTTCAACAGCGCTCAGCCCGACGGAGGCCCGTGTACCGTCTCCGTCCTCTCGGAGAGCTG
>OCTA010002834.1_pt1 | contig 15574 bp, 7 predicted proteins | sample 1538991 | NCBI WGS metagenome assembly OCTA01 (sample SAMEA3539302, study PRJEB22396) | soil metagenome | biome: tundra; feature: field; material: soil | place: USA | collected 2010-05 | depth 0.15 m | reverse complement strand
TCTTTGGCAAGGTCGACGAGAGGACCGGCAAGCGGTTGATCGATGAAATCCTGGACGTGGCCAAACAGAAAGGCACCGGGATGTGGACCTCGCAAAGCGCGATGGAACTGCAAGTGCCCATCCCCACGATCGACCTCGCGGTCGCGATGCGGGATTTGTCCGTGTTTGAAAAGCAGCGCGAGAAGGCCGGCGAGATCTTCCAACGGCCCATCCCGCCGTTTGCCGGCGACCGCAAGGCCTTCGTCGACAAGATCGGCCACGCGCTCCATGCAGCGATGATCGTCGTCTACGCACAAGGCATGGCAGTCCTGTCGGCAGCGTCGGACAAGTACAAGTATCACCTCGATCTCGAGACCGTGGCGCGAATCTGGCGGGGCGGCTGCATTATCCGCGCGGTGTTGCTGGATGACATTCGGATGGCATATCGCAACCAGCCCGGCCTGCCGAATCTGCTCCTGGCCCCGGAGTTGTCGATCAAGGTCATCGCCCACGAGGAGGATCTGCGCCGCGTCGTCTGCGCGGCAATCGAGCTGGGTTTGCCCGCTCCCTGCTTCATGACGGCGCTCGCCTACCTTGACGGCTACCGTAGTGCCTGGCTGCCCGCCAACCTGATACAGGCCCAGCGCGACTACTTCGGCGCGCACAGCTACGAGCGCATCGACGTCAAAGGCACATTTCACACGGACTGGACGAAAGGTTGAGAGCTATGAAAACCAACGATCAGCTTGCGCCAAACATATTCGTCATCTTCGGCGGAGCCGGCGACCTGACCTGGCGGAAGTTGATGCCGGCCCTGTTTGACCTCTCGCAGAGCCACAGTATTCCGGTGCATTTTGCGATTATCGCGGTGGACCGCGTCGCACTCGGCGAGGACGCCCTGCGCAAGCGTCTGCATGAGGGAGTCAGGAAGTTCGCCCGCAGCGGGAAAGCCGCGGCTAAGGAGTGGAAGGAGTTCTCGCCGCACATCCGCTATTTGCAGGGCGATTTCAAAGCCAACGCAACGTATGTGGAACTCGGCCACCTGTGCGCAAGCCTGGAAAAGGAGTGGGGCGCCAAAGCTCAGCGCATTTTCTACATGGCCACGCCGCCCTCGCTGTTTGGCGAGATCCCTCGCCTCATAAACTATGCCGGCCTGGCGGCAGACCGGGAACGGTCGCGAATCGTGATCGAGAAACCGATCGGGTACGACCTGGAATCGGCACAGGCGCTGAACCGCACACTCGCCAACGACTTTCAAGAATCGCAAATCTTCCGTATCGACCATTACCTGGGCAAAGAGACGGTGCAGAACATCCTGGCATTTCGTTTTGCCAACCCGCTGTTCGAGCCGATCTGGAACCGGCGTTATGTCGACTACGTGACTATCACGGTCGCCGAAGAGGTGGGCGTGGAACATCGCGGCGGTTATTACGATAAGGCCGGCGCGTTGCGCGACATGGTGCAGAATCATCTATTGCAACTGCTCTGCCTGGTGGCCATGGAACCGATGGTCTCGTTCGATGCCGACGAGATACGCAATAAGAAAGTGGATGTGCTGCACGCGGCGCGGCCCATTCCGCATGACGAGGTGCATCGCTCCACGGTTCGCGGACAATATGACAGCGGCTGGGTTGGCGGCAAGAAAGTGTGCGCGTATCGCAAAGAAGACGGCGTATCGCCCGATTCACCGACGGAGACGTTTGCGGCGTTGCGGCTGTTCGTCGACAACTGGCGGTGGCAGGACGTGCCATTCTATCTGCGCACCGGCAAACGGCTCCTCCGTCAGGCGTCGGAAATCGCCATCCAGTTCCGCGCGGTTCCGCATCAATCGTTTCCCAGCGAGGCGACCCTCGATTGGAAACCGTCGCGCCTCATCATGCTGATCCAGCCCGACGAAGGCATCGTGCTCCGCTTTCAGGCAAAACACCCTGGGCCGAAGATGGTTTTGCAGCCGGTGGACATGCAGTTCAGCTATCGCGAAAGCTTCGACACGCCATCGCCGGAGGCCTATGTCACGCTGCTGGCGGACGTGATCGACAACGATGCCACGTTGTTCATGCGCGACGACCAGGTGGAGGCGGCGTGGCGGCTATTGATGCCGGTGCTCGAGGTGTGGAACTCGAGCCCGCCTAACGATTTTCCGAACTACGCCAGCGGCACTTGGGGGCCGGACTCGACGCAAGGTCTGCTGGTTCAACAAGGGCACAGTTGGCCGGCTCCCGTGGAATTGGCCGGGCCGGCGCCCACGCCCTAATTCGAATCCCGGTATTCGGAAGGCACATCGTCCTCCGCGACTTGTTTCGTGTGAACCTCAGCCACGTCGGCGTCAGGTGCATTCTCGACGCCTTCGATTGCTTCGGCCTCGAAGGATTGCCCTTCCTCGAGCAGTTCTTCGACGCTCTCCCCGCCTGCCTCCGCGACATCCGACAATCCCTGAGTGTCCCCGGACTGGCCGGCTGAACCTGTGCCCCCGCCCTTCTGTCTGGTCAAAACGGAACTGGACGGTTCGATCCCTTCATCGTCTTGCTTGCTCATGCGGTTGTTACCGCACGTGAGTTGCCAACGCCGGCACTCGGGGAAACTTCTTAGAACGGCCCCTCGCATGCTGACATAACGGATGGAAAACCCATGAAACTCAATCCTTCTAAAGAAACGCACCTTACCGGGCACGACACTGAAATCCAAAAGTATGGAACCGTGACGAACCGGCCTATATCGCTCGATCACAAGGTTCGCTTGGCCAGCGTGGACAGTCTCAACCAGATTCTCGCCGACACAATGACCTTGCGCGATCTATATAAAAAGCACCATTGGCAGGTTTCGGGACCCACTTTTTACCAGCTCCATCTTCTTTTCGACAAGCATTACGGCGAACAGGCTGAGCTGGTTGACACATTGGCCGAACGCGTTCAGACGCTTGGCGGAGTTGCGATCGCGATGGCTGCCGATGTTGCCGAAACGACGCGCATTGCCCGCCCGCCGCGAGGCCGTGAAGACGTTACCATGCAGGTGTTTCGCCTGCTACAGGCGCACGAGCTCATCATCGAGGCAGCCCATGAGGCGGCCAAGGCCGCAGCGGCGAATGGCGACGATGGAACCAATGACTTGTTGGTCAGCGACGTGCTTCGCAGGAACGAGCTGCAAGTCTGGTTTGTTTCCGAACACATTGTGGGTGCAGGTATTGCCGACAAAGATGAAGAAGCTGCGCATTCGCTCGCCGCAACCCACGCTTAAAGCGACCTCGTAGGGTCCAGATCTGAGGGGCAGATGTGGCGCGCGCACTTCTGCGTGCGCCACAGCACCAGGCGCAACGTTGTGTTTGCTCGGTATCCGAAGCATCTTCAACGTCAAAAACATCACCCAAACACGTCACAAAGGAGAATCTTAGTGCCATACATCACAGTCGGGAAGGAAAACTCCGGCAACCTTGATCTCTACTATGAGGATCACGGCTCGGGTAAGCCGGTCGTCCTTATCCACGGCTATCCGCTGAGCGGTGCTTCCTGGGAGAAGCAGACCGCGGCGCTTCTGGCTGCGGGTTACCGTGTCATCACCTATGATCGTAGGGGATTCGGCAAATCCAGCAAGCCAACGACCGGTTACAACTATGACACCTTCGCCGAGGATCTGCACACACTCGTTACGCAGCTTGAACTACGGGAATTCGCGATGGCCGGTTTTTCCATGGGCGGCGGCGAAGTGGCGCGCTACTTCGGAAAATATGGATCTAAGGGCGTCAGTAAGGCTGTATTCATCTCAGCGGTTCCTCCCTTTCTGCTGAAGACGCCGGACAACCCGGAGGGTGTGGACGGCAGTGTCTTCGAGGGGATCGAGAAGGGCATCGTCGCAGACCGCTACGCGTTCTTCAGCGAGTTTTTCAAGAATTTTTACAACGCGGATCTCCTGCTGGGGAAGCGTGTCAGCGAACAGGTCATTCAGGCTAGCTGGAACGTAGCAGCCGGCGCCTCTGCCACGGCCTCTCTCGCTTGCGTGGCGACATGGCATGAGGACTTCCGCAAGGATCTGACTCGCGTCGACGTGCCCACGTTGGTGATGCAGGGGGATGCGGACCGGATTCTGCCTATCAGCGCCTCGGGCCTCCGGACCGCCAAACTAATCAAGGGCGCCCGCTTATTGGTGGTGAAGGACGGCCCGCACTGTATCACTTGGACCCACGCGGAAGAAGTGAACCGCGAATTAGTGAGCTTCCTTGGGGAAAAGACTGGGAAGGCGGCAGGTTCAGTGGCAGGCGCCTAGGCCTTCGACCAGTGGATTTGGGTGCTATCGAAAGGACCGCTCCCTATGGTCGCGGTTCGGTTCGGAGGCGCAACGATTAGGGAGCGTGCTCCAGTCACGCGACAGCTTACTCTGGCGCTTCGCTTGGAACGACCCCAGAATAATCTGACTGGGCCCGAACCGCCAGCGCAACGGTACCGGTAGTATTCTTCATCTCCTCACGCTGTGAGATGATCCGCTGATAAGTGCTCGGAGGGGCTTCCGTGGCAAGAATCGATGTTCGATTTCGGCCTAAAGCGGCGCTGCCGCTGCCTGTTCGTTTGATCCTGCGGAAGCTTGGCGGCTGGAAGCTTACCAACCCGCACGAAGCTATTCGCCCAGCATCTCCTTGAGCAGTGCGCCGGCGTTGTAGATCTTGCGCAGGGCCTCGGTCATGCCGCCGGTGTGCACGGCGACCGTGCGGTTGGTGGCGCCATCGAAAACGAAATCGCCGACCAGCGATTCGATATTGCCATCGAACACCAGGCCCACGATCTCCCCGTTTCGATTGATGACGGGCGAGCCGGAATTGCCGCCCACCACGTCGTTGGAAGTGACGAAATCGAGCGGCGTGGCCAGATTCAGCTTCTCGCGATTGTCCGCGTAGCGTGAGGGCAGCGCGAAGGGGCCCTTGAAATCGAAACTGTTGGCGCGGTCGTACAGGCCGAAGAAAGTTGTCTTGTACGGCGCCTTGGTGCCGTTCATCGGATAGCCCTGCGCCTGGCCGTAGGAGAGGCGCAAAGTGAAAGTGGCATCGGGATAAGTGGACTTTCCGTAGACCGCGAAGCGGGCCCTGCCGAGTTGCTCACCGGCGCGTTGTTCGACGCTCTGGACGTTGTCTTCGGTCCAGTGAATCAGTTCGCGCCGCGCCGGATCGAGCTCGCGTGCCAGCACAATCATGGGATCGTCGGAGGCCGCGACGGCTGCCTCGCCGCCATCCACCAGCTTTCGGCGCTGAGCGGGATCGGCCAGCCTGCTGCCGTTGACCAGAAAGGCGGCCGTAACTTGCGGGGGGCGCCCGCCGAGCATAGTCTTCACGAAAGAATCGCCCGGTCCCCTCTCGGCCAGGTCCAGCTCCAGCGACCCGGTGAGGCGGGCTATCTCCAGCCCGGGATAAATCGGGGCCGATGAGAAAAGGTGGAGTTTCAGCGAATCGAGCTCGGCCTCGTGGAATCCCGGCAGGCGCTCACCATCCGGCCTGCGGATCTCCGCCACATACTGCACGATGTTCATGGCCAGATTGGCGAGCTGGGAATCCATGCCATGGAAGGCCCGCTCTCCGGCACGCGATGCCAGTTTCTTTTCGGCGCCGGCGATCGCCTCCCATGCGCCGCCGAAGGCCGCTGCCCATTCCGGATTGGCCATCACGGTGGCTCTGAATTGGTTCTCCTCGGCTTGCTTCTTGGCCATGATTCGGGCGTCCAGCAGCCCGCGTTCGACTCCCTCCTCGGCCTTGACGCTGTTCTGGAGGAAGAAGATGAGAGAAGCCGCCTGGCGGGCTTGCTCCGGCCCCTGCGCCGAATATCGTTCGAGTGAGGCGAGCCTGCTTCCGAACTGCCTGAGCGCATTGGGCAGGCCGGTGTCGCGCAGATACTCGAGTTGCGCCATCGTATTCTGCCGCGAGGTTGCGCCCGGGTGACCGGAGACGAACACCAGCTCATCCTCCGCGGCGCCGGCGGGATTCCACTTCAGGTAGTCCTTGCTCTCGATCGGCTTGCCGTCTTCGTAAACGCGGAATAGCGCCATGTCGAGATCGTAGCGAGGGTAGGTGAAGTTGTCTGGATCGCCGCCGAAGAAGGCGATCTGCTGCTCAGGCGCAAAAACCAGCCGCACGTCGGTGTATCTCTTGTAACGGTAGAGCCAGTATTCCCCGCCCTGGTACAGCGTGACGACATCGGAGCGCAACCCGGTCTTCTGCTGGCTCTCGCGCTCGATTTCGGCAATCATGGCCTTGCGCGCCGCAAACTGTTGCTCGGGCGATTTAGCCCCCAGCACCCTCTGCATGATGCGCGGGGTGACGTTCTCCAGCGACACCAGGACGTTGACCTCGAGATCCGGTGACTTCATTTCCTGCTCGGTGGTGGCCGCGTAGAAGCCGTCGCGAATGTAGTCGTGTTCGCCGCTGGAGTTCTTCTGCAATTGGCCGCGGGCCACATGATGGTTGGTCAGCAGCAGTCCGTGCGGGCTGACGAACGAGCCGGATCCGCCGTCATTCAGGCGGACCGAAGACAGGCGGATGTGGTCGAGCCATTGCTGCGTGGGCGTGAAGTGGTACTTTTCCTGAAGCTGTTTGATCGGCGGATTGTCGAAAGTCCACATGCCCTCGTCAGCGAGCAACGAGGGCGCCAGCAGCAGCGTCCCCGCGCCGGCCAGAACGGCAAATGAATAGATCGGCTTATGCGCGTGCATGGGGTAACCTCCCTAACAGGGTAACCCCAGACGATGCGGGGCGGTCGCGCCCTGAGGCACACAATCCATTGGGGATCCTGCGCGCTGGCACCTGCGGCGAGGATTGAATGGGCCGAAAAGAATTCCCAATATTAACTTAAGAGACTATTTCGGAGCTAAACGTCCGGGTTATTCTGAGTCCCAGGCCTTCCGGTACTTCCCTGCCAAGGCATGTAGCGGACTTCAATATCTAAGGATGAACACGGTGCACAAATTCAGAGCCGCATTGCAACTAGCGAACCTTCTCGCCCTTCTTTCGGGTTCGCTGCTCTTCGCTGGTGATGGTTTGATTACGACGATTGCCGGAGATGGTCAGAGCGGCTCCGTGGCAAGCGGCATACCTGCCACCAGCGCTCAGCTTTTTCTCCCAGACGGTATTGCCGTCGACGCCTCGAACAATATTTTCATTGCCGATAGCGGGAACAATCGCGTGGTCCGGGTCGACGCGGTCTCGGGCATCCTTACCGTGGTGGCCGGCAATGGCGCCGCGGCCTCGGGCGGCGATGGCGGCCCTGCCACGCTGGCTTCGATCAAGGGCCCAGGGAGCGTGGCTCTGGATGCCGCGGGCGACTTGTTCATCTCGGAGGGAGGCGGAAATCGAATCCGTTGCGTGAATGCTCAAACCGGCGTGATCGTCACCATCGCCGGCACCGGCACCGCAGGCTTTAGCGGCGACGGCGGCCCGGCCGCGAGTGCCGCCATCAATGGCCCATCAGGACTGGCGTTGGACTCCGCGGGGAACCTCTATTTCGCCGACTCGGGTAACTATCGCGTCCGGCGCATCGACGCCACGACCCAAACCATCACCACGATCGCCGGAAACGGCACCAACGCCTTCACGGCCGACGGACAACTCGCGGCCGGCAACAGCCTGGCGCTGCCGGTTTGGGTCGCCTTTGATTCTTCCGGCGGGCTGCTCGTCAGTGAATTCTGGAGTTACCGAATCCGGCGCGTCGATCCTGTCAGCGGACTTCTCTCGACAGTGGCTGGAAACGGCAGTACGAACTTTACGGGAGACGGAGTGCCAGCCACCGGCGCCGGAATCGGTTTTCCGTCCGGGATGGCGGTTGATCCGAACGGCGACCTTTTCTTCGCCGATGGGACCGGGCGAGTCCGGCGCGTCGACGCGATCACTGGATCGATCACTACGGTGGCCGGAAATGGGACCGGTCTCCAGGGGGAGATCGCTTTCGCCGGAAGCACTGGAACTGGCCCTTCATACTGGTGCATGAGCCCAGTCTACGGCGACGGCGGCCCCGCTACCAGCGCCATTGTCGAGTCTCCCTTCGGAATTCAGTTGACCAGCGGCGGCAACCTGCTGGTTTCCGACACGTACGAATGCCGCGTGCGCCAAGTCGATCTGCCCTCGCCGTATTCCTACACCAACACCGTGCTCACTACGAGTGCCACCACACTCCAGCCCGGCCAACAGGTGCTACTCACAGCGACTGTTTCTCCGATCGGAACAACTGGGGTTCCCACTGGCAGCATCCAGTTCGTGGATGAGTCTGCGGGAATGGGACCGACGCCCACTGTGCTCGGCACGGCTGCGCTGAGCGGCGGCACCGCCTCGCGGGTACTCAGCCTCAACCAAGCCTACAGCATCATGGCCGTTTACAGCGGCGACAACTCGTTCAATGGTTCCGGCTCTCCGGAAATCGCGATCACCTATTCGTCTGCAGCCAAGCTCATCGCTACAGTCACCCTCTCCGCCAATCAGAACCCCTCCCCGGCTGGTGCGCCGACGGTCTTCACCGCCACGGTAACTCCGCCGGCCGGGACCACCACCGTGCCCACCGGCCCGGTGCTGCTTTACGATGGCTCCACTCTGGTGACAATCGTGAACCTGGCGAACGGTGTCGCAACGCTGTCTGACACGTTCACGGCGTCCGGAAGTCACGCAATGACCGCCACCTACCTGGGAGACAACAACTACTCGCAGGTTGCCTCCGCCGTTCTGACCGAGACCGTGGGCGGCTCGACTCCCGTCTCCGTTTCGCTTACCTCGAGCGCGCCGAATTCCGTCTATGGACAATCCGTTCAACTCACAATCTCGGTCGTTCCCGCTTTGGCTACGGGCACGATTCAGCTTGCCGTCGATGGATCCGTGGTGCCGGGTTCGGCCACGCTGACCAACGGAATCGCCGTCGCGTTCATTCCGCAAACTCTCGGAGCCGGCACCCACACCATCACGGCGGCATATTCGGGCGACAGCAACAACCAGCCCGCCACATCCGCACCGCTCACGCAGATCATAGCCCAGGCCACACCAACGCTCACGGTGACCTCATCGCTGAATCCTTCGGCTGTCGGCCAGTCCGTGACCCTGACCGTCACGATGACTCCAGCCTCCAGCGGCACAGCCTTGGAACTGCAAATCGGGAATCCTCCCGCCAACTTGAACGCGGTGTGGAGCATTAACTCGACGACGCTCACCACGTCGGTCACCACGTCCAATTTCTCCGCCGGCACTCATACCGTTACGGGCGTCTGGGCCGGCGACGCGAATGTCGCAGCAGGCACCTCCGCGGTGCTGACGCAAACCGTGCAGTCGACCGCAGTCCAAACCACCACAACCCTGACCACCAGTCAGAATCCTTCGGTACTTGGCGCTCCAGTCACGCTGACCGCGACGGTATCGCCCGCAACGGCAACCGGCCAAGTGGGCTTCGCCGGTAACGGCAATTATCCGTTGGGTGTGGCGAACCTGGTCAACGGCCAGGCGCAAGTGACGGTAACCACGTTGCCGGCCGGTTCGAACACGCTGAAAGCCGGCTACTTTGGCGACGCCAACGACGCCGTCAGTACCTCCGCCGCCGTAACGCAGGTCGTGACGCAAGCCGTGAGTCCATCCAGCGTGACGCTGACGTCCTCCGCGAACCCTGTTTATGCGGGCCAAGCTCTGGTGCTCACGGCCGCTGTGTCGCCCGCCACTGCTACCGGCACGGTTCAATTCCTGGACGGCACTACCGCGCTCGGCACGGTGGCGATCACTGGCGGCTCGGCGACTTTGTCGATATCCAGCTTGTCGGTTGGGACGCACCCGATCACGGCGTCGTATGGAGGCGATGCCAACGATGCGGGCAGCACGTCCGCGGCGTTGGTTCAAACCGTCTCCATGCCGCCAAGCTTTACCCTCGCGGCGAACCCGGGTGGTCTGACGATCACCCAAGGCGCGTCGGGTGCCAGCACCGTTACGGTGACGGCCGCAGGTGGATTCACCGGCGGCGTCAGCCTTGCCGCATCAGGCTTGCCGAGCGGTGTAACGGCCTCGTTCAGTCCGAATCCCACAACCGGAAGCAGTCTGCTTTCGTTGACCGCCAGCAGCATGGCAACACTGGGACTGGCGACGGTGACCATCACGGGAACCTCCGCCGGCGTTCCGTCTGCAACCACGAATATTGTTCTGTTTGTTACCAGCCAGGTGAGCGCGACAAACGAGTGGACTTGGATGGGAGGGAGCAGCACGGTGCCCGCCGTTGGTGGCGGCGCTCCAGGCGTTTACGGGACGCTGGGTGTGCCTGCCTCAGCAAACCTCCCCGGAGGCCGGGAGTGGGCTTCCAACTGGACCGACAGCAGCGGCAACCTCTGGCTCTTCGGGGGCGAGGGCGACGATGCAAACGCCAGACTCGGCTATCTGAACGACCTGTGGGTATTCAACCCTTCCACGAATCTATGGGCGTGGATGGGCGGGGGCAGCACGGTCCCCTCAGGCTCAGTTGAACCGGGCAATCCGGGAGTGTATGGCACACTTGGTGTACCCGCTGCGGGAAACATCCCCGGAGGCCGCGTCGAAGCGACGAGTTGGACCGACATCAGCGGCAATCTCTGGATGTTCGGGGGGTCTGGCTACGATGCCAACAGCAAGCTAGCCTTCCTCAACGACCTATGGGAGTTCAATCCTTCGACGAACCGATGGGCGTGGATGGGCGGAAGCAGCACGATTAGCGGCCTCGGCAATCTGGGAATATATGGCACATTGGGTGTTCCTGCGGCCAGCAATGGCCCTGGAGGCCGCCGGGGCGCTGTAAGTTGGACCGATAGCAGCGGCCACCTCTGGCTCTTTGGGGGCTATGGCTACGCCAGCGCTTCCGACGGCTACCTCAACGATTTGTGGGAGTTCAATCCTTCCACGAACCAATGGGCGTGGATGGGTGGGAGCAGCACGGTCCCCGGTAATGGTAGTGGTGGCAATCCGGGGGTGTACGGCACGCTGGGCGTAACCGCAGCAGGGAACATCCCCGGCGGCCGCGAGGGTTCTGCCACCTGGATCGACAGCAGCGGCCATTTCTGGCTCTTTGGGGGCGGGGGCGAAGATGCCAACGACAGTTCTGGCAATCTCAACGACCTGTGGGAGTTCAATCCCTCAACGAACCAATGGGCGTGGATGGGTGGGAGCAGCACGGTGCCTGGTGTTGGTAGCGGCAGTCCTGGCGTTTACGGCACGTTGGGTACACCTGCCCAAGGAAACGTCCCCGGGGGCCGCTACTTTGCGAACTCCTGGACCGACAGCAGCGGTAACCTCTGGCTCTTTGGGGGCGCGGGCGAAGATGCCAACGACAGTTGGGGCAGTCTCGACGACCTATGGGTGTTCAGTCCTCCGGCGAACCAATGGGCGTGGATGGGCGGAAGCAGGACGGTGCCGATGTATGGCGGTGATGCGGGCGTGTATGGCAGCTTGGGTCTGCCTGCCGCCAGGAACGTTCCCGGCGGCCGATCTGCAGCTTCGAGTTGGATCGACAGCCGCGGGCACCTATGGCTTCTTGGGGGCGCTGGATACGATGCCAACGACCATGTCGGTGCTCTCAACGACCTATGGGAGTATCAGCCTTCTGCCCCGGCGATACCAATGTTTACCCTGTCCGCCAATCCGAACAGTCTGACCATCGCCCAAGGCGCGTCTGGCACCAGCACCGTCACAGTGACCGGTTCGGGCGGGTTCACCGGCAGCGTTACCCTTGCCGCGACCGGTCTGCCCAGCGGTGTAACCGCATCGTTCAATCCGAATCCCACCACCGGAACCAGCGTGGTCACGCTGACCGCGAGCAGGTCCGCCGTACCCGGAAGCTACTCTCCGGCTATCACCGGCACGTCCGGCATGCTGACTGCAACGGCCGGTCTGGCTTTGACTATTGCGCCCGGATCGGTGAGCACCACGACAGCTCTGAGTTCCAGCCTGAATCCGTCGACCTACGGACAATCGGTGACGTTTACCGCTTCAGTGTCGCCGGTATCGGCCACGGGGAACGTCCAATTCTTTGACGGCGCGGCTTCTCTCGGCGCAGCGACCCTCACGGGCGGCAGTGCCGCGTTGGCGGTCTCGACCCTGGCGGTCGGCACGCATTCGATTACGGCGGTCTACGGCGGTGACGTCAACGACGCTACGAGCACTTCGGCTGTGTTGACGCAAACGGTCAACAAGACAGCTTCCAGCGTGGTGGTGACCTCATCGGCGAATCCTTCGACCTTCGGGCAGAGCGGAGGTTTCACGGCTACAGTTACGCCAATCACGGCCACCGGGACCGTCCAGTTTCAGGATGGATCCACCGTGCTCGGCAGCGTGGCGATCAGCAGCGGCACAGCGGCCATTTCGTTCTCCGCCCTCTCGCCGGGTGCTCATTCGATCACGGCGGTTTACAGCGGCGATGCGAACTACCTCCCCAGCACATCCGCGCCCGTCACTCAAACCGTCAACAAGATAGTATCGAGTGCGGCGGTCACTTCTTCGCTGAATCCATCGATTTACAACCAGACCATCGCTCTAACCGCTCAGGTCACGCCAACCTCCGCGAACGGTACTGTCCAGTTCCTGGACGGATCTACTTTGCTGGGCGCTGCGCCGGTTAGCGGGGGCTTGGCGGTCTTAACGCTGGGCTCGTTATCGGTGGGTGCGCATTCGATCAAGGCGGTTTACAGTGGCGACGCCAACGACGCCCCCAGCACTTCGCCGGTCTTTTCGCAGACGGTTAATATGGCCCAGTCGAGCGTGGCTCTAATTTCCTCGGCGAACCCTTCGACGGTTGGGTATAACGTCGACTTCACGGTGTTTATCACACCCGGCCCGTCGACCGGGACGATTCAGTTCCGGGATGGTGCAACGGCGCTCGGCACGGCGACCGTTGTCAGCGGTTGGGCCAGGCTGTCGTTGTCCACGCTGTCGGTCGGTGTGCATTCGATCACGGCGGTTTACAGTGGCGACGCCAACGACGCGGCCAGCACCTCGGCCATTCTGTCGCAGACCGTCAATAAAGCGGTCTCGAGCGTGACGCTGGCTTCCTCGTTGAATCCGTCGACCTTCGGACAATCCGTCACCCTCTCCGCCGCGGTTACGCCCAGCACGGCTACAGGCACCGTTCAGTTCCTGGATGGATCTGCCGCGCTGGGCACGGTCACCATCAGCAATGGCTCAGCGGCTCTGTCGCTCTCGAACTTGTCCGCGGGCGCACATTCGATCACGGCCGTCTACAGCGGCGATGCCAACGACAACTCGAGCACATCTAACGCCGTTGCGGAGACAGTGCAGAAGATCGCGACCACAACCACCTTTACCGGCTGGGGGACTCGTGCATTACTCGGTACGAGCATCGCATTCACTGTGGCTGTAACGCCGGCGGCCGCTTCAGGAACGGTCAATCTGATGAAGGGGACGACGATCCTCGGCACGTCCACTTTGTCAAATGGGACCGCAAGTTTCAACATTTCAACTCTGCCCGCGGGATCGACTACCATTTACGCGCAGTACGTGGGGAATGCTTCGTATTTGACGAGTAGTTCGGCCACGTTGGCCATAGTGGTCCTGCTTCCTTGCACGACAGTCCTCACTACCACGCCGAATCCCTCGGTCTACGGCGCTCCGGTGACTCTTACCCTGACGGCAACACCGGCCGCGGCGACCGGCCCCGTGCAGTTTGTCAACGGCTCAATCACCCTGGGTACGGCGAACCTCGTCAATGGCCAGGCCCGGCTAACGGTCAGCAACCTGCCCGTCGGCTCAAACCCGCTCACCGCGGACTATTCCGGCGATGCAATATATATCGGCTTCACGTCACTCGTGGTGACGCAAGCCGTCAACAAGGCGCCAACCACCGTGGCGCTGGCTTCTTCGAAGAATCCCGCGGCGAGCGGCCAGAGCGTGACCTTCACCGCGACTGTCTCACCGAACTCGGCTACGGGCACCGTCCAATTCCTGGATGGATCTACCGCGCTCGGCACGGTGACGATCAGTGGCGGCACCGCGGCTCTGTCGCTATCCACCTTGTCGGTGGGCGCGCATTCGATCAAGGCGGTTTATAGCGGCGACGGCAACTATCTCACCGGCACGTCGGCCGTCCTGACGCAAAGCGTCACTGGAGCCGCGTGTCATGTGGGCTATAAGGTGACCTCACAGTGGAACAACGGCTTCGGCACCGCCATTACAATCCAAAACACCGGAACCACATCCGTGAACGGCTGGAATCTCACCTGGACCTGGGCCGGCAACCAGAAGATCACCGAGGCGTGGGATTCCACCTATTCGCAGAGCGGCGCCAGTGCGAAGCTGGTCAATGCCAGTTATAACGCCGCCATTGCCCCAGGCGCCACCATCAGCGGGATTGGGTTCAATGCCAGTTACAGCGGCACCAATGCCGCTCCGGCTGCCTTCTCTCTGAATGGAACGCTATGTAAGTGACGGCTCTCGATCTTAGGCCGAGTTCCATAATGGATGTGCCGCCGCTCGCCGGGCGGCGAGCGGTGGCGATGATCCCGGGGGCGCAACCGAACCGGAACCACGCGGCCGCGGGCTATTGCGCCGCGCGGGCGTGGTGGTGAGCTCCGGCTTTCGGCTGCAGCAATTCCTGAAACTGGGTGGAGGGCAGCGTCAGTGAGATATTAATTGTCGCGCCGGTCGCGCTCACCGTCAGCGCCTTGACCAGCGCCTGCACTTGCGGCTGCCCGGCGGCTTTCAACTGCGCCATGTTGACCAGCAACTGGATCAGGCCCGCGATGGCGGTGGCATTCTGCGCGGTATCGGCTTGCGCCTGCGCGGTCATCACCACATTGGTTCCGAACTTGACGCCGGCGCTGGCGGACTGCACGGTGCCGAGCACATTTTCAGCGCCGTTGCCGAGGCCCGGAATGGCAGGCGCGGCTGCCGCCTGTTTCAAACTGGAAGGCGGCACGGTGGTGAGCGCCCAGGCGTCGTTCGCCGCGCTCAATTGGCCGATTTCGCCCAGCAAGGAAGCGGGCAGGATGGATGGCGCCGAGACGCGATCGATGGCGGCTTTCACGTTGGTCAGATCGCCGGCCGCCGCAATCGAGTTGCTCAGAAACGCCAGCCCCCCTTCCTTCTTCGGGTCCTCGAAGATGGTGATGCCGCCGTAGGTTTCGGTGACCATTTTTTGCGTCGCGATGAGGGCGCTAATGGCGGTCACATTGAAGTTGCCGAGCGCCAGCGCCAGGCCGGAGTGTTGCGCCGCGCCATTGCCGGCGACCAGCAGCTCATAGACGTCCTTGCTCGGGTCAAAGCCGGTGAGCGCGGCAATCTGCATGAGCTGTTGCGGCTGAACCTGCGCCAGCACGTACTCGCCGAAGGGCGAAGTCTTGGCCTGCTCCACGTTGATGTCGGCCATCACCTTGACGTCCGGCATCACCAGGTTGAGGAGTTGTGGATCGGCGGCAGACAGCACGCCGGAGAAAAGGGCCGCAAGGGCCGCGGTGGATGCGATTAAAGCCTTCATAACAGTGTGGACGCGAAGGCTCAACGATTATTAACCGGGAGTGCGGCGCGGGGCAAACACCGGACGCATCAATGCCCGATCGGCACCTGGTCGGCGACCTCGATGCCGAAGCCTTCCAGCGCGACAATCTTGCGCGGGTGATTGGTCAGCAGGCG
>OCTA010002833.1_pt1 | contig 15580 bp, 11 predicted proteins | sample 1538991 | NCBI WGS metagenome assembly OCTA01 (sample SAMEA3539302, study PRJEB22396) | soil metagenome | biome: tundra; feature: field; material: soil | place: USA | collected 2010-05 | depth 0.15 m | reverse complement strand
TGAAGAAGCTGTGGGAGATGATGCAGGCCAACGGCGCCTCCAACGCCGAGAAGTCCGAGATCTATCAGCTCCTGGCTTTCCTCGAGATCGACTCCAAGAACGTCCCGGGGGCGATTGCCCTCTTCAAGCAGGCGGCCGATGCCAAGCCCGACGACGCCGCCATCTGGAGCAACCTGGGGGCGGAATACCTCACCGCCAAGAACTACACCGAGGCCAGGCCCGTGCTCGAGAAGGCGGCCCAGCTGCAGCCCGGATTCGCCAAGGCCCACCTGAACTTGGGCGACGCCTACCGGGGCGACAAGGAATACGAAAAAGCGCAGGCCGAGTATCAGAAGGCCCTACAGCTCTTCCCCAATTATGCCGACGCGGTGTTCAACCTCGGCATCCTCTACCTGGACGCGGACAAGATGCCGAACATGGATCTTTTCGCCAAGGAGAACACCGCGATTCAGTATCTGCAGCGCTACAAGCAGATGATGGGCGGGACGCTGGCCGCGTCCGACCCGGCGGAGGGCTACATCACCGAAGCCCAGGACAAGATAAAGAAGGAGGAGAAGCGACTCGACCGCCTCAAGAAGCAGCAGGAGCGCGAGGCTGCCCGCGCCGCCAAGAAGGCCGCCGACGACGCCAAAAAGGCGGCTGGCGGTGCTCCCGGCGCGCCTCCGGCTCCCGGCGCGCCTCCCGCTGGTGGTGCCGTCGCGGCGCCCCCCGCGGGCGGGCCCCCCCCTGCGCCCGCACCGGCCGCGCCCCCGGTCCAGCCTGCCCCCCCGGCGCCTCCGAAATGACGACCATCATGGATTCCCGAGCAAGCAAAATACTGATGGCTGTCGTGGCGATGACGGCGCTCGCGCTGGCACCGGTGGTCGCGCGCGCGCAGGCCGCCCGGACGCCTCCGACGCCCCCCGCCGCGGCACCTGCGCCGGCCCCCGCCGCCGATGGGGCGCCCAAGGTGAAGGTCGAAAAGGGCGCCGGCGGCAAGAAGATCTACCGCATCACCGACGAGATCCGGATCGAAGGCAAGATCCAGAAGCCCGAGGCGTTCTTTTTCTATCAGAAGTCGAGCATCAACTACGACTGGCAAGAACTGAAGCAGGACTTCATCCCCAAGATACTGGACAGCGTCTCGCGGTCACCGTTTTGATGGAAGGAAACTGACGAATGGCTACCCAGGCAGCGGCTCGACAGGCGCAAGTAGGCTCGACTCCCAAGCCCAAGATCCTGCGGATCGGGATCATCCAAGGCGGGCGGATCGTCGAGGAGCGGCTGGTCCGCAAGCGCGAGAACATCACCATCGGCCAGTCCGCGAAGAACATGTTCGTGGTTCCGTCCGAGGCGCTGCCCCGCAACTGGTTGCTCTTCGAGGCCAGCGGTAGCCAGTACGTCGCGAACTTCTCGGACGGCATGGACGCGCGCATCGCGGTGGGCAACGAGATCATCTCGCTGGCGCAGCTCAAGCAGACCGGCAAGATTCAGAAGCGCGGCGCCAGCTGGCCGCTGCCGCTCGACGAGCGCTCCCGCGGCAAGATCACGCTGGCGGACATGACGATCCTGTTCCAGTTCGTCACCCCGCCGCCGCCCCAGCCTCGGCCGCAACTCCCCGCCTCGGTTCGCGGGTCGGTGCTCTCGGACGTCGACTGGTTCTTCACCATCATCGCCGCCGTTTCGTTCTTGCTCCACCTCATCCTGGTCATCTATCTCCGCAACGTCGACTGGCCGCGCAAGCCGGACATCGAGGCGGTGCCCGATCGCTTCGTTCAGATGATCGTGAAGAAGCCGGAAGAGAAGAAGGTCGAGGAGAAGAAGGCCGTCGAGACGAAGAAGGAAGAGGAGAAGCCCGCGGAAAAGAAGAAGGCGGCCAGCGACGAGGAGAAGAAGCCCAAACACGAGATGACCGAGGAGGAGAAGGCCAAGGCGGCCGAGGAGAAGGCCCGGCTCGACGCCGAGCGCCGCGCCCGATTGGCCGAGCAGGTGAAGTCGACCGGCCTGCTCAAGCTGCTCGGCGCCAAGGCCGACGGCGAGGGCTCGATCGCCGACGTGCTCGGCAAGGGCGACGTGGACCGCGATCAAGAGAAGGCCTTCCAGGGCGTCGGTGGCGTCGGCGTGGCGAACAACAACGACCAGCTCCGAGGCATCAAGTCCGGTGGCACCGGCTCCGGCCGGGTGGCCAGCGTCGGCGGTCTGCGCGGCGGAGGCTCGATCGCGGGCGGTGGAACCGGCGCCGCGGCGGCCGAAAAGAAGGTGTCGGGCGTCGTGAAGAGCGAGGCCCCGGCGGTCGACGGCGAGCTCGATCCCGCCATGGTCGCCAAAGAGGTCCGCACCCGGCTCGGGGCCATCAAGGCCTGCTACGAGCGCGGCCTCAAGCGCAATCCCAACCTGAGCGGGAAGATCGTGATCCACTGGACCATCACGCAGGCGGGAACCGTCTCTGGGGTGGACGTCGAGCAGGACACCCTGGGCGACGCCGAGGTGGCGAGCTGCATCAAATCACTCATCGCGCGCTGGCGTTTCCCGGCGCCTTCGGGGGGGTCGGTCGAAGTCTCGTTCCCGTTTGTCTTCCAGTCTTCCCAATAGGCGCATCGAACCCATAATTTTCCCTGAAGAGGATCCGCTGCCAGGTGCTCAAAGAGAGAAAGGTCTAGACGTAGGGACATCTCGGCCGTTGACACACCACAAGGTCATGCTTATAATTCGGCCGTTATTGATAACTAGCTGATTTTCTTCAAAATACCGGGCAGAAAAATAAGCTCTTGAACGAACGGATCTGGGGGAAAGGATTGGCGCCGTGGCGAAATCAAAGCTCTTACTCGCGACGATATTCATAGGGGGGACGGTTTTCGCGCAGGCCCCTGCGCCCGATGCGCCGCCGGCCGCCGCTCCGCCCGCTGGCGCCCCCGCCGGATCGGTCGACCTGTCGGTGAAGCAGCAGCCGATGCTGGCCCCGGCCGACATGATCAACCAGTCCAAGGACTACTTCAAAGCGATGGGCGACGTCGTCAAGCGCATCCAAACCCTGCAGGACCAAGCGAAGCGCGAGAAGGACATCATCCGCCTCAACTGCGTGACCGACAAGCTGGTCCAGGCCCGGGTGAACGTCAACATCGGCGAGCAGTCGATGGCCTCCCTTCAGGAGAGCATCACTCGTACCGATGCAGGTGAAAGTACGCATGAGTTCACCCGACTTACGATCGTCAACCAGAAGGTGACAGTCCTGGGCGCCGAAGCCGAGAACTGCATCGGTGAAGACCTCAGCTTCGTCGGCGCGACCCGCGTCGACGTCGAGGTCGACCCCAACATTCCCCAGTACGACCCCACCCAGCCAGGCAGCCCCTTCATCGACATCACGCGCCCCCCCGAGGCGAGCCCCCTGAGCTAAACCGTAGCGCGCCAGCCCCCGCGCCGGTCTACACCCACGTCAGGACAAAGACACCTCTCTATGAATCGTCGCCTCGCACTGTGGATCGGCCTGGGCGCCCTGCTCGTCGCCCGCGTCGCGTCCGCGCAAGACGTGACCATCGGTTATCAGGGCTTGCCCTACAAGGCGACCGGCGAGAGCAACACCGGCATCCAGCTCAGCGATGGGTTGCTCTTGCACACCGGCATCGGCGTGGAGGCGGGGTACGACACGAACGTCTTCTACGCGAACACGAATCCCGAAGGGTCCGCGATCCTTCGCGTGATGCCCTTCCTCGAACTGACCAATGCCACACGCACTGGCCCGGTCTCCCGCGATGTGAGCTTGGACGCCCGCTTCGGGCTCCAGTACCGGCACTACTTTTCGAACGCGATGGACATTCAGCCGTATCGTGACGCCTGGATGCCCAATGGCGGGGTCTCTGTGGCGCTTGGTGGCGGCGGTCAGTTTGGGTTCGGCTTCGCCGACGTCTTCGCGCGGATCGAGGATCCCCCCTACCAGGTCCAACTCAACAACAACCTCGGTCCTCTGACGCGCGACAACAACCAGGCCTCGGTAGAGGGTCGTTGGTCGCCAGGCGGAGGACGTCTTGTCAGTCTGCTTCGCTTCACCAACATGGTCGACATCTACGAGCAGTCGTCCGGCTACAACTACGCGAACGCGATGACGAACACGCTTACGCTGGACGTGGCTTGGAAGTGGCTCCCCAAGACCGCCGTATTTTTAGATGTTCAGCAGGGGTACGTCGACTATCTGGACACCACCGCCACGAAATTTTCGTCGTATCCGTTGCGAATCACCACCGGCTTGAGGGGCCTGCTCACTTCGAAGACCTCGGCCGTACTCTCTCTGGGGTACGTCAACGGATTTTACGGGGGACCGGGTGGCTCGACCGGTGGTTTCCTGCACAGCACCTTTGCGGAGTTGGCCCTGACCATCCAGCTCACCCAGCTCAGCCGCGCGGTGGTCGGCTTTCGCCACGACTTCCTGAACGAGGTAATCAGCTCCTTCGGCTACGATGACACCGTGTACGTTTCATACGTCCAGCAGATCGCCGGCCGGCTCGGGCTCGATCTCTCGGGACGCTTCGCGCACATCGCCTACGGGGGAACTTTCGTCGATGTGGCGCAAGAGGGACGCGCGGACAACTTCTTCCAGGTCGGCGCAACGCTCGACTACTTCCTGCGGAACTGGGCCTATCTCGGTGTCGGCTACTCCTTGCTCGACTCCACCAGCAGCGGTCCCAGCCCAACGATTGTTGACGATGACTACCTGAAGCAGCAGGTGTTTGCGCGCCTGGGCATCACGTACTAGTCTGACTCTGCCGATGGCTGCGTGGTTTCGTGCGGAGCGCTTCGTGCTCGCCGGTGTGTTGCTTGGCCTGGTGGCCTGTACGCAGCCGCAGCGCCATTCCGTCAACGTGGGTGAAGTCATCTCGTCGGAGGACCGGGTCGGCATCGACGATACGTTCGATGTACGCGTATACGGTGAGGGCGACCTGACGGGGACCTTTCGCGTCGCAACCGACGGAACGATCGACTATCCGCTGGCGGGACGAATTCAGGTCGCAGGGCTCCGTACGGGAGAGATCCAGCAACTCTTGGTAACCAGGCTGAGGGATCGCTATCTCAAGGATCCGCAGGTGGTAGTTGCGGTCAAGGACCGCAATAGTCAGAAGATTTCCGTTCTCGGGCAAGTCTCGAGACCGGGGCAGGTCGGGTACTACCCCAACATGACCATCGTGGACGCCATCGCGAGCGCCGGTGGTTTCACGGGAATTGCCGCCAAGAACTCCGTCAACTTGCGACGAGAGGTCAAGGGCAAGATCGAGATGCACGTGTATCCGGTTGCCGACATCAGTGAAGGCCGTTCCCAAAACGTGATGGTCCAACCCGGTGACGTCCTCGTCGTCGACGAACGAGTTTTCTGAAGCTTCGGGCACCGTTCCGTCGACGGAGAGTGGGCGATCCGGCAGACGACGGCGAGCCGGTCGCCGAAGGCGCGCCGGCGGCCTCCGAGCGCTAGTCGGCGCGGGGCCGGTCCTCTGCGTCGCTGTCGTCGTCGCGGCGCCGCTCCTGGCCGGCGGGGTGCATCGCGGCTCGATGATCGGCCTCATGGTGACCGGGGCGATCGGCCTCTCGCTCTTCGCCGCCGGCCTCATGTTGCGAGGCGGAGTCCCACGCCTCGGACTCACCTGCGTCTTGCCGTTGACCCTCCTGCTGGTGCCGCTGCTCCAATCGGTGCCAGTCCCTTTGGCCGTCCGGAACGTGCTCGACCGCAACGGAACCGCCCTGCTGCGAGACAATCAGATTGTCGCGACCGAGGCCTGGCCCCTCAGTCTCGACCCGCCCAACACCCGCGTCGACATCGGCAGAGCGGCCCTGGGCCTGCTGGCTTTCCTGGTCGCCCACCACCTCGCGTCGGGTAAAAGGCGCCGCCATTTCCTGACCCGAGCGATCGGGATCGCCGGCATCGTTGCCGTCGCCGTCGGTCTCGGGCACAAGGTCCTCGGCTTCACCAAGCTCTACGGCCTCTTCAATGCCTCACCGCGCTCGCTCTTGATCGGTCCGTTCGTCAATAGTAACCACACCGCCGAATTTCTCGAGCTGGCCGCCTTCGTCTGTCTCGCCTGCTCGTTCCACCGCAAGACGGCCCTCAACCGAATTGGCTGGCTCGTGGGGACGATCCTCTGCGCCGGAGGAGCGGCCGCGACGCTCTCACGTGGAGCCGTGGTGGCCCTCACGATGGCCGTCGTCATGTTCATGTTCCTCAGTTACTTCGTCGCGGACAGCGGCCTCGGCGGCCGCCGCCGCGCCTCTCTGGCCTGGGGGGGACTGCTCCTGGGATTGGTCGTTCTGGGCGCGGGCGCGCTCGGAGCGGGACAGCTGGTAGATCGCTTCAGGGCAGACGCCGTCAGCACCGACGTTCGGTTCCAGCTCTGGCGCCAGGGGCTACGGGTCTTTGCCGCGCACCCTTTCGGGATCGGCCGGGGCGCCTTTGATCGCGTCTTCCCGATCTATCGCTCGTTCAAGATGGCGTTTCCGCTCCGATTCGCCTTCGTCGAGAGCGAGCCCCTGCAACTCTTGATCGACTGCGGCTGGTTCTTCTTCCTGCTCATCGCAGTGGCGCTGGGCATCGCCGTCTGGCAAATCGCGCGGCGAGGGCGACGGGACAAGATCGAGGCCGCCCTGGTCGCGGGGCTGTTCGCGGTGCTGGTTCATTGCACCGTCGATTTTGGCCTGGAGACTCTGGGGGTGCTGCTGCCATTTTCGGCCGTGCTCGGGACCGTCCTTGGTCGACTACGATCGGCGGACGAGCAGGCCCCCGCGTCGATCCCCTGGCCGCGCGCGCGCTGGGCGGTGGCCGCGGTGGCCGGTGTCGGTCTGGTGGTGGGCATCGTTTCGACGGCGCACCCGAGCTACGACGACTTCGACGCCCTCCTCAAGAAGCCAATGGCCCCCGCCGCGCGCCGAACCCTCTTGGCTCGCGCAGAACAGACCCATCCGCTCGACTATCTCTATGTCCTCAGCGACGCCCGGTTGGAGCCCCTCAAGGGATCTCCCGGATCACCGTCGCCGCGCCTGCACGCCCTGAATCGAGCCCTTCGGCTCTGTCCCTCCTGCGAGGTCGTCCACACCGAGGTGGCTCGGAACCTATGGCACCTGGGCCTCCGTCGGCAGTCGATCCTCGAGTGGCGGACCGCTGTCGACATTCAGCCGCTCCTCTTCCCCCCCATGCTGGGCGAGCTCTTCGCCGCGGGCGCAAAGCCGGAGGAGCTGGCCGCCGTCGCCTCGTCGAGCGCGAGCCAGATGATAGACCTCGCCGCGTTTCTGAGTGCCCAGTCCCGAATCGCCGACGCCTTCGTGGTTCTAGACCAGGCCGACGCGCTCGGCGCGCCGCGCGTCGACAGCCTCCTCATGCGGGCGCGGCTACAACTCCAGGTGGGTCAGCTCAAGGCGGCTGCGTTGACGCTCGACAGCGCACGCACCATCGGCATGAACGATCCCCGCCTGGCGGTGCTGCAGGCGAAGCTCTTGCTCGATGAACAGGGAGCCGCCGGCGCCGATCAGGCGCTCGGCATCCTGGACGTCGCGGCCATGCGGTACCCGACGGACGTTGCCGTCCAGCAGCAACGTGTCGACCTCGTGACGCAATACGACAAGTGGAACGCCGCCGCTCGCTCCATAGAAGGGCTGAAGCTGGCGCTCTACCATGCCTCTGGCGTAGCGACGGATGCCCATGTCGCGGCGGCGCGGATAGATGGGCGTCTCGGACACTGGACCAATGCTCTCGACGAGTACCGCATCGCGCTGGCCGCGGAGCCCAGTAACGTGGCTTTGTGGATCGAGTACGCTCACGCCGCCGAGAAGATCGGGCGGGACGCCACGGCGCGCGAGGCATACGTCCAAGCGGCTCGCCTCAGCCCGAACAGCCCCGATATCGCCGCTCCGCTGCGCGATCTCGATGCCCGACAGGCCCGACTACGCTCTCTGGTTCGAGACGCTACCGGGCGGGCTCCAGGCGAGTAGGGGCCGCACATCTGTTAGAGTAAGAGGCCTTGGGAAACGATGCAGACCCTCTGGTTCATCATTCTGATCTCCGCGATTTGCCTCGAGGGCCTCGGACGTAGATACCTGCCCGGGATTCCGCCCGTCGCCTTCTATTTCTTCAAAGACGTCGTCCTCCTCGTCGGCTATCTGCGCTTCAGGCCTGCCGCGCCGATCCGGCGCACCATGCGGTACCTTTTTCGGGGTTTCGAGGTCTTCTGGATAGGTGGCTTCTTCTGGACGACCATCGAGCTGTTCAACCCGGCGCATCAGTCCTTTGTCCTGGGATTGATCGGAATGCGGGCCTATTGGTTCTGGTGGTTGGCGCCCGCCGTGATCGCTGGGGTCCTCCAGAACCGGAAGCAAAAGGAACGGGCGATCTATGCACTCCTAACTATGGCCATCGGAGTCGCGGTGTTGGCTGCCGTTCAGTTCGCCTCGCCCGCGGATTCCAATATCAATCTCTATTCAATCCAGGACGGTGAAGAGGTCTATGCCGCCGACATGGCAACGGTGGCCAGCACGGGACGAGCCCGGGTCTCGTCTACCTTCACGTTTCTGAGCGGGTTCGTTGCGTTCACCCTCGCGGTTCCGGCCCTCCTCCTGTCTTTGGGCCTCGATTCACAGAATCCGCGGTTACGAAAATTGGCCCTCGCGGCCACGCTCGCCACGGCCGCCGTCATACCCATGTCCGGCTCCCGTGGAGCCGTGGTGCTCGGTGCTGCAGTCCTGTTGTTGACGATGTGGACCGCCGGCCTATTGTTTACGCGGGTCGGTCGTCGCGTGCTCATGGGCGCGATAGTCGCGGTAGTCTTGTCTGTTATCGCCTTCCCGGATGCCCTTCTCGGCGTGCAGAGCCGATTTGACAACGCGGAGGAGACGGCGGGGCGCTTCAAGGAAGTCGCCAACCTGATCCCTCCTGTTGCCCTGATTGCTTTGGACTATCCGATGTTGGGCATCGGCACCGGGATGCAGCAGAACGGACGATCGTCGTTTCGCATTTCCACAAATTGGGATACGGAATCCGAACTAGGGAGATACCTGGTCGAGCTCGGGCCGATCGGCTTTCTCTTCTGCTGGATGGCAAAATTCGGACTAATGGTCGCGCTCCTCCGCAGCTATTCGATCTTGAAGCGAGCCGGCCGCCGCGGCTCGTCCGGCGCAGCGCTTTCGTACGCCGCCATGACGATGGTCGGCAATCTGACCTTCGATCACAACTGGCAGGCCCTGTATTTCATGGGCTGCGGCTTCGTTCTCGCCGAAGTGGTCGACGTCCTACGCGGTACCGTTCCCGCCGCGACGGGGTTCGCTCTGCCCGTTCCGCCTCGTCCGGAGATACCTTCGCCGGCTCTGGGAGGGCTAGCCCAACGAGCCGACGAGCCCGCGTCGAACATGACCTGAGCGGTTTATCAGGCGGAGAACTCCCGAATTGCGGCCACAATGGTGGCCAGGTTCTCCTCCGTCAAATCGCAAAAGAATGGAAGACGAATCAGGCGATCACTTACGTCCTCCGTCACCGGACAATCCCCCGGCCGACCGCCGAAGCGTCGTCCCATGATCGACAGATGGAGCGGAAGATAGTGAAATACCGCATGAACGTCCCTCGCCTTTAGATGCGCGATGAACGCGTTACGTTGCTCCAGGGAACGCAGCAACATGTGGAACATGTGATACGAGCTTTCACAATGTTCGGGAACGATCGGGAAACGTACCCGCTGCGTCTCCGCCCATTCACGCAGGTGTTCTTCGTAGTAATGCCAAATCTGCTTGCGGCGGGCTTGAATTCGCTCCCTGGCCTCGAGTTGCGCGAAAAGAAACGCGCTCAAAAGATCCGACGGCAGGTAGCTTGAACCAATGTCGACCCAACCGTACTTGTCGACCATTCCGCGAAAGAACAAGCTGCGGTCAGTGCCCTTCTCGCGAACGATCTCGGCGCGGTCGACGAACCGCCGATCGTTGATCAAAAGGGCTCCGCCTTCGCCACAGGTGAAATTCTTGGTCTCATGAAAGCTCTGGGCCGCCATCTGCCCGAAGGTCCCCAGGTACCGACCGCGATAGCGACTAAATAGACCGTGAGCATTGTCCTCGACGACCGAAATTCCGTAACGATCCGCGGTCGACATGATGGAGTCCATCTCGCAGCCAACGCCCGCATAGTGCACTGGCACGATGGCCTTGGTGCGCTCCGTGACCTTTCCCTCGATCTGCGCCTCGTCGATGTTCAGTGTGTCAGGTCGCACATCCACAAAGACTGGCTTGGCGCCGCGCAGGATGAATGCGTTCACCGTACTGACAAAGGTGAAGGCCGGAATCAGGATCTCGTCGCCTGGCTTGATATCTAGTAGCAGCGCCGCCATCTCCAGCGCGTGCGTACAGGAGGTCGTCAGCAACACCTTTTCGACACCCAAGGCGCTCTCGAGAAAGGCGTGACACCGCTTGGTGAAGGTACCGTCGCCGGAGATGTGCCCTTTGGTGATCGCCTCGAGAACGTACTCGATCTCCTTTCCCCAACGGCTCGCTTTGTTGAAGGGGATCATCGACAGAAGGTCTCCAAACGGCGCCTAGGGGTCCTACTCCAGATTCCCATATCATTTCGCCGCATATTCGCCAAGAGCCGCCGCCCATAGGGCACTCGGCTTTTCCGGAGACCTTGCGTCGGAGCAGCGGTTCGGATAAGAGGACCGGCTCATGGGAGCACAGATCGGGGGGCAAGCGGGCGCGGACGGCATGGGACCTACCAGAGTGACAAGCTCACAAACGAGCCCGCCCCTCGTCTTCGCGGCAACCGTGATCTGCGCGCTGGTTTTGCTGTTCGGCGCCCTTTGCGCCCTACTTCCTGTCGCGCCCGCGGCCCTAGCGTCGCGAGTGCTTCCCGAGAACGCCCACCTCCTCCAAGACAGCACGCGACAGGTTCGCGTCCACAAGGCGCTGCTGCTTGGTACCGCGATCGCGTGTCTGGCGTTGCTCCTCACCAAAAGGCGCTCGCCAGTCTTCCGCCCGTTGACGACCCTTCTCGCCAAACACATGAACCTCTGGCGCGCAGCCTCAACCGCCATAGCAATCGCGGTTGGTGGTTTAGCCCTGATGGAGCTCCCGAAGTTGAAATGGTCGGTAGCCGGCCTGGTTTTCACCGTAGCTATCATCGGCGCCGGCCGGCGTCTCGGGAGGCGCTCGTGGTCCACCAAGCTTGTCGGAGCCTTTGTTCTTGTCTCTGCGGCATTGATGACCATCCCCGGCATGATCATTACGCCAAATCTCTCGCCCGGTGGAACCGTCGCGCCAGAGACGGCCGAGGTCCATTACAGCATTACGGTCTCCGAAGGAGATCGCCTGTCCCAAGGCCGCAGACTCTTTTCTGAAGTCGTTCCCCACTATGGTCTGGTGGAACCATTTATCCTGACTGAGATCGAGAGAGCATCTGGCCTTCTGAGTTTCGGTAGTCACGTCCGCTTCGTCCAGTCGATGCAAATCCTTTTTTGCCTCGCAGTCTTCCTGTGCTATTGGCTCTGGAGCCGCCGGCGTATCCTCCCGACGGCCTTAACATTTCTACCAATCCTCGCCTTCGCTCATACACTTCACATCAGCATATTTTGTCCCAATCAATCGGGTTGGCGATTTCTGGGACTGGCGCTTGGGCTGCTTCTGCTCGTCGTCCTCTCACGACGGAACGACCGGCGGCTGCCGATGATACTGGGCGGTGCCCTCGGCGCCTTGCTAGTCTTCAATCCAGAAACCGGGCTTGTAGTCGGAGCTGCCTACGCAGTCTATCTCGTTTCCGGCTTTGCTCGCGATCGACCATCCGCCCGACACATATTTGGCGCTGCGGCAGTCTTTGCCTCGAGCGTCGGGGTGGCACCATTGGCATTTGCCCTCCTATTTCGACTGATGCTGGGCTATTTCCCAAATCCATTTCATCGGGGGTCGAGCTCAGCATTGAGTCATTTTGCCGGGGGATATGGAGGCCTCAAGATCTATTTCAGCATCAGCTGGATCGTCATTCTGGTACACAGCATCTTTGAGATCATCCGCGCGGGACTTGCGATCGATGCGCTGTCCAGTCGACGAAGGGTCCGACTGTCCGTCGCGGTTGCCATCTTGGTATGGTTCGGCTACTTCGCGAATCGCCCCACGCCCTGGAATCTATGGACATATTGGTTCTTATACGGGTTCTTGATAGTCGATCTGGTTCGCGAGCCCTGTCTCCGCCGGTATGAGACGCTGCTTCGTTCCTGTCGCGTGCCCGTCGCAGCATCACTACTGACGATGGTTGCCGCGAGCGGGATGTTCGTCTTTCTTTGTGCGATTCGAGATACTTTGGTTGCGATCAAGGCGACGCGCCAGACGTCGGGCCAAGTCCTTTCCGGCGTGCGATTGGCCGATGCCTATGCGAACACCGCTAGACTTCGCGCGGACTTCGCCCGCCTGCGATCTCAGCAAGTATCGCTGCTGTACTTCACGAGCAACACCTACTTAGTCCCGCTCGTCAGTGGGATCATCCAGGATTTTCCGTTCAGTGATCCCTATGTGGAGAGCTTTGGAATGGACGACTTCGAGCGATCGGTTAGGTGGATCGAGACGAAGCATCCCGAGGAATTGCTATTCGATGATCCGGCCGCTGGCTCGACCGGATCGCCAGAGCGAGATATCTTCATCGCGCGACTCAAGAGCAGGCTCTCGACGATCTATCGACGGACGGGCACCGCCAGCGCCTGGGAGATCTGGAGACTTCAAGCCCCAGCCGAACAGCTTTTGTAGTTGCGGGCGGACTGCCGGTTAGTATGATGCCCTGCTCATGAAAGAGAGCATCCTCGACTTCATCGCCTGCAGACCCTGCGGCGGCTCCTATTCCCTGACGATCGATCGCCGTGATCCTGATGGCGAGATCATGCAGGGCTATCTGGACTGCCCTCGATGCGGTATCCGGTATCCCATTATCGGCGGGATACCGAGAATGCTCGGTACCGTAAAGACCGAAACGGATCTGCGCCGCGTCTATGCCGACTCCTTCGGTCATCAGTGGACAACATATCAATGGGAACGCGATGAGGATGAGTTCGAATTTTTCCAGATTACGGATCTCACTTCCGCCGACCTCGCCGGCAAAATAATCTTTGACGCCGGTTGCGGTGGCGGACGCCTCGCCCGAATCGTCGCTCCGAAGTGCAAACTATTTTTTGGACTGGACTACTCGATCGCTGTTGAAAAGGCGTTTGAGCTCTGTCGTCACATGAAGAATGCGCATTTCGTTCAATGCGACATCAATGAACAGCCTTTCAAACCGGCGATGTTCGATATCGTATATAGCCACGGCGTTCTGCACCACACTCCAAACACAAAGAAGTCGTTTGACAACCTGCCGCCCCTGGTCAAGCCGGGCGGAACGTTCTACATCGCTCTATTTCGGAAGGCGGCATTGCCGTTACGCATTTCCGATCGGTTCTGGCGCTCAATAATGAATAAGTTGCCCATTCCAGTGATGGACAAGATCTGCGGCGCCATGAGTCATCTGACACACCTGCCCAACGCCGTTTTCTGGAAGCGCTTCTTTTGGTTTTCCCTCCAGAAGACCCACGAGATAAGAAAATGCTGCCTCTATGACTGGTACGCACCTCGCTTTCACCATGAACATACAGTCGAGGAGGTCTTACAGTGGTTCGAAGCGGCGGGCTTCGAGCAGCGCAAATACATCAACGCATGGCCGTACTGTCCGCCCGAATTGAAGTATGCAATCCCGACTTTCAAGGACAGCCTCCGCATTGGGCAACTCCTGGGCGTGATAGGCAAAAAGCCTCCAGTCCGCCCGACGCTGGTGCATGAGAATCGGGCCTCATCGGCGATGGCAGGGTCCTAGTCTGGAAGGCGTTCTGCTCGCTCATTTGCCTGGCTGTTCGCGATTCATGATCGTCTCCCGGACGACGTAGAGGGGACGATCCTGAACTTCCCTCAGGATTCGTCCGATGTAGAGGCTCGCGACGCCAATGACCATGATTTGAACTCCGCCCATGAGCACGATGGTGGAGATTGTGGATGTGAAACCGACCTGAAAGTTCTTGAATATGTGCTTTCCTATGATGAGAGTGGCGGTCATCAAGAAGCCCAGTGCGGCCACTGAGGCGCCGAAAAGCACCGCCAGTTTCAACGGCAGGTCTGAGAAAGAAATGATCGAGTCGACCGCGAGGACAAGTCGGCGGCGGAAGTTGTAGCTCGACCTGCCCCGCGAACGAGGTCGATGCTCGACCGTGGTCCATACCCGGCGAAATCCCAGCCAAGCCTCTAGACCTGGAATGTATCGACTCTTCTCCGTCAGTTGGTTGTAGGCGTCTACGAACCGACGAGTGACCACGCGAGCAGTTGCCATATCGAGAGGAACGGAATATCCCGTGAACAGGTTCAGGAGCCCACTGAACGCCTTCGACGTTATCGCGCTGACCACCTTTCTCTTCCGACGACGGTATCGACCTCCCGAGAAGTCCGCGTCGTTCGACTTGAGCGCCTCCAGGAGGACGGCGAGTTGACTCGGGTGATCCTCCATGTCGACGTTCAACACTCCAACGTACTGTCCCCTCGCGTGCCGATATCCGCAGCTCACGGCGACGTGCTGTCCGAAATTCCTGCTCAGATCAATCGCACCTACAAAGGGATAGCGTTGACACAGAGCACGGAGCTGACCAAATGAATCGTCAGAGCTCCCGTCGTTGACAAAGACTATCTCCGCGTACTGCCAGAGCTCCTCAGTCTCGAAGACGGCCTTGAAAACGCTCTCGAATTCCTTGCAGAAGTCCTCAGCGAGATAGCCGTCATTGTAGATGGGCACGACGCATGAAAGCGCTATCGCCAAATGTGTTTCCCCTTCGTCGGAGGTCGGCCGCCTGGCTCCTGAGAATCCGGAGTGCGCCCGAAAATGTTGGCCAGCGGGAACCACCGCCTGGCACGTCCGGCGACTTCTGCTGGCGCTCTCGTCAAACCGGCTGAAATTCTGAACATCGTTTTTCCTCTTTTTCGGCCGAGAGAGGTGAGGTAAGAGTACATCCAGGAGCGGTCCAATGTCCAAGATCACCAGCATGGATCCCGCCGTGCGAGACGCTCAGTTTTGGAAGCGGCTTGACGACATTCTCAAGCGGCAGAAGTTCGGGGTCAACGAAGCCATCCGATTCTTTCCGGCGTATATGCGTCGCCGCGAGCTGCCCAGGCTTCTGGTCCACTATGAGCTGTTCAAGATGATCATGGACCTCCCGGGCAGCATCGTTGAGCTGGGCGTCTACACAGGTTCGACGCTCCTGACTTGGTCCAAGCTCATGGAGACATTCTGTGCCTCCGATCGATCGAGAAAGGTCTTTGGCTTCGATCACTTCAAGGGTCTGACGGAATTCACTCAGGAAGACGGACGTCTTGATTCCTCGCGAGACAAGTTCCAAGACGCTTATGTGTTCGATGGAAGTACGATCGTCGACCTGGTTGACCTCCACAATGACGACAATATTATGCCCGGCGTCGAGCGGTGCCGTCTCGTCTTGGGAGATCTACGCGAGACGATTCCGCAGTTCATCGAAGAAAATCCCGGGTTGCGGATAAGTTTGCTCCATCTCGACGTCGACCTGTACGCTCCGACGCAAGTTGGCTT
>OCTA010002832.1_pt1 | contig 15586 bp, 16 predicted proteins | sample 1538991 | NCBI WGS metagenome assembly OCTA01 (sample SAMEA3539302, study PRJEB22396) | soil metagenome | biome: tundra; feature: field; material: soil | place: USA | collected 2010-05 | depth 0.15 m | reverse complement strand
GCTCGCTCAGTTTGCACTGGCGGTCGCCTTCATGCTCACAGCCAAGCTCATCGACTACAGGAACCGCTGGTCACGCATGTCGGTGCCTATTCGCTGAGCCTCTAAAGTTTTAACGCTTGTCTGCCGAAGATATGGGTAGCTACAAATAAATTGCCCCCGTGGCCAACTCGGGTGCGGGGCTCTAAATGAAAGCTTGGGTCAACCTATGGGTACCTCCCACCAGTGGGATTCCGAGAGTGGTGAACGGCGGTCTCCCGAACGGCCCGAACTGCATCCGGTCCCCGACAAAGGTCAAACCGAACTCCCCCGATGGGCCGAACGGCGTTCCAGGACACGCCCCCCGCCACGCGTGGTCACCGTCAGCCTGGTGATCCCCACCAAGAACGAGGCGCGCAACCTCGCAACCGTGCTCGACCACGTGCCCGACTCTGTCAGCGAGGTCATCCTGGTGGACGGCCTGTCGTCCGATGTGACGGAGACGATGGCCGCCGTCTGCAAACCCGACGCGCGCGTTCTTAAAGTGCCCTCACCGGGCAAGGGCAACGCCCTGCGGGCGGGGTTCGCCGCCGCCCGGGGCGACATCATCGTGGCCATGGACGCCGACGGCTCCATGTCGCCCACTGAGATCCCCAACCTGCTGTACTTCCTCGAACACGGCTTCGACTTCGTGAAGGGCTCGCGCTTCATGGTCGGAGGAGGGTCTCTCGACATCACGCCCATCCGCCGGGCGGGTAACCTCGCCCTGGTGGGTCTGGCGAACCATTTCTACCGGACTCAGCTCACGGATCTCTGCTACGGGTTCTTCGCCTTCCGCCGCCAGTTCCTCGACGACTTGGACCTCAGGTCCACCGGTTTCGAGATCGAGACGGAGATCACGGCGCGCGCCGTCCTGGTCGGCCTGCGCATGACCGAGATACCCAGCATGGAGCTTCCCCGGCGAAGCGGCAACTCGAACCTTCGCACTTTCAGGGACGGGGCGAGGGTCTTGCAGACCCTGTTCCATGAGCGGGAGAGGGGGAAGCTCGGACTGGGCGTAGATCGAGGTGGTGTCGTGGGACCGGTGTCGGAGGATCTGGCCAACCTCCGCGAGGCTCCCTGACCGACCCCCCATCATCACGATTTCAAATCGTTTCGGGGCCCCACCCAGGTGACATGTATCGCTGGAAACACCAAATATCGAGCAACACCACAAGCCGGTAGATGTCGTCACGTCTGACGGTGTGCCTGGACGATCGGGCCGGTGTTCGACGATATAAGCACCGGTAAACTCTTCCTCATGGCAGGACGCAGCACATTTGGGAACACCCGTCAGCTTGTCTCGAAGCGCTGGCAGGCGTCCTACTGGCACGAGGGTGCTCGATACGTAGCGCCGAAAACGTTTTCAACCAAGGCAGATGCGGATGCTTTCCTGGCGGAGGCTCAGACGGAGATGCGACGTGGCGAATGGATTGATCCCAGTGAGGGCAAAGTTCTCTTTCGCGACTATGCCGAAAGTTGGCGGGCTATCCAGGTTCACAGAGCGTCAACCGCGGCTCAGATCGAGGCTCACCTCCGTAACCGCGTCTTTCCCAGGATCGGTGATCGGCCCATGGTGTCGATCCGTAAATCAGATATTCAGACCCTTGTAAAACGTTTGTCTGTCGGGGGAGGTGGCCAAAAACCACTCGCTCCCACAACCGTGGATGTTATCTACACCTGGGTGGCGACGATTTTCGTTTCCGCCGTCGATGACCGGATCATAAACAACACGCCCTGTAAAAAAGTCAAACTCCCATCCGTGGAGCATAAGAGCGTCAACCCTTTGCCGATTGAGACCATTTGGGAACTGATCAATGGCGTTCCTGATCGCTATCGAGCGCTCATCGCCCTGGGAGCGGGAACGGTCCGGCGACGATCGGCCCGCAAGGCGCGGCGCCCGCAGGAGCATCCCTGGTTGCGTCCAGGCAGTTCGGCGTTGCCGGGCAAACAGACGTCTTCTACTTGAACCAGGGTGGAACCAACGGGCCGGGCTGGCCGACGGTGTGTTGGGTTGAGGGTGCCGGGTCGTGGAATGGCCCGAAAGCGCTGGTCACTGAGGTATAGCGCCCGAGTGATGCCTGCTCAGAGCCCCCCGACGCCAGACAGGAGCGCCTTCATGGAAGGCGAAGGATCGAGTCCCAATTCGGTTGCTGCCAGACCCTTGTACCGGTTGTAACAGCGCAATGCTTCCCCGGTGTTCTCCTCGGCCAAATGCGCCTTTATCAGTACCCGGTGCGCACTCTCGCGCAGTGGCTCCTGGTCTATCGCGGCCAGGCCCGCCATGACGGCGGTGGCGTACCTCTGCTCGGTGGTCAGGCTCTCACAGAGTTGCTCGAGAGCATGAAGTGTCAATTGTCTGTGCCACTCTCGGTCAGGCAACACCCATTCGTCGTACCAGCCGGGGAGCAGCTCTGAATTCATATGTGGTTGGAGCAGCAACCGGCCATCGTTGAAGATCTCTGAGTTCTGATCCGAATCGATGATGGCGTTGGCTGCCCGCGTTGCCTCGTACAGGTCAACATAAATGTTGCTCGCCAACTCCAGAGTGTCGCCGCTCGTCTCAATGAGATCGAGTCCGGTGCCACGCAACTTTGAGAGATTGGACCGAAGACTCCCCTGCGCCCGGGCCTCACTGACGTCGCCCCAGAGCACTCCGGCCATGTACCCTCGGGTCACCCCTTTGCGACGCAAAGCCAGCAATGCGAGCAGTCGCTTCATGCCCGACGTGAGTGACACCATGTGCTGTCCGACCAGCAATTCAAAGCCGCCTAGTAGGTGCAATTGACACGATTCTGGGCCTATTTCGAGGAGCGGTGGCGCTTTGGCCGGATCCCACTTGGCCGTGACCCTTGGGGTCTTCGCGCGCGCGATCTGGATTGTTGCCGGGTGATCCGACTGATGATTGACCGAGCTTTGGACGAGGTGCCTCATATCGGCTGGCTCGAGCCAAGTGCACCGGATGGATGGCGGTTCGCCTGCAGTGCATCCCGACGGTTGGGACCTTTCGGACACTGCTCGGCATGAGTCTTCCAGTCGGAATCGGAACTAAGCCCGCGTCGATGGAGAAGATCCAAATGCCCACCCTCTTCTCCACGGACACGAGTTCTTAGAGAACCCGTACTACCCGCATGTGATTGCACGTTGTCGAACGTACAAACTGAGTGGCCTCATGGCAAGCTGTTTTTCCTCATTTCCGAGATTCTCTGACCGTTTGCCCGCCGTTGGCTCCGCCACTTGGGACGCGCATGAGATTTGTTCAGGATCAGCACAGCATGATCACAAATGGATCACGGTGGAATGACGGAAAAATGATGTGCCAGCAACGAAGCGATGGCCCCCAGTCGCGGAGACGTGACGCTCAACTGACAGATTGCTCACTCAAATTTGACTGTCCATCCGTAGGCTTTCAGTGAGTCGGCGATCCATCTCTTCGATGACGTGACGTCTTCGCGGTTCAGCTGAGAGGAGCGCAATGACCATCTCTACGACGTACCCCGGGGTCTATGTACAAGAGCTCCCGTCGAGTGTCCACACCATTACGGGCGTCTCGACATCGGTGGCGGCGTTCCTCGGGTACTTCTCCCAGGGTCCCATGAACACGCCGACACAGATATTCGGTTTGGCGGAATTCGAGCGAACCTTCGGTGCCCTCATCGCTACCAGTGAGGCGGGATACGGAATTCAGCAATTCTTTGCCAACGGGGGCTCGGAAGCCTGGGTGGTCCGGGTAGCCGCGGCCACTCCGGCTGTGGCGGCGAAGGCTGCCACCCCGGCGGTCCCGGCTCAGGCGGCCGTCCCGGCGACCGGCACAACCCCTGCCATTCCTGCCGTACCCGCCCAGCCGGCGGCGCCCGCTGTGGCGGCTGTGCCCGCGGGCCCGGTGGCGGCGAGCACCACCATTCCCACGCAGCACTCGTTCGGGGCACCTCTCACCGCCACCGCTACAAGCGAAGGGGGATGGGGTGACGGCATCCGCCTGGCCGTGGACTACAACACCAGTGCGCCCGGTGCATCGTTCAATCTCACAGTGACGCAGGTCGATTCGAGCAGCCCTCCCGTCGCTGTCACCACCGAGCTCCACCGCAACCTAACCCTCAATCCAACCGATCCGAACTATGCGCTTTCGGTGGTCAATGCCCGGTCGAACCTGGTGCAACTCAAGTTTGCATCGGCACCTCCGACAGGGAACACGGACTTGCCGGAGCCCAACGGCACCGTCGGGAGTCCTGTCACCAACTCCATCTTGGCCACGGCGGTGGGTTCTACGGAGATGACGGTGACCTTCGGCACCCAGGCACCATTCGTGGTTTCTCTCACCTCATTGAGCGGACCCGAGCCAACGCTGATTGACCTCGCGGGCACCATCCAATCGATGTTGCAGGCGGGCGGCCCCAGTCCAACCTCATCGACGATGACAGAGCCCGGTGTCCCGACCGCGGTGGTCTCCCTGGTACCCACCGCCACCGCGGGCAGCTACCAGCTGCAGATCACCGCCAACTCGAGCAACCCGGCCGTGGATTTCCAGTTCTCGGGAGCTCTGGCAGCCTTGCTCGGCATTGACACGGCCGACGCCACCACCGACGACGCCTCGAACAACGTGCAGCTTTACGCCCTCGGATCCGGCCTCGATGGTGACCCGCCCGGAGCGAGCGACCTCATCGGCGATCCGGCTCACCGCACGGGGATCTACGCCCTCGACACCGTCGACCAGTTCAATCTCCTCTGTCTGCCCGACGTCATGAACCTTCCCGATAGCGCCGCCGCCGCAGTGATCTCGGCCGCTGAGACGTATTGCGGCGGACATTGGGCATTCCTTCTGGTCGACGTCCCGCAATCCTCCGCGGGCGGCACCGGCGGGTCGCAGCGTGACTCTGTGTCGGGGATCCAGGACTGGATGGCTCAGAACGCCACCCTCCGGAGCAGCTACGCCGCCATGTACTACCCCCGTCCCCAGATCCCGGATCCATTGAACGGGTACCGGCTGCGGGCTGTGGCCCCGAGCGGGACCATCGCGGGGCTGTTCGCCCAGACCGACGGCACCAGGGGTGTCTGGAAAGCGCCGGCCGGCACCGCGGCCACTCTCACCAACGTGCCGTCGCTCACCTACAAGATGACGGACGCCGAGAACGGTGTTCTCAATCCCCTCGGGATCAACTGCCTGCGCAGCCTGCCCGTCTACGGAAATGTGTGTTGGGGAACCCGCACACTCGTTGGCGCGGATCAACTGGCTTCGCAGTGGAAGTACATCCCGGTGCGCCGCTTGGCCCTCTACATAGAAGCGAGCCTCTTCCAGGGGACCCAGTGGGTGGTTTTTGAGCCCAACGACGAGCCGCTGTGGTCACAGATCCGACTCAACGTGGGCACCTTCATGCAGACGCTCTTCCTCAAGGGGGCGTTCCAGGGCTCCACCCCGGCGAGCGCCTACTTCGTCAAGTGCGACTCGGCCACGACCACTCAGGCCGACATCAACCTCGGCGTGGTCAACATCATCGTGGGCTTCGCGCCGCTGGAGCCGGCTGAGTTCGTGGTTCTGCAAATCCAACAAATCGTCGGGCAATCCCCTAGCTAGGAAAGCGAGTCGTCATGGCCGAGTTCACCGTCAACAGCACCCGATTCGACCCGTACAAGAACTTCAAGTTCCGCATCAAGTGGGATGGGCATTATGTGGCGGGCGTCAGCAAGTGCGGAATGCTCAAGCGGACGACCGAAGTCGTCAAGCACCGGGAGGGAGGTGATCCCAGCACCAGCCGAAAGTCGCCCGGGCGCACCGAGTACGACGCCATCACCCTCGAGCGCGGGGTGACCTGCGACACGGCATTCGAGCAGTGGGCGAACAAGGTGTGGAACCTCGGGGCCGGCCTTGGCTCGGAAGTCTCGTTGAAGGACTTTCGCAAGGACATCATCCTCGACGTCTTCAACGAGGCCGGCCAAAAGGCGATCTCCTACAAGGTGCTGCGTTGTTGGCCCTCGGAATACCAGGCGCTGCCCGAACTGGACGCCAACGCCAATGCGGTGGCGATCCAACACTTGAAGCTCGAGTGCGAAGGTTGGGAGCGGGATCTGTCCGTGACCGAGCCGACCGAGCCCACTCTCACGGCCTCCGGGTAGGGCACTCATGTCGTTGACGACGTCAGGGGCTTCGGCGATCGTGGAGATCTGGGAACGAGGTCGGCATGAGCATCCAGTGGATCGCGCCCTCACCATCCTGACGGTCCTCTCGCAGCGCTCTCGGGGGGACCTGGCCGAGCTTTCCCTCGAGAGCCGGGACATCCTCCTGTTGGAGTGCCGCCGCCGTATTTTCGGAAACCATCTGTCCGCCTGGGTGGCGTGCCCTCGCTGCAACTGCGGTGTCGATGTGTCGCTCTCGGCGGACGACGTCGAGGCGCCCGAGGATCGATTCGACGTGGTCACGGCGGGCAGGACGCTGAGCGTGCGCATGCCGACCAGCCTTGACCTGGCGGCGGCGGCGGAGTGTCAGACCGTTGAGGCCATTCGTGAGGTCCTTTTCGAGCGGTGTGCCTGCTGGGGGGAACATGGCGACGTCGTCGGGATCGACATGGCGTCTCAGGGGGAGATCCGGGCCGCCGTCGAAGCTGAGCTGGATCGGCGGGCGGGAATCTCGGGCGGGGTCGTGGCCCTCTCGTGTCCGGACTGTCAGGAGAATTGGGAAGTCGAGCTCGACGTTGCCGCGTTCGCCTGGAGGGAGATCGAATTGCTGGCCGGCCGCCTCCTGCGTGACGTCGACGTGCTGGCCCGTCGTTACGGATGGAGCGAGGAGCAGATTCTGAGCCTCAGCTCAGATCGACGCAGTTTCTATCTGGAACTCGCTTCGTGAGATCGGGCTACCTCAATGCCCTGGCGTCGCGCACGCTCGGCGTGGCACCGGTCTTGGGCCCAGTGGTTCCCTCACGCTTCGAGCCTGCTGTTCCGGAGGGGGCATTGCAGGAAATCGTCCAGGTCACGCAGCTCGGATCGGGTGATGTCGGCACCGCTTGGCCGCACGCGGCAGCGTCGATGTCGACCACCAGGGCGACTGCCGATGACGGCGATGGTCGACTCCTGGGTGCCATCGACCCACCTGACGCACGAAGGCGAGACGGACCTCATGCCGATCGGCTTCCCCCGATGGCAGACCCGGAACGTTCCATCGATCCGTTGGAGCTTTCGCCCCACCCTTTGCCTTCCCCTTCGATCCCCGACTGGATGCCGAGAGAAGTCGACACCCTGGTTCGGGCCTCTGCTGCGTCGGCCGGACAGGTCGAAGGCTCGGCGAGCGGGAGGTTGGAGGAGCGAGCCAGCCTTGAGGGTGCGGACGCCGTGCGGGCTCCGGTCGACTCGCCGCCAGCACGCGGATCGGGCTACGTCGTCCAGACATCAAGAGCGGTGGTGCCCGCGAAGGATGAATCCGGCGACCGTGACCGTCCAGGTGCGTCGAGCCAGCCGTCGATCGTGGTGCGGATCGGTCGGGTGGACGTGAGGGCCATCCAAGAGGCTCCTCGGCCCGCGCCGGCTCGACGTTCAGCGCCCGAAAGCGGGCCCTCATTGGCTGATCACCTAATGGCCAGAGAGCGGGGACGGCAATGAGTACCGCTCTCGCCATTGCTGCCACGACCCGCGTCCTCAGCTCACTGATCGTTCAGAACATCACGAGCGCCGAGGCCAGCAGCATCTTGAGCCCTCCGTACATCACGTCGTTGGCGCCTGATCAGATTGAGACCGGGACAAATGAAGTCACACAGCTCTCACTCTTCCTCTATCACGTCACGTACAACCAGGGCTGGGTCGACGCGGGCCTTCCTTCTCGGAATTCTGCTGGCGTCGGGATCGACCGACCTCCCCTGTCCCTGGACCTGCACTACCTGTTGATCGCGTATGGCGATGGCGAATATTTCCCTCAGATCCTGCTTGGCCTCGGCATGCAAGCGCTTCACGAGACCCCATTCCTCTACCGACAGCAGATTACGAACACCTTCACATCTCCCACGCCTCTGGTTCCCCTCGACGCCGCCATGGCCACCGCCGGACTCGACCAACAAGTCGAGATGATCAAGGTCACGCCCGAGCCGCTGAGCACGGAAGACATCTCGAAGCTCTGGACAGCCTTTGGCGGGAAGTTCAGACCGGCTGCGGGATACGAGGCGACGGTCGTGTTGATTGAGAGCAGCGCGGCAATACAACCGGCGCTCCCGGTGCTGAGTCGCAACCTCGTCGTTCAGCAGCTGAACCAACCCAACATCACCGCGGTGACGCCCCAGTACCTGACCTGGGCCAACGACCTCAGTCTTACCTTGACCGGGACGAATCTCGTCGGTCCCGACGTGGTGGTGGTATTCGACAACAATCCTGCTGCGCCCCAGGTGCCTCAGCGTTCAGCGGCCCCCGGTCCACCGGCGACTGAGGTCTCATTGCCCGAATTGCCCGGTGGGATCAACACCTTCCGCGTCGTGCAGCAGGTCGATGTTGGGGCGCCACCGGCCAAGAACGTGGTCGAGTCGAATGTGTCGCTCTTCTATCTTCAGCCACTCATCCGCCAAGGGATGACACCGCCCAACGACGATCTCATCACCCCCGGCACGGTGGACAGCACGCAGACGCCCCCGGTGACCCCGGTCACCGTCGAGCTCGATCCAGTGATGTCCGACACGCAACACGTGCAGCTTCTCCTCAACGAGCTCAATCCTCCCGCCGGCGACGCTCCGTTGTCCTTCACGTTCGACGCCACCCCATCGCAGATAAGTGCCAATTCGGTCACTTTCAGCACCTTCGGTACCCGGCCCGGCGCCTACCTCGTCCGCGTGAGGGTCGATGGCGCTGAGAGCCCGCTCCGCACGGATCCCGTAAGCAACGAGTTCGCACGACCCCAGGTGGCATTGTGAATTCCAAGATCGTCGTTGAACCGCCCGGCCCGGACGAGATCTGGCGCCGAGCCAACCGACGTGAGCTCATGGATGAACTTCGCCTCGTGCGCGCATCGTTGCACGAGGGTGCGCAGGGATCTCGGGAGACGGCGCCAGAAGCATCGGAATCCGATGACGAATTCAGTGAGGACACTCAGAGCGCTCTGGACGCCGTGTGCGCCTCCTTTGGGCTGTCCGAGTTCGAGCGCAGAATTATCATGCTGTGTGCGGGACCAGAGTTGGACGGCGGTTTCACGGAATCGATCGCCATCGCCAACGGGGACCCGGCTCGGGACTACCCAACATTTGGGTTGGCCCTCGGCGCGCTCGCTGGGGCTCACTGGTCCGCTCTCTCGCCCTTGGCACCACTTCGCCGGTGGCGTCTCATTGAGCTAGGGAGCGGCCTGCTGACTGCGGCTCCGCTGCGAATTGACGAGTGGCTTCTCCATATTTTGGCCGGTGCCGGCGGATTGGACCGTCGGCTGTCCATGATGGTCTCCCCGCTCGAGTCGACCGGGCCCGTCCCGGCCAGCGCGATCACCTCGGTGGCTGCGCTCATTGCGGCATGGTCCTCGCCTGGGGCGCAGACACCTGTGGCGCTGCGAGGACCCTCCCGACAACCCAAGAGGGCGATATTCGTCGAGACGTGCTCGGTGCTGGGCTGGCGGGCCTTCGTGATCAACGGGGCCGACCTCCCAACGAGTGCGACCGAGCGTGATGAGCTCCTATGCCTTTGGGAGCGTGAGTCACGATTCGCTCCGGCGGCGTTGTTGGTCGAGACCGCCGATTCCGACGAACCGTCATTGCGGGTGCCGCTCGACCGCTTTGTAGATTTGCTCGCCGTGCCGGCTGCGGTGGCCCTGGCCGATGGCGGTCGTGCCGGTACCAAGCCGGCGGTCATCGTCGATGTCGGAAGGCCGACGAAGGGCGAGCAGCGCCTCATGTGGGAAACGGCCCTGGACAGTGAAGACAGGTTTGCTGGACTCAACGGCGCACTTGATCGGGTAGTGGCCCAATTCGACTTAGATCCGGACGCCATCGCCGTGGCGGCGAACAGAGCTGTGCGTCGCGTGGAGTCGGTGCCGACCGACGCCGGCATGCAAATATGGAATGCCTGTCGCGTCAGTGCCAGGGGAGGGCTGGACGACGTGGCTCAGAGGCTGGAGTCGACTGCCTCCTTCGAAGACCTGGTGCTGCCGGAGATGCAAGGGGAGCTATTGCGAACCATCGTGGCCCACGTCAAGTTCCGCAGCCAGGTCTACGACTCGTGGCAGATGTCAGGGCCGATACGAAGCGGCCTCGGTATTAATGCGCTGTTCTCGGGACCAAGTGGAACCGGGAAGACCATGGCGGCGTGTGTGCTTGCCAATGAACTCTCGCTTGACCTCTACCGCATCGACCTGAGTCAGGCGGTGAGCAAGTACATCGGAGAAACGGAGAAGAACCTTCGGCGCATCTTCGAAGCCGCTTCCGGGAGCGGAGCGGTCCTCCTTTTCGATGAGGCAGACGCACTCTTCGGAAAGCGCAGTGAAGTACGAGATAGCCACGACCGCTACGCCAACCTTGAGGTGAGCTATCTCCTCCAAGCCATGGAGTCGTACCGTGGGATCGCCATATTGACGACGAACCAGCGCAACGCGCTTGACCAGGCGTTCTTGCGGCGACTCCGATTTGTGGTCACATTTCCGTTCCCAGGCCCGGCAGAGCGTCAACAAATCTGGTCGAAAGCCTTCCCGCCAGCGGCGCCCACTCGCGGCCTAAATGTGACCAAGCTGGCTCAGCTCGCGGTGGCCGGTGGAAACATTCGCAACATCGCACTGCACGCAGCCTTCGCGGCGGCAAAGACCGGTGTCCCAATCGGTATGCATGAGGTGCTGCAGGCCGCAGCTGCTGAATACGCCAAGTTGGAGCGTCCCTTGAGCGACGTCGAGATCGGGAGTTGGTGACAAGCATGCGTCCGCCCGATCTTGAGGTCGAAATTGACGAATTGGTGCTGCATGGCATCGAGATCCGGAGCCGCGAGGGCATCGCCGATGCCATTCGATCGGAATTGGCCGCCACGCTGGCGGACTGGAATCCGACGGCGCATGCGGATGTCGCCCATCTTGACGGTGGTTCATTCCCGTTGCCGCCACTCGCGTCGGTTGACGCTGTCGGGAAGAGTGTGGCCCGCCAGATCGAACTGAGTCTGCGAGGGGGAGTCACCTCGCTTGACAGCACTCATCGTGACTCAGCGACCGGAGCGACGGGCTGGAACGTTCCACCCAACACACGAGACGGGGACCGCTGATGCCACTGCTCAAAGGAGGCATCATCCTGGTTGACTACGACACCGGGGCGGTGCAGCGATTGATTCCGTTGCAATACAACCCGGAGACATTGACGCGGACCTTGCAGGTGCAGGGAGTGGGACCTGACAGCGGGCCCCACGTTGACCAGATGCGGCTAAAGGGTCCCCCGATCGAGACGTTCAAGCTCGAAGCGGCGATCGATGCCACTGATCAGTTGGCTGCCGGCGACCCGGTAGCGACGGCTTCCGGGATCCAGCCGCAGTTGGCGGCCCTGGAAACGGTGATCTATCCGACCACTACCCAACTGCAGCAGGCCAATGCCATGGCACAGTCCGGCACGCTGGAGATCGTTCCCATGGACGCTCCCCTGATCCTGTTCGTCTGGAGCAAGTCGCGTATCGTCCCGGTCAAAATAACCGAATTCAGTGTCACTGAGGAGATGTTCGACTCAAATCTCAACCCGATCCGAGCCCGGATCAGTCTCGGATTGCGGGTGCTCACCATTGACGACATCGATTTCTCGTCCATCGGCGGCAGCATCTACATGACCTACCAGCAGAATAAGGAGCATTTGGCGGCCACCGCTCCTCCCGGGTCGCTCTCGACGTTCGGAATTAGCGGGGTGCTCGGGTGACAGACCCAACGACCCTTCTGCAGCAACTGTTCAACGCTGGCGCAATCAACCAGCAAACTTTCGGCCCGGAGAGCCGTTACTACGGACTGTCAATCCTCTCGACAACCACGCCGTCAGGATCGCAGATCAACTACGTGGCCCGTCGGTTCATCCCGCCCCCCGAGAGCTATTCGCTCTTGCAGCGCTACCGAGTGCAGCAGGGGGACCGCATTGACGTGATCGCAGCGTCGCTTGTGGGCAATCCACTTTCGTACTGGCAGATATGCGATGCCAACTTGGCCCTTGAGCCCAACGACGTCACTGCGAACCCAGGAACATTCATTGACGTCACCCTTCCCTCTGGCGTACCCGGGAGCTGAGGTCAATGTTCAAGGGTGTCCACCTCACGCTGCTGATCGGCCCGGCTGAGCCGGTGCCCGTTCCCCAAGAGGTCCTGGACTCACTCGATTCGGTCAAGGTGATCAGCAAGGCCACCGGCACCAGCGGCTTCGAGCTTGTCTTCAGGATTGACGTGCAATCACCACTGCAGACACTTTTCTTGGTGGGGGCGGGTGTGTCGATCCCGCTGGTACGGGTCGTCATCGCGGTCACTGTCAGCGGCCAGACCAGCGTCTTGATGGACGGTGTCATGACTGATCACACGGTCTCGCCTGATGTCAAGGATGGCATGACGAAGCTCACCATCAAGGGTGAGGATCTGTCACGGATCATGGACTACCTCGACTTTTCGGGCATTCCCTACCCGGCAATGCCACCTGAGGTCCAAGTCCTGGCGTGTCTGGCCAAGTACGCGCTCTTCGGCGTGATTCCGATGGTGATCCCAAGTGTCGCCATCGATATCACGATCCCGACGATTCAGATCCTGCGCCAACAGGGGACCGACCTGGCCCACTTGCGCCGACTGGCTGATCTGGTCGGCTACGTCTTCTATGTCGAGCCCGGACCGGCGATCGGTTCGAGCATCGGCTACTGGGGTCCCCAGATCAAATGGGGCGAGGTCCAGCCGGCGCTGGCGATCGATGCGGATGCGTCCGGCAACGTCGACTCACTGTCCTTCGCCTTCAATAACGAGGACAAGTCGATGCCGATCCTCATGATCCAAGAGCCGATTACCAAGGCGCCCATTCCGATCCCCATTCCTGACTTCAACCCACTGGTGCCACCACTCGGCGTGGTGCCCCCCATTCCGAAGCACTTCCCGATCATCAGCGGAGTGGCCAAACTTCCGCCGGTGAGGGCATTGCTGGTTGGATTTGCCAAGAGCGCACAGGCGGCTGACGCGGTGACCGCCACCGGCTCGTTGGATGTCCAGCGCTATGGGCAGGTCCTCAATCCCCGGAAGCTCGTCGGACTGCGAGGGGCGGGAGCGGCGTTTGACGGACTCTGGTATGTCACGAGCGTGACCCATGAATTGAAGCGCGGGGAGTACAAGGAGCAGTTCACTCTGTCTCGCAACGGACTTGTGTCAACGCTGCCGTCGGTGGCGGTCTAGCCGTGAGCAAACGGAGGAGCCAATGACCGATACATCAACCCAGTCCGTGGATAACTCGGCCGGGGGCAAGGGCCAGAAATTCTATGGAAAGTACCGGGGTGTCGTGCTCGACAATGCCGACCCCATGCTGATGGGACGGATTCTGGCCATGGTGCCCGACGTGTCGTCGCTTTTGCCCACGTCGTGGTGCATGCCGTGCGTGCCCGGCGCGGGTCTTCAGGCGGGCCTGATGGTGGTTCCCTCCATCGGCGCGGGCGTCTGGATCGAATTCGAGCAAGGGGACCCCGACTACCCGATCTGGGCCGGTTGCTTCTGGGGCAGCGCGGCCGAGATCCCCGCACTGGCCCATCTCTCTCCGCCCGGGCTGTCCTCCATGACATTCCAAACCACACTGCAGAACGGGATTGTGATCAATGACGTCCCCGGCCCGGCTGGAGGGATCATCCTCAAGTCAACCACCGGGGCCGCCATCATCGTCAACGACACCGGCATCTACCTCTCCAATGGTCAGGGCGCCATGATCACTCTGGTGGGCCCGACGGTGACCGTCAATGTGGCCGCACTGGTGGTCACCTGACATGCCGGGTCCCCTCTTCCAGGTCGGTGCTGTGGCCATGTGTCCCCACGGAGGACAGGTCACCGCCATTAGTGCCGACGCACGGGTCCTCGCCAGCGGGACGCCGGTGGCGCTGATGACCGATCAGTTCATTGTCGCCGGGTGTGCATTTGTTGCGGGGGTGGTGCCCCAGCCCTGCGTCCTGGTGCTGTGGACGGCGCCCACAGTGGAGACCCTCATCATGGGCCAGCCGGCCATCACGGCATTGAGCGTCGGCATCTGCATCGCGGCCAACGGTGCGCCTGGTGGGCCGGCAATCGTGGCCTCGACCCAACCCCGAGTGGTGGCGTCATGACCGACATGACCATGGCCGGGATGGCTCAGCCCATGCCTGTTGCCTCACCGCTTCAATTCGATGGGCGCGGGCGCACCGGAGAGGTGTTGCCGGATCAACATCTTCGTGACCTCATAGAGGAGGTGTTGCTGACCGCCCCCGGTGAGCGTGTGATGCGCCCAACGTTCGGCAGTGGGCTGTTGCAAATGGCCTTCGCTCCCAACAGCGATCAATTGGGGGCCACATTGCAGATGCTGGTGCAGGGTGCGCTGCAATCTTGGTTGGGCGACCTCATTGAAGTTGCGGGAGTCAGCATCTCCCAAGACGACGGAAACCTCACCGTCAGCGTCAACTACACCGTGCGCAGCACGGGGCAGAACACCACCGCGACCTTTGCGCAGCTCTCATGACGACTGACGATCGACGCACCGCGCTCCTGGAGGCCAAGACTGTCAATGGGGTGGACTTCGTCGAGGTTGATCCGACGAATGAAGCCGTTCTGAACGTGCATTTCGTCTTGAATCTGCCTGATTCGCCGACCGATCCGGTGCCGGCCGGTGCGAGCGGCGACGCTCTGACGGCGAGGAATTTCTCCATCACCGGTGGGGAGCGGATCACGTCCATCGGCATTGTGAGCGCGGTGAGGTCTGCCGACGATCAGATGCAGGTCGTGGTGAGTCAGGTGGGCGACTTCTCCGTGTACACGCTTAACCTGACCGACGCCCACACGGCTACCGGCATTCCAGTCGGATTCGACCCGGCCTCGGCGTCCGCCAACTTTGTCTTTCACATTGATTGCGCGAAGGACTTCGACTGTGCCGCCACTACGTCGTGCACGACAGAGGCCGTCACGCCGCCACCCATCAACTATTTGGCCAAGGACTATCCCGGCTTCCGGCAGGTCATGCTGGACCGTCTGAACCTGCTGGCCCCGCGCTGGCAGGAGCGCAATGCGGCCGACATCGGCGTTGCGGTCGTGGAAATGCTGGCCTATGTGGCCGACCAACTCAGCTATCGGCAAGATGTCATCGCCACTGAGGCCTACCTCGGCACCGCTCGCCTGCGCACCTCGGCCCGGCGGCACGCTCGCCTGGTCGATTACGTCATCGGCGAAGGCTGCAATTCCCGGGTCTGGATGCGAGTCTTCCTCGGTGCGGGTGCCACCGATGGCATCGTCCTGCCGGAGCAGACCCGCTGCGCCACGGCATATCCCGGGGCGGTGGTCCCGACCCTGCCCCACGAAACGTTGGCCTACCGCCAGGCCATCAACGGTGGTGCGGTGTTCTTCGAGACGGTGGCTGCGTCCGATGGGCTTTCGGCTTCGTTGGGCGAGATGCCGCTCTACGCCTGGAGCGAGTTGCAGT
>OCTA010002830.1_pt1 | contig 15594 bp, 11 predicted proteins | sample 1538991 | NCBI WGS metagenome assembly OCTA01 (sample SAMEA3539302, study PRJEB22396) | soil metagenome | biome: tundra; feature: field; material: soil | place: USA | collected 2010-05 | depth 0.15 m | reverse complement strand
TACTTGCCTTGTGCTTCGGTGTCGAAGAAGGTGTAGCGCGCGCCGGCGACCTCGATCGTCCGCAAGACACCGACGCCCAACTGGCCCAGGCGCGCGGTCTCGCGCTCGAGCGCCTGGCGGTCCGGCACGGTGTGGAGGACGGCAAAGACGCCTTCGCCGCGGCGTTTCAGAAAACCGTCAAACACAGGATCGCCGGAGTCGGGCTGGATGATCTCGACAGCGAAGCGCCCGAGCCGGCCCGAGACGAAGCTCGCGCCGATGATCCGCCCCGGACCGCCCAGAACGATCCGGCCGCGACCCTGGATCTGCTCCAGGTCCAGGCTGTGCCATGCGGCCAGCGAGCGCGGCACGTCCTTCACGACCCACACGGCGCCGCTGATTTCCTTGTAAAATTCCGGCAACTGAGCCCAGCCCGTGGCCGCCGTGGCGGCGAGTGCGACCAGCGTGGCCGAGCAGCGCAGAGGATGAATCGACATAGCGCCTCCCGCCGTTACGCTTTCTGGGCCGCGGCGATCAACTGGCGCGCATATTGTGCCGCCAGGCGCGTGTTCTTGTCGGCGAACTCGAGGCCCACGAGCTTGCCGTCTACGCGCGGCAGCGGATGGCACAGCTCAAAGCCGAGGTAGCCCTGGTAGCCGATGTCGATCAACCCCTGGACCTGCGCCGGCAGCTTCTCGTCGTCCTTCGGCACGATCTTGCCGTCCACTTCGTCGTACTCGTTGCCGTAGTGCGAGAGCACCTGCAAGGCGCCAAACTCGCGCGTGGCACGGATGAGATCCTCGGGCGACATTTCGTGCTCCAGCCGCGCGTCGAAACACGCCTTCAGGCTCGGCATTCCGATTTCCTTGATCATGCGCAGCACGTCGCGGTAGTTGCGGATGACGGGCCGGTGGTTCTGCAGGGCCAGCGTAATGCCGTGATCGTTGGCGAAGGTGGCGGCTTCCTTGAGCGCGTCGCGGCACCAATCCCAGACGCGCTCGTCGGAGAAATCGCGATGCGATTCGTTCCAGATGCGGCCGGCGATGTCGTAGCGCGCGCCGCCTTCGGGGAGCGTGGTCACGCCGGGCCAGGCGAGGAAGACACGCACGAACTTCACTTCGAGGTCGGCGGCCATGCGGATCAGCTCGCGCATGTAGAGCAACTGCGCCTCGCGGTATTCGGGGATGGGGCTGCTGAAGTCGTTGTCGCCGGCGACGGCGTAGACCTGAATGCCTTGCGATTCGGCGTGGCGGAGGATGTTGCGGCATTGGTATTTCGACGAGTCCAGAGGGTCGCCGTGGGGGCGTTTGCCGTCGATCTCCACGCCGTCGTAGCCGAACTCCTTGGCGCGGTCGATGACCTCTTCAATCGTCAAAGCGGGGCCGTTGTACCAGACGCCGAGATAGGTGATGCTGTATAGTCCCAGCTTCAGCGGCGCGCCGGCGTTGGGCGCGGCCGGCAGGGCCGAAACGGCAGCGCCGGCCAGCGCGGCCGTGCGCGCGAAATCGCGGCGGGTCCACATTGTTTTATCGGTAGACATGAGGATTCCTCTTTATCGAACTAGCGATTGACGGTCCAGTAGCGATTAAAACCTTCGTACTCAGCGGGCAGAACCTCCAGGATCCTGCGCCGCAGTTCCAGCATATCGACCGGACCGAGCCGGCGGTAGAGCAGCTTGCCGCCGGGTCCAAGTACCTCCGTGCAGGGCAGCGTCGAGCCACACTCCGCGTCGAAGGCCGAACTGAGCGCAGGCGTGCCGCCGGAATCGAACAACAGATTGCGCCCGGTGGCATGCCGGTCGTTCAGCAGGCGCAGCACCGCGTCGCGCTCTTGCGCCGAGCTCGTCGCCACGGTGACGAAATCGAGATCCCGCGGCTTGTACATGCGGTACGTGGTTTCCAGGTCGGCGAACTGCCGGACACAGGCATCGCACGCAGTGGACCAGAAGCTCACCAGCGTCAGCCGTCCGCCCGAGTTGGCGCGCAGTTGGTTCAGCTCGGCGCGCGAGATGGGCTCCAGCTTCACGGGCTGGCTTTCGATCTTGCGCAGGGCCGCCAGGCGGCTGGCCTCTTTTTCTTTCCATTTCGTGGAACACCCGAAAACGCCGGTGTGCGGGACGGCGACATCGCGGCCGGCGAGCAGCGCTTCGATGGCGTCGCGCGCATCCTGGGTTTTCACGAGCGCCGTGCGATAGCTATTGTCGATGCGCCCTTCGTAGCGCAGATGGCGCTGCCGGTCGAAGACGAAGACGTGCGGCGTGGCCTGCGGGCCATAGGCGCGCGCGGTTTGCTGGGTTGCACCGTCGTAAAGATATGGATAGTCGAGATGCTTGTAGCCGGCCCGGATCTTCATCTCCTCCAGGGTGTCGCTGACATCGGAGCAATCGAGCTCGTCGACGCGGATCGCCTCCGGCGCGTTGGGCTGGATGGCGACAACGGCGACGCCGCGCGGGCCGTAATCCGCGGCGAGCCGGGCGATGCGCTGTTCGTACATCTGCGCGATCGGGCAGTGGTTGCAAGTGAACACGACCACCAGCAGCGGGCTCGACGCGTAGTCCGCCAGCGAGTGCATTTTGCCGTCGATGCCGGGCAGCGTGAAATCGGGCGCGGCGGAACCGGGCGGCAAGACCGGATGGTCAGCGGCACCCCGTGCGAGCAGCGACAAGCTCAACCAGACGAGCAATCGCAGCATGCGTCTCTCCTCTTTCTTAAGGCCCTGGCGCGCTGTCCCGATCAGGCCAACTGGCGGGCGTAGGCGACCGCGCGCCGCATGTCTTCCTCGACCGGACCTTCCTTTTCGTACTCAATCGCCACCAGGCCGGCGAAGCGCAGCCGGCGCAACTCGCGCATGACTTGCGGGATCTTCGCGATGCCCTGGCCGATGATCACATTGTCCTCCCCGTGGGCGGCTTTGACATCCTTCAGGTGGACCAATTTCAAATATGGCCCCAGCTTGCCCACCGCGTCGAGGGTGTCGTAGCCGCAGGAGGCGATGTGACCGAGGTCGAGCGTCGCGCCAACGGTCTTCGACAGGCCCTGCAGTGCCTGCAACACGTCCTCCGGACTCTCATAGGCGAACTTCTGCGGGAAGTAATGGTTGTGCAAGCCGAAGGTCAGCCGCGCGGCGGTGCAGCGTGCATCGATGCTCCGCAACACCTGCGGCGTCGCGTCGCCGGTGATGTTGTCGGCGCCGAGCAATTCGGCGAAGCGAATGGCCAGCTCGATTTCGGCGTCATCGTGAATCGTCGCTGCGTAGTAGGAAACGCAGCGGATCGCGGCCTGGTCGAACAACGACCGCGCCGAGCGGAACAGCGCGTCGCCGGGATGCGACAACAGCATGAACTCGCCGCGCGACATTTCGATCTCTTTGATCCCCAAGCTGGTCAGCTCCGCGACCATTGCCTGCATCGAAAGGGCGTGATAGCTATACGTGCCAATGCCGATACGCAAGCGCGCCCTCGCGCCGGCTGCCAGTCCCGCGCCGGCGAGCCCGAACCCCAGCGCCTGCGTGAACCGCCTCCGGCTGAGCCGCATCATTTCCTCTTTTCTCCCTCTTTATCGAGCCGGCAGCGGCCGCGGCGTAATATCGGCGTCGACCAAACGCAGCGCCCAGCGAATGGCCTCGAAATACATCTTCTGCATATCCGGCCGGTCCCAGTTTTCCACGGGATGGCCGAGCGTGGAATAGAATACGCGGCCCTTGCCGTAGCTCTTGGCCCAAGCCACGGCAAAGTCGCCGTCGGTCCGATGGACGGTTTTCCTGCTTAGATCGAGCTTGGCTGGGTCCAGCCGCAGGAGCACGCGCAGCTTCTCGCGCGAGTACTGGCGCATTTGGTAAATCTCGTCGCGCAGCGTAAATGCCGCGGGCCACTGCGCCATACCCGGAAACGCGGGGTCTTCCACGATCACGGGCGCGTCGAAAGTGCCCCAGGGATGCTCGTCGAAGTAGCCGCCGATCATCTCGCCATATTCCGGCCAATCGGTGAACGTGATGGTCGCGCTGTGAATGCCGACAAAGCCTTTGCCGTCGTCGTGGATAAACGACAAGAAATCGGCCTTTTGTTCGGGCGTCATTTCGAGCGTTCCACCGGTGTAAAACACGACGGCATCGAAATCATTCAGATTCTTGGCGTTGTATTCCAGCTTTTTCTTGGTGAGCACTTCGGTGTCAGTGCGGATGGTGGTGTCCCACAATCCGCTCTCGCGCCCCAGGCGCTCAATGGTCGCCATGGCGTGGGAGACGGACTCGTGGCGGTAGCCTTTCTCCTCGCCCAACATCAGCACGTGCTTTCTGGGCACGGCCGCGGGCTGGGCCAGGGCCGCGACGCCGATCACGGCCAACAATGCAGAAACCATCGCGAAATCAGCTAATCGCATGCGAAACCCTTTTCTCGCGCGAAACCGCGCCGCGCGCTGCGCTGGCGGCAACGCCGATCAGTGAAGCCGTTGGCGGCTGCGCTGAAGGGCTCGCGCCGGGCCGCGGCGGCCCACTCGCGCCGACCATTCGGCTCTCTCGTAACATACAAGGTTCGCCGGGCCGATGGAGCTGGGCGGACCAGCTGACGATCACTGCCAGATCCTGCTCTGGCCAGCCGCTGCTGGACGCCGGGCCTGCCTGGGCACGCAGTGGGGTTTCGAAACGCGCCACCAGAGATGGGATCATGATGTGTGAGCGCAATCATGACTGGAACGTAGAGGACGGGCGCAATGAACTGGCTGTGGTTGCCGATTCTACTTCTGCCTCCGCTGCAGCCGCCCAATCCGCAGCCTGCGATGGTGGCCGCGCTGGAGGGAAGCGAACTGGCCAAGACGCAGGCGCACCTGGAGCAGTTGACCCGGCGGGAGCCGACGAACGCGCGGGCGTGGGTGCAACTGGCGCAGGTTTACGGCAAGCGCAAGAAGGGCGAGCAGGCGCTGGCCGCGGCGGGTAAGGCCGAGACGCTGGGGGCCGACGATCCGGGCGTGCTGCACGAACTGGCCAACCTCTACATCGAGCTTCAGCCGGACCTGAAAAAGGCGGCGGCGCTGGAGGCGCGTTATGCCGAGAAGACGCCGGAGGACCGGACGGCGTGGCGCCGGGTGGCCGCGCTGTACCTGGACGCGGGGCTGCCCGAGCAGGCGATTGCGGCGGGCCGGCAGGGACTGGCCCACGATGCAAGCCCGGAACTGCGCACGATACTCGGCCAGGCCTACATGGCGGTCGAGGACTGGGACAACGCGGCGACGCAGTTGCGGGCGGCGCTGAGGCCGGGACACTCCGACGAGGAGGCGCATTTCCGGCTGGCCCAGATGTACATGCTGCGGCGCGACTATCCGCACGCCGTGGAGGTGCTCGCGAATGCGCGGCAGATGTTCGGGAAGAGTCCGCAGGTGGAGTTGGCACTGGGGGTCTGCTACTACGGCCTGCAGCGCTATGGCGATGCGGTGGACGAATTCATGAAGGCCATCGCGCTGGCGCCGGACGCACCCCAGGCGTACGTCCTGCTAGGGCGGATTCTGGAGCACGCGGGCGACCGGCTGCCGGAGGTGATGCAGCGCTTCGTCGAGTTCAACGAGAGCAACCCCACGAATGCCCTGGGATACATGCTGCACGCCAAGGCGCTGCTGGCCCGGGCCGGCGGGGCCGAGCAGGCGACGGAGGCGGAGGCCGACCAGGCGCTCGGGCTACTCAGGAAGTCGCTGGCGCTAACAGCGGACGGGGCCGAGGCGCGGTATCTGACGGGGTGCGTACTGGAGGGCCAGCGCCAGTATAAGGCCGCGGCGGAGGAGTTGGAGAAGAGTATCGCGCTGCATCCGCAGGGGTCCGCGGCGCACCAACGCCTGGCGCAGGTGTATGGGCAACTGGGCCGCGCGGAGGACGCGGCGCGCGAGCGCGAATTGCATCGGAAACTGGCGGCGGCTGAAGAGGCGGCGCCGGACAATGCGCTGGGACTGGATCCGCCCGCGCCGGTCGGCGTCGCGCATCGGAAGCCGTGACGGGCGGCTGCAGACGGCGCGTTTTCGAGAAGTGGCGCGCAGCCGGTGGGCCGGACCGGCGGCGGTGTCGGAATGGTGCGGTGCGGAGAAAACAGGGCCGGGCCAGCCTCGGCCGTCCGCTACGCCGGTTTGGCATTCGATTTGCTTTACAACGGCCAGATGAGCTTTTTGCCGCTCAATTCGATCGCCAGTACCATTTGGGTACTCGTTGGCGTTCCGATCTGGGAGTGGCTGCGCTTCAACGCACCTGGAGGAGACTCCAGGACCGGGCAATGGAGAACTCCGCCGCAGCTTGACGCTCGGGTCTATGCTGAAGCTGCCAGACCCATAATCACCCGGCCTGTCCGGCGCTTTGACAAAGACGAATATTTTACGAAGAAAGTTCGAAAGATAGCCATCTTAAACCACTCATTTTATTAATAAAATTAGACAATTGGCTTTGTTCCTCCAATTCTGTTTTATAACGCTTTCAAGACCCCGGCCCGTGGCTCCAGTGAACGCCCTTCGTTCCATCGTTCACCGGCCCCGCGGTGCCCTCGCCACTGACGGTCATTGACGAGCAGGGCACAATCGTGGATACTACATTAGGTTTGCCTGGACTGGCAAAGGCTCCAGTTAAGAAGTCGGCCTGTGTGCGCAAGAACGCTAAGCGCGCTCCTTTAATGCAGTACTTTGGGGAGGATAGCTTCATGAGATTCTCACGATTGATCTGGCTGATTCTAGGCGCTTCCGTGCTTCTGGCGCAGCCGGCGGAATCGCCTTCGCGGCGGGTTTTCCCGAAGGAAACCGGCAGCGAAGGTTTTGGAGTCTGGCATGCGAATCCGCCGCTGTGGACACGGGGCCGCTACCTGGCCACGCCCAAGACGACCACAACCGGGGAGCCGTATGTGAGCCCGAGCCAGATGATTTCAATCTATGGGGTGAGTGCGGCCGCCACGGTGCCGAGCACGGCCACGCCTACGCTCGCGATTGTGGACGCCTATGACTCGCCGGGCGCAGAAGCCGACCTGGGCGTTTTCAGCGCGAAGTACGCTCTGCCGCCATGCACGACCGCCAATGGCTGCTTCAGCAAGGTGAACCAGACTGGCGGCAAAGGCGTTCCGCGGCGCAATGAGGGGTGGGAATCGGAGATTAACCTGGACACGCAGTGGGCGCACGCCCTGGCGCCGTATGCCAAAATCCTGCTGGTGGAAGCGAATTCGTCTTCCGACGCCGATCTGTTTGCCGCGGTCAACTATGCCCGGCAGCACGCCAGCGTCGTTTCGATGAGCTGGAGCGGCCCGGAGTGGCAGGGGCAGGGCTACTACGACACGTCGGTTTTCAAACAGACGGGCGTGACGTTCCTGGCCGCCTCCGGAGACAACGACGCGGCGGTGGGGTATCCGGCGAGCTCGGCTAATGTGATTGCAGTCGGAGGCACGAGTTTCGCCACCGACTATGAGGGTAATGTCGTACTGCCGGTGACCGAGACCGGATGGTCGGACGAATATGGCGGATCGGGCGGCGGATGCAGCGCTTACACGGCGCAGCCGGCGTTCCAGAAGAGCTGGGTCCCTCCCAGCTGCAAGATGCGCGGCATTCCGGACGTGGCGATGGACGCCGACCCGAGCAGCGGCGTGCTGGTCTACATTTCCCGGCAGGGTGGATGGTGGATCTACGGCGGGACGAGCATGGCCTGTCCGATGTTCGCGGCAATCATCGCCGATGTGAACGGATATCGCGCTTCCACCGGGTCCAAGTCGACGGTGAGCCCGCCGCTTAGCACGGCGTTGGCGGATCTCTATGCCGCCGCCTACGCCAACTACGGGATGTACTTCAATGACATCAAATCGGGCGGGTATCCATTCGTCGCGGGGCCAAAGTGGGACTTCGTGACCGGCCTGGGCAGTCCCAAGGCGAACGCGCTGATGCAGGACCTGAACACGGCCAAGTAGCAGTAGTCTCCCACCGATCCCGCGCACAGCCGGCGCCAATCGGGCCGCGGTTCGCATCCGCGGCCTGATTGTATTTGAGCAGGGTTGTCGCCCGACGGGAGCAGCCCGGTGGCGGCACGACAGACAGCGAACCTCAGCCCGGCCACCTTCAGGATCTCGACTTGACCAGGCGGAGGGCGCGCAGGGCTTCCTTGCTGACCTCGGGATCGGGGTGGCGGGCGAGTTCCTCGAGCGGCTGGATGGAGTCCTGGCCGCCCGAAGTGGCGAGCACGCGGGCGAGGCCCATGAGCTCATCCTTATCTCCGAGATCTTTCAGCATCTGATGGATCGCCTGGCGCACCTGCGGACGGCGCGCCAGTTCGGCCAGGAAGGGCTCCGCCACGCCTCTCCAGGAACGGGACGAGAGGTTCGAAGAAAGGTAGCGCAGCGGCCCGTCGGTGGCCAGATCGACATCGCCCAGCCCGGCCAGCGCGAAAGCCAGGGAAAGGCGGAGCGAAGTCCTCTTCTCGGCCTGGAAGAGCTTCTCGATGGGCGGCCGGTCCTCCGCCAGGCCGACTCGGGCCATACCTTCGGCGGCCGAGGCGCGCATGCGGTCGTCCTTGTCGTTGAGAAACTGGGCAAAGATCGGTCGGGTGGACGGGTCCGCGATCTGACCGAGCGCGGACAGGGCCGCCGGGCGCGCTTTCTTGCCGCCGGTTTCGAGCACCCGCTTGAGGTCCGGTACGGCGTCCGTGGTGCGCAGGACGCCGACGGTTTCGATGGCCGCCAACTGCAGCTTCTCGTTGAGATCGCGAACCAGGAAGATGGCCGCCGAGCCGGCAGAGGCATCGCGGATCTTCTGCAGCGCGATGAGCGATTCGAGCATCAGCACATCGTCCTTGGATTTCAGCGCCTCGGAGAGCGCCGGCACGGCGGAGCGCAGGCGCAGGATGCCGGCCGCGCGGGCCGCATTAGCGCGTGCCTCGACCGAGGAAGCGTCGCGGACGAGCCGGCTGAGCGCGGCGGCGATTTCGGGCCGCAGCGGCGTATCGGGATCGATCGCCTGGTCGTTGGGCTGGCTGAAGACGCTGGTGATGGCCGAGCCAACGTGCTTGACCGATTCCGTCCAGCCCTTGCCGACGTAGCCCGGGAGGTAGAAGTTGACCAAGCCGTCCGTGGCGCGCTGCTGGACTTCGGAGTCGTTGTCGCGGCAGGCGGCGACCAGCGGGTCGAGGCTGGAGAGACCGCCGATCCCGACGATTGCCTTGACGGCCTCGCGGCGCACCTCCGCACTCGGGTCCTGGAGGTAGCCGGCGATGGCGGGGATGCCGGTGGAACCCTGCCGGGCCGTATCCTTGATGGCCTTGAACTTAAGTTTGTCGTCGGAATCGGAGTGCGCAACGGCGCACAGTGAGATAGCCAAGAGGATGGTCAGAAGCCGCATATTGCATCTCCCATTGTAGGGAAGGCAGGGGAGCGAGCCAGCCTTCTCAGTGCACGAATTCAACTTCGATGCGGCGGGGAATCACGCCCGCCTCGAAGCCCAGGTCGAGAAGTTTCTGGGCGGCGCGGGGTATGATTTCCCCAGCGTCCACGGTATAGTGGTTGACATACATGCCGACGAATTTCTCGGCCAGCGGGTGCTCCATGTCGCGCGCAAACTGCAACGCGTAGTTCAGCGCCTCTTCGTGATTTTCGAGAGCGTAGACGATGCTCTCGCGCATCAGCCGGCAACACTCGCTCTTGATCTCGGGCGAAAGGTCGCGGCGCAGGGCGTTGGCGCCCAGCGGAAGAGGCAGATCGTACGTCTTGCGGAACCATTTGCCAAGGTCGGCGATGAGGTGGAATCCACCTTTGGAATAAGTCAACTGGGCTTCGTGGATGACCAGAGCGGCGTCGGCGGCCTTCTCGCGCACTGCTTCGAGAACATGATCGAATTCGACCACGACTGGCTCGAAGTCCGGCTGCAGGATACGCAAGGCCAGGTAGGCGGTGGTCAGCTTACCGGGGATGGCGACGCGTTTACCGGCCAATTCTGCCACGCTCATCGGAATGGCCGAAACGAGCATCGGGCCATAATTGTCGCCGATGCTGGATCCGCTGGCCATCAGGACGTACTTATCGGCCACGTAAGGGTAGGCATGATAGGAGATCGCCGTCAGTCCGAAGACGCCGTCCATGGCTTTCCGGTTCAGGCTTTCGATATCCTCCAGAACGTGCCGGAACTGGATCAACTGGCTGCGGATTTTCCGCGTCGCCAGGGCATAGAACATGTAGGCGTCGTCGGAGTCGGGGCTATGCGCACAAACGACCTCCGTTGGTCCGACAGGAATCATAAGCAATAAGCCTCGCGATCTCGCGCCGTCAGGATCAGCCTGCCTGGGACAGCGCCCTTCAGGATTCCGAGCCTGCCATTCTGGCCAGTTCGGGATGAATGCGGCGCATGGTCGCTTCCAACACCTGCAAGTTAGCGCCCGTGGCGGACAAATCCCCCTGGCGGGCCGGTTGCTCGACAGCGTAAGCGGCCTGGCGGGCCGTCTCGGCGCCGAATTGGGCCAGCAACCCTTTTAACTGATGTGCCGCGCTGCTGACTGAGGCAGCGTCGTGCCCGTCCAGCCCCGCGCGGATCTGCGACAGAAGCCGCGGGTATTCCTCAAGGAACATGCCGAGCAATTCCTTGAGCAGGTCGGCGTCTCCACCAACCCGGGCCAGCGCCGCGCTGTAGTCAATCTCACCCATCCACTTTCTCCCTATAGTGTCGCTCACTTGAGCTGGTTCTGCATCCTGTGCGAAGGCGGACGTCCGGTTGCCGGCGTAATGCTCGACGGCGCGCAGAAGGTCGCCAATGCGGACCGGTTTACTGAGATAGCCATCCATGCCCGCTCGCAGGCAGCGTTCGCGATCGCCGGGCATGGCGTGGGCCGTCATGGCGAGGATCGGGACATGCCGGAAGTGCTGGCGCTCCCACTCGCGCAGCGCGAGCGTGGCCTCGAGACCATCCATTTCCGGCATCTGGATGTCCATCAGGATCAGATCGAAGTCTTGCGCCCGGGCCAGAGCCAGCGCATCCCGCCCGTTGGAGCAGAGCTCCACCTGGTGGCCCCCGATTTCAAGCATTTTGAGAACCATTGTCTGGTTGACGAGGTTGTCCTCGGCGACGAGGCAGCGGTAGCTCCGCGAGGACTGCGGCAAGGCTTCGAGCCCGGATTGCTCGGCCGACAACTCCTCCTCCGATATGATCACCTCGGGGCCGTGTTCGACTTCCACGCAAAAGGCGAAGGTGCTGCCCTCGTCCGGCAGGCTGGAGAAGTACAACCGGCCGCCCATCAATTCGGCCAACTTCTCGGAGATGGAGACGCCCAGGCCGGTGCCGCCGCGACGGCGTTTTGATCTCGCGTCGAGCTGCTTGAACGGCTCGAAGACCTCGGACCAGCGGGCGGGATCCATGCCGACACCGGTGTCGGAGACCACGAACAACAAGCGCAGGCGCCCGTCGTGTTCGCCGCGCAGCGAGACGCGCAGGTCCACCGACCCGGCGTCGGTGAACTTCTCGGCGTTGCCCACCAGGTTGATCAGAATCTGGCGCAGCCGCCCGGCGTCGCCGACGAGCGAGTCCGGCACGTCGCCGTCCACCTCCCACTCGAGGCTGATCTGTTTCTCCAGAGCGCGGTGTCTCAAGGGCCGCAGGAGTTTGTCGAGATGCTTGCGCAACCGGAATGGCGCTGGGCGGAGTTCCATGCGGTCGGCTTCGGCCTTGGCGAAATCCAGAATGTCGTTGAGCAGACCGAGCAGCGCTTCGGCGGAGCTGCGAATGGTCTGCAGGTACTCGCGCTGATCGGAGCTGAGGTCGGTCAGCAGCGCCAGATCCGTCATCCCGAGGATGCCGTTCATGGGAGTCCGGATTTCATGGCTGACGCTGGCCAGGAACTGGCTCTTGGCGGCACTGGCGAGCTCCGCGCCGGCGGCCAACTCCTTGGCCCATTGAGTCGCGTTGGAGAGGAATGCGTTGGCCGTGCGGAGCTCGCGCTCCACCTGCATGCGCTCGGTATTGTTGCGCACCACGGCGACTACCCGTGGAGGCTCCGGCGGATTGTCGGTGAAACTCCAATCCAACTCGAGCCACAGCGGCGCGCCTGCGATCTCGATTTCAACTGGCGTCTGTTGTTCAAATCTCCGGCGCTGATATTGTTCGCGAAAGCGCGCCTGGTCCAGCTCTGCCGTGCCATTCTCAGGCTGCAGGAGGGAGAACAGCGAGCGGCCATGAACCTGCTCCTCGGATTGATGGAACAGAGTCTGGAACGCGGCGTTGATGGCGACGATGCAGCCTTCGGCGTCGAGCAGCGCGAGCGCGGCCGGGGCGGCCTGCCAAACCCCCGCTAGTGTCTGCTGAAGCTGGGCCGTGTCGCGCTCGGTTCGATCGCTCATTGTTTCGTCGCGTCCCGTCGGCGGATGCCGATCGGATTCACACGCGTCCCTCAGCGCGCCGGCGGGGCGGCGGCAGCGAGCGTCCCAGGGCGAACCCGGTTCCAACTCCGGCGGCCGCTTCAATCCACGCACGTAGATGGCTGAGCCCGACCGTCACCGGGGCCTCCCAACGCGGGCTTCCGCGGATCCAGGATTCCGCTGGTCCCAGTCTGCATGGTACAACTCCCCGTATGGAGCATGGCGGGTGGTCCGTGGAGCTGGAGCTGAGCCGGCCCATCCGCTTCCTGTATGACCGGGCGTAGCAGCGCGGGCCCGCGCGCGGTTGATCGCCGCCGGCGGGAGTGCCATGCTCGGAAATGTGCCGTACGATCTTGGTCCGGTCGAGCAGCGAGTCCTGGGCGCGTTGATTGAGAAGGACCTCGCGACGCCCGAATACTATCCGTTGTCGCTGAACGCGCTCACCAACGCCTGCAATCAGAAGTCGAATCGCGACCCGGTGATGGTCTGCGACGAGGCCAGCGTGCGCGGAGCGTTGGAATCGCTGCGCGATGGCGGGTTGGCCGTTTTCGTGTCCGAAGCGGGCAGCCGCGTGTTGAAGTTCCGGCACCGCCTGTCAGACGCGCTCAATCTTTCCGGGGGAGAATTGGCTGTACTCGCGGTGCTTCTGCTCAGGGGACCCCAGACTACGGCCGAACTGCGCGCGCGCACTTCCAACCTGCACAGCTTCGCCGACCTCGAGGCCGTCCAAAACGTGCTCAACAAGCTCGCCGCGCGCGAGCCGGAGCCGCTGGTCGCGCGCATGAGCCGCGCGCCCGGAACCAAGGAGCCGCGCTGGTGTCACCTCTTCGCGACGCCGCCCGAAACGCCGGAGACAGGTCCTGTTTTAGTTGTAGCCGCCGCCGGAGCCGGTCTGCGAGAGCGCGTCGACGAATTGGAGAACGAAGTCACAACGCTGCGCGAGCAACTGCAGACGATGCGCAAAGATCTGGACGAACTGCGGGCGGCGCTGCTGTAGTCGATAACGGCGCTGGGATAGCGTTGTTGGCCGCAGAGCCGGGCCGCGGCGATCGCGCGGCTGAATCTTCAGTTGGTCTGGAATCCGGCTTCCAGCTCCGACCAGCGCGCGTATAAAACGTCCACTTCGCGTTGCGCGGCGTTCAGCTCCGCGCAGGCTTCTTCGATCTTCTGCGGATCGCTGACCACATCGGATGCTTGGAGCCGGCTCTGCGCCGCTGCCAGGCGCTCGTCGGCGGCGACGATCTTCCCCTCGATGGCGTCGTATTCCCGCTGCTCGATGTAGGAAAGTTTCTTCTTCACAGCGGCCGGGGCGGAGTTTCGCGCTGGCGGTCTGGTCTCGCGAGCCGGTTCTGCCGAGCGGCGCTGGCGGTCGAGATCGGCCTCCCACTGCGCCAGGTCCGCGTACAGCGCCGCGCCGCCGTCGCCGTCCAGTCCGAGCACGGCATTGGAGACGCGGTCCATCAGGGCGCGGTCGTGCGTGACCAGAACCAGCGCGCCGGGAAACTCGAGCAGCGTTTCCTCGAGCACCTCGAGGGTCGGGATGTCGAGGTCATTGGTCGGCTCGTCGAGCAATAGTAAATCGGCCTCCTGGAGCATCAGCCGGGCGATGTGCACCCGCGCGCGTTCGCCGCCGGAAAGGCTGCCTACCGGTTGCGCCAGTTGTTCTTCCCGGAACAGAAACCGCCGCGCCCAACCGTTGACGTGAATCGGACGGCCACGGTAGACCACGGAATCGCCCTCGGGCGCGAGCGCGCGTTTCAGCGGCAGCCCCGGATCGATCTGCTGCCGGGCCTGCTCGAAATACAGCGCCTTTAGCGCGGGCGCGCGGCGGATCTCGCCGCAGCGCGGAGCCAGTTCGCCTTTCAGCAGCTTCAGCAGCGTCGTCTTGCCGCTGCCGTTCGGCCCGGCCAATCCCAGCCTCTGCCCGGGGCCGAGAACGAATCCAAGATCGCGGATCAGGAGCCGCTCGTCGTATCCGAACGACACGTGCTCCGCTTCGACCAGCTTCTTCGTGCGGCGGTCGCTGGAAGTGAATTCGATGAGCGCCGTCGAGCTGCTGCGGCGCTCGTCGAGATCGGTCAGATTGCCGATCAGGCGCAGCGCTTCGCCGACCCGGGCCTTCGACTTGCGCGTGCGCGCCTTGGCGCCGCGCCGCAGCCATTCCACCTCGCGGCGCACGAGCGTGGCCAGCGCCTCGCGCTCCTTGGCCTGGGCCTGCAGGAACTCGCCGCGCTTTTCTACAAATGTGCTGTAGCTGCCCGCGACTCTCAGCAACCCGCCGGGATACTGGCGGTTCAGCTCCATCATGTGAGTCGCCGTATTCTCCAGGAAATAGCGGTCGTGGCTGACCACAACGGTGGCAAACGGCGCGGCGGCGAGAAGATCTTCCAGCCATTCGATGCCCTCGAGGTCGAGATGGTTGGTGGGCTCGTCGAGCAGCAGAAGATCGGGCTGGCGCACCAGCGCCTCGGCGATGGCCAGACGCTTGAGCCATCCGCCCGAAAGGCTGGCCACGCTCTGGGCCGCGTCGGTGAATCCCGTCTGTCCCAGCACCACCGGCACCTGCGCCGGCTCGCGCGCCGCGGCCGCCACGACGCCGCCCGCGGTCGAGCCCGGCGGGAAGGCGGGCTCCTGCGGCACGTAAACCATGCGGACGCCCTTGCGCAACGCCACCTCGCCCGCGTCCGCCGGTTCAAGCCCGGCCATGATCCGCATCAGCGTGGACTTGCCGGCGCCATTCGGTCCGATGAGGCCGTGCACTTCGCCATCGTTGAGCGCCAGCGAAACGCCTTCAAACAAAATCCTGGATCCGTGTATTTTGGCGATTTCGCGGCAAGTGAGCAGTACGGCCATCGTCAATTCTCAGTGGAACACAAGCATGACCGTGCTCCGGGGGCCGGACGCGTGGAGTACAATCTAGAGAAGGGAGGTGCGCCTTCTCGAGTTTTCGCCCTGCGAAAACCGTGTTCCCGCTTTCCTGGCCCAAAGTCGCCGGGTCACGGTTTCTTGCGCTGCTGTTCCCCGCCGATTGCGCCGTGTGCGGCGCTGAGCTCCACACAGTAGGATCCATCCCGGTCTGCGCTGCGTGCCTGGAGCCTCCCGAACCGTTTTCTCCCGAATATTGCTGCGCGCGCTGCCGCGCCCCTTTTCTGAACGCGCTGCCGCTGGACGAGCACGGCCTGTGCGCGTTGTGCCGTTTGGGCGCGACCGCGTATGACCAGTGCTGGAGCTACGGCCTGCACGATGGCCGGCTGCGCGAGCTGATCCACCTGTTCAAGTATTCG
>OCTA010002829.1_pt1 | contig 15594 bp, 17 predicted proteins | sample 1538991 | NCBI WGS metagenome assembly OCTA01 (sample SAMEA3539302, study PRJEB22396) | soil metagenome | biome: tundra; feature: field; material: soil | place: USA | collected 2010-05 | depth 0.15 m | reverse complement strand
AAGCTGTTTGTCTGGCGCGGTAATAAACGCCCTTGCTTAGGCGTTCGAGCAATCCCCCACCCGCGAAGCGCGACAGGGCCTTCGCGACCGCCTGAAATGGAAGATCGCGGAAGTCTTCGAGCTGCCACAAGTGCTCGCCGCCGGCCTCGATCCGCCGGCGAATCAGTTCGGTACTGCGGCGCGACCGCATGGTCGGCGTTCTTTGCCTTCCCATAGCCTTAAGTATCGGTCGCAGCTCCGATGCTCGTCAAGTTTTTATGCAACGAAACTTGACATACGAGTTGTCCGCAATGAAATGGTCCGCCCGCGGTGGCCACATCTTGGAGTGACCGCCGAGGACCGAATTGGTGACAGAATTGGTGACAATCTGCCCGAGATCCGCTCGGATCCGGTTCACGACGAATAATTTGGGTCTGCCGCACGAGCTTTTGACGCACCCAACGAGCTGTCACCAATCTGATCTCGAAGAATGAATGACTTACGAGGAGTTGAATCAGATCTGTACTGGGTTTTGGGTAGAAGTAAAACGAAGTTAACTACTGTGGAATGTGTTGGTTGCGGGGGAAGGATTTGAACCTTCGACCTTTGGGTTATGAGTTCGCTAGGCGCTGGTAAGCAACAGAAACCAAAATGCACGAGTGGCACTCAAAAGCACTTTTGGAGCCGCAGGGAACGCTTATCGTGGTCTTAAAGTGGTCCTGGACCGGACCCGTTTCGTTGGTCAATCTACCCAAAGATTGCCCAAAGGTCTCGGCACTACTAAACTCTTCGTAGACCCATTTTAAGGACCATTTTTGGCCCAAATGTCCCGTCCGGGTTGGCAGTGAAGAACCCCCAATCCACCGAGTTGCGAATCGCTAGAAAATCGGCCGCCACACCCAAACCACCACCCCGCCATCCGAAACCTCGCCACAGCCCCGTATCGCTTCTGGCGGGGCGTCCAGTACACCTTGCGATCCTCTTCGTCCCCCGCCCGGGCTCCCCCCTGACCGTCATGATGAATGCCGGCCAACTCACGCCTGTTCGTTTGTTTTCAACGGCTTGATCAGGTACGAGGCTACTGGTCGAGGGCAAAGACGAAGGGTTTTGACACTAATTTGACACTAACGGCTCGTGGGGTGGCTCCCGAAGCTGTTTCGAAGTACCGTCAATTCTCGTCACTGTAAACGTTGCACGCACCCTCATCGCCACGCCCCCGCTATTGGGCTTGTCCAGGAATCGAGTAACGCCTAGTTCGATGTTTCCGCGGGGCCGCCAGCACCGACAGCTCAGCCACTTCTTTTACGAGGCTGACCGCGGCATGATGGTTCTGACCGACATGCTGAGGAAGTTTCGCGGATATCCTTGGCGGGCGCACCGATACAACTGGCTCCGGCGTCAGGACTGTGACAGCAGATCACCGCTTCAGGTACTGCATGTAGTCCAGCATGCACAGTGTCCCCGGTCTGAAACAGGGCAGGTTTTGCGGTAGGTAGTAAAGGCCCAAAGCACAACCCCACAAGGCGCGGTTCCCAGATCCCAGTCGAGCACGCTGATGTAATCGGTTCCGTTAAGATACCCTTTGGAGGCCGTCATGAGATCCGCACTTCTGCTCCCATTCTTCACCGCTGCCGTTTCCTTTGCCCAGACTCCGCCCCAGGACGTGCAGTTGACGGCCGTCTGGCGTTTCATGAACTCCTCAGGCGAAGCCTCCGCTATAGCTGCGCGTACTCAATTGCCGTCCCGCGAGTGAGAATGCGCCGCAGGTAATCAATCTGCCCCAGATGGTAGTTGAGATGCCCATGCAGAGAGATCAGGAACTGCCGCGTGGGAATCGGCGAACCGAGAGGGTCATCGGGAAACGTTGCCTCCATCTGCTCGTCCGACAGCCGCCCAATTACGGCCGGGACGAGGCGTCTCATTTCCTCTATTCGTGTCGCGAGATCGGCGACCGGGATCCCGAATGCCGCGAACTCTTCGTCTCGTGCTCGGCTATACGGGCAACCGCCCAGTACGCGACCCACGTACTCGCGCAGGTTGCCTTCGAGATGCAGGATCAGGTTGCCGGCGGAATTGCCGATCCCGGGCACGCATTGCCAAACGGCGCTTTGGTCCGTGAACGCCGGAAGCTGTTGTGCCAGCCTGGTCAGGTCACGGTGGAAGAGCGCCGCGAGTTCATCGCCGATAGTCATTCTCTCAGTGTTCCTCTCCACCGTTATGGGATTCAACTTTCGGAGCGAAAGAGTGATGCCCCGAACGGAGTGCAGCTCAAGGTCTATTCTGCATAAATGCTGCGCACGAACCCAGCGACGTTCATGCTTGGCCACGTCGGGTATTTGGTTTTGAACTCACCCTCGAGCCGTTTCCCAGCGTCGTCGACCGCTACGCCGTTCTTTTTGAGTTCCAGCGCGCTGTTCCGCAAGTCGCTGATGAATTGCTTCTCCAGCGCGACCATCGAGCCGTCACCCGGCGCGCTGTGATCCGGGAGCACATGCAGTGCGTTCAGGGTCGCAACCTTATCGAGGACAGCGAGCCAGCTCGAAGGCGTTCCGCCGTCGCGAAAGATACTGGGCACAACCTTGTTCTGCACCACGTCACCCGAGACCAAGGTTCGGTCTGGTTCGACAAACGTCAGTTCATCACCCTTGGTATGCGCGCCGCCGAACCAGAGGAGCCGCGCCGTTACACCGCCCAGGTCGAGCTGCGCGTTTTCCTCAAAGGTGATGTCGGGCGTGCGGAGGGTGGCATTTGCCAGCAAGTCCTTAAATTGCTCTGAGCGGCCGGCAAACAGGTCGATCATCTCCCGGCCGTGTAATTCCATCTCGCGTTGCTGGACGGCGTTGCGAACCAGGATCGTGCCAGCGGGAAAGCCGGCTTCCCCTCCAGCGTGTTCGGGGTGGAAATGTGTCGTCGTCAGGAAGAGCTTCTGATTGCCGGGCGCGAGCTTTGCCACCACCCGAGCGACGGTCGCGCCATTGCGCGGACCAAGACCCGTATCGACGACCAATGTTGCTCGGCTGCCGACAATAACGGCGACGTTGGGCCACCCCATAATCGCCCAAACATGGTCTGAGACCTTGACTGTGTCTTCCCCGAGCACCGGCTGAGTTTGGGCGGTGAAGGCGGCGGCGGCAAGTGCACCCAGGAACAATAGCTTGGCTTGCATAATCCTTCTCTTGTATCACGAGATGGGCAACGCCAGGCCAACCCGAAGGACTCCACCGGAGATGCGGTCCGGTAACTGGCTACCACGAGAGTCACTGCTTGTTGGAGCTATCGTCAGGCTTTTGACGACCTGAACGGTGGATTGCATCGCGGCTTTCGGCCTGCGCATGCTAAAGGCGTTTTACTCTCCGGGGTGTTCGCCCCGTCGCCTGGCGGGCAAGCACTGACGATCGCTCCGCATCTGCGTCGGAATCAGACGCCAGTCACAGTTCGGCTTTCGGATTTCGCCGGTGTACCTGCCATACCGGACAACGATCCAAATGCAAGCCCCCGTGGAATCGCAATCCGCTTTCACCTGGGAGAGCACACCCACACGGATATCATCGCTCACTCGGTGGACGGATTCCCCACGCGAACCGCGGAAGAGCTTGTGGAATTCCTTCGGGCCGCACACGCGAGTGGTCCGAACGCCCCCCGGCCGACGCCGATCGAATCATTTCTAGCGACGCATCCAGCCGCACTCAGGTTTGTCCAGGCACCCAAACCGATTCCAACGAGTTTCGCCAGGGAATCGTTCTTCGGGGTGACTGCGTATCGGTTCACGAACGACGAGGGCATCAGCAAATTCGGCCGTTACCGGATCCGGCCGGATGGCGGTGGCGAATATCTGGATGCGTACGCTGCGGCCGCAAAGACTCCCAACTTCCTTTTCGATGAGATCACCTCGCGGATCGCTAAGACGCACGTGGTATTTCGAATCCTGGTTCAGTTGTCGGCAGCGGGGGACATCGTGGACGACTCCACTGTCTCGTGGCCTGAAGAGCGGCCACAGGTTGAATTGGGCCGCATCGAGTTGACCGGCATCACGCCGAACAACGAGGCCGAGCAGCGCCACATTATCTTCGATCCCATTCCGCGAGTCGATGGCATTGCCTCCTCTGGCGATCCTCTGCTGGATCCGCGGGCGGATGTTTACCTGGCGAGCGGTCGGCGGCGAAGGGCGTAGTGACCCGGACGCCCAGGGCAGCCCTCTTGCGCGTGTGAATTCCTCGCGGTGAGAACGCCCGGACGAAAGGGAACAGTGCAAATGAAGGTCGTCTCAGTTAACGTTGGACTCCCCCGTGACGCAGCGTGGCGCGGAGGATACACGACTACGGCCATCTATAAGCAGCCAGTCGAAGGTCGCGTCGCTTTGCGCAAGCTCAACCTGGACGGCGACCGCCAGGCGGATCTCGCCGTTCACGGAGGCGAGCATAAGGCCGTCTACTGCTACCCCCTCAAACATTACGATTATTGGAGGAGAGAATTGCCCGGCAAGGAACTGCCGATGGGCGTCTTTGGAGAGAACTTCACTACGGATGGTTTGCTGGAAGATTCGGTCCATCTTGGTGATCAGCTCTCGGTCGGCTCGGCGGAGGTGATTGTGACACAGCCTCGTCTCCCTTGCTACAAACTCGGTATCAGATTTCAATCCGACGACATGGTCAAGCGATTCTTCGCAAGCCGTCTGACGGGTTTCTACCTGGCCATTGCTCGTGAGGGAGAGGTTGGCGCGGGCGATGAGATCAAGCTCATGGCGAGAGACCCAAACGGCGTCCCCGTGTCGGAAATCACTCGCCTATACGCCGAAAGAAGATATGGCAGCTCGGACGTAACCTCGGCCCGACGGGCCTTGCGAGTTGTGGCGTTGCCCGAGAGTTGGAAGGATTACCTCCGAGCGCGGCTCGAGAAGACAAATATCTAGAATTCTGGAGGGCAAATCGTCAGCCTCCCTCTGTGGACTGCGCCCCGCTGATGACGCGGCTGGAAGCAAAGTAGCGCGCCCGGCTGAAGACTGTTGTGCCCCAAACGCGATCGTCAGGCTGGCCGCCTTCGAGCGACGCCGTTGCCCGCCGGTTAGGTCTACGATCACACCGAGGGCACCAATTGCCATTGAACTGTGGAAGCATATACCTATGTCCCTTCTTCGCCTTGCATCTCTCTCCGCTTTTCTTGTTGTCCCTCAGTTGTGGGCGGCTGCTCCGGCCCAAACGCTTCGCTACACCGTCCTGAGTAACGGAACGAATGTAGCGGGGAGCGAGGTGGATACCTATAGCCCGGACGGTCACATTGACTGCACGTTCGAATTCAACGATCGCGGCCGCGGCCCCAAGATCGCAGCCCACTATATGGTTTCCGCTGACGGACAGCCAATCCGCTTGGATGTGACGGGCAATGACTATTTGAAGGCCCCCGTGGACGAACACTTCGTCCTGGAAGGCGGAATTGCCCATTGGAAGAGCACATCCGAGAAGGGACAGGCTCCCGCGCCCGGCTTCTATGTGAGCAACAATGGGCCGGCAGCGGAGTTGGCGTTACTGGTAGGCGCATTGCTCAAAGCGAAGGGCGCTCCCGTGAAACTGCTTCCCGCGGGCGAGGCTCGACTCGAACGCCTGGCGGACGTGACCATTGAAGATCACGGGCAGAAAGCGCACGTAACCGAGTTTGCGATCACAGGCCTTTCCTTCGAACCTCAGACTGTCTGGCTCGATGACGACCTGCACTTCTTCGGGTCGCCGGGTAAGTGGTTCGCCGTGCTCAGAGAGGGATGGGAAGGCACGAACGATCAGCTCTATGCCCTCGACCGCTCGGCGGAGGACGCCCGAAACGCCCGTCTGGCGCGTGAACTGGCTCAACACCCGAATCATCCTGTCGTGGTGGAGCATGTCCGCCTCTTCGATTCCGAACGTGCCGCTGTTCGTGAAGACCAGACGGTCGTTATCAATGGCGACCGCGTGGCCGTGGTCGGTCCATCTGCGGCTACCGACACTCCAAAGGATGCTCTGCACATCGATGGAACCGGCAAGACATTGCTGCCTGGTCTCTTTGATATGCATGCTCACGCCCAGGCTCTGGATGGGCTACTGAACATTGCGAGCGGCGTAACCAGTGTTCGCGACATGGGCAACGACATCGAGGAGTTGAATCACCTCCAGGGCCAATGGGACAGCGGCGCGGCGATTGGGCCGCGGGTATGGAAGGCCGGTTTCATCGATGGACGCAGTCCATTTCAGGCCCCAACGGCTGTTTTTGCAGATACGGTCGAGGAAGCACAGGCGGCGGTAAACCGCTACGCCGACCTTGGGTACATTCAAATCAAGGTCTATAGCTCGCTCAAACCGGAGCTTGTTCCCGGGATCGTGAAGACCGCCCATGCACGCGGGCTGCGCGTCAGCGGCCATGTTCCGAATGGTATGATCGCAAGCCAGTTCGTGGAGGGCGGCGCCGACGAGTTGCAGCACATCAACTTCATCTTCCTCAACTTTCTTGAATCGCAGGTGAAGGACACACGCACGCCGGAGCGCTTCACGGCCGTTGGTGCGAATGCGGCGAAGCTCGATCTGGAGTCGAAAGAGGTAAATGCCTTTATTGAACTGCTGCAAAAGCATCACACGACGGTAGACGTTACACTGGCCACTTTTGAAGGGATGTTCACGGGGCGTCCCGGAACGGCGTCTCCCGATTTCGTCCCGGTGCTGAGCCGCCTGCCCGCGCAAATCCAGCGTGGAACTCTCACGGGTGGACTTCCTGTTTCGGCACAGAACGACCAGCTATATAGAGACTCCTATGACGCAATGCTGCGAATGACCAAGCGGATGTATGATGCTGGCATTCCTATTCTCGCCGGAACAGACGCCGCCGCCGGGATCATGTTGCATCGTGAATTGGAGCTTGAGGTAAGAGCCGGAATTCCAGCCGCCAAGGCATTGCAGATCGCGACATTTAATGCCGCCCGGCTTTTGAAGCAGGAGAACGACCTTGGTTCGATTGCGCCGGGGAAGCGAGCTGATTTTGTGCTGGTGGAGGGCAATCCCGTCGAGCGCATGAGTGACATTCGGCGCTGCCGCCTGGTAATGAAAAACGGCGTACTCTACAAGAGCGCCGACGTTTATGCTGCTGTCGGCATCAAGCCAGCCGACTAGACGGATGGATCGGTCGGTAGAGGCTCCTGACATGGGCCAGTACCCCTGGCGTCTTCAGATCGTGAGCGCCGACCCGTGGATTTCGGGCCGGTATCCTCGGCGAATGCATCGGACAATCGATTCCGGCGTCAGAACTGTAACAACCAGACCGGTGGGCCGATGACGCTCCTCGACGTAGCCCGCCGGCGACCAGAGAACCAGCGCGTCTCCCAATACCAGATAGCTGCAGCCCTCGATTTGAACGAAGCAACCGTCCGGCAACGACTCCAAGGATGCCTGAAATGTGACTTCTCTGCTCGCCGGTGAATTCGGCTGCCGTGGAGTTCCCTATCCATTTCATCCGCGAGAGGAGGCTTTTCTCCGGCCGGCCGTTCGAAGCAGTTCCAAGCCGTCTTGAAGGCGTTGAACCGCCCTCGCCGGCATTCCGCGCAGGGCCTGTGGCCAGCGGCAAGCGCCACGGCTTCGTCCAGGAAGAACAGCTCCGTATAACGGCCAGGAGACATGACGGTACGGCGCCGGCCTTTGAATTCCAACAGGCAGGTGATCCAACGCCGGCCGGCATACTGGCGGACGATCTTGCGCCCGTCGTTGTGTATGGCGCCGCCGCGGTTGCCCATGAACGTTCCTCGGGCGGAGGCGAAGATTTCTCCGGATGGGGCGACACGGTTCTGCAGCGGCATTCCCGAATTCCAGACTCATAATCGCACAAGTGGATGTTTCGGGAGCCGCCAGCGCATCAAATGGCTAGGTCGCGACTTACCAGGACTGATCCGCCGGATCGCCGTTTGGAGGAGGGTGGGGTGGCTTGGCACTTTCGTGAATCGGCGACAAACCAGGCAAGTGGATCACTTCTGGGTTGCCGACCACACAGGAACAACTTGAAACCTGAGTGCTCGGAGGTCGCGGGCAGAGCCATCAGACCTGTTTGGGATAGTAAAACGTGTGTATGCCTTTAATCTGTCCGTCGACAATGTGAATGCGGTCAAACACGTGGTCAACGCCTTTTGTTGTCTCCATGTCAAACAGAGTTGCTACGTAGTCTCCCTCGACGATGTGTTGCTTTACCTGGATGCCCCTGACCATTGGCAGGATACTCGCTAGGAAGCCCTTTATCGTTTGACGGCCGGCCAGCTTCCCTACTAACGGCCCCTCAAAAGTAGCGTCTTCAGCGAGAGGCACTTTGGACAGGTCTTTCGTCGCAAAGCAGTTCAAATAGGCTTCAACGGCGGCAACTTTCTGCTCTCGTGACATCGTATCTCCTGGACTTATATGATCGCAGGCGAGGAACGGGGATTGTTCCTGGTTACGCGCCAACAGGAAGTTGGCGGGCAAGATTCGACGGCGGACCACAACTTCCCGTTTGCCCGACGATCCGCTCAGATGTGGACCAGCATGTTTTCTAAACCGCCGTTCCGCTCGAACATTCCGGTATACCTGCGCATGCGACGCCAGATTCTCGCCACCTGCGCGCTGGCGGCACAGCCCAAAGCGGGTGAAAGCTCGATCGAAGGTCACGTCTTGTGCCTGGGCGGCTTGCCCCATCAAAAGCAACCGTCGCAACCGTCACACACTATATATCGCGGTCATTGGGGCCAGGCCGACTGTATGTAGTGGTACAATTGCAGGTGCAGGCGTAGCAGGACCGTGGCATCGAGCGATAACCAACCTCAGTGGCACCGGTTCCAGATACTTTCTCTGTTCGGCGGAGGCATTCGTGGCATTCTGTCGGCTGCGATACTGGCAGCAATCGAAGAGGACCTCGGCGTCAAGATCTCCGACCACTTCGACCTTATAGCCGGCACATCAACCGGTGGCATCATTGCCTTGGGTCTCGGATTGGGCCTCACCCCCAAAGAGATCGTTGATTTCTACATCTCTGAAGCGCGATCTATCTTTGGTGACAGGTTTAAGCTTCGGTCGCTCAAACAGTATGCAGCCAGTAAATTCTCCGCCGAGCCGCTAGCGGTGGCATTGCGCAAGTGCTTCAAAGAACAAAGGTTTGGGGACAGTCGCAAGCGCCTGATCATTCCGTCCTACAACCTCGGAGACGATGATGTCTATGTTTTTAGAACGGCTCATCATCAACGGCTAGCGCGAGATTACAAGGTGCCCGCATGGAAGGTTGCGCTCGCTACCAGCGCGGCACCGACATATTTCCCGGCGACCCGCGAGGTGGATAGCATCAGGCTAATCGACGGCGGGATATGGGCTAACAACCCGACGATGGTGGCAATTATCGAGGCCTATGGCACATTGGGAGTGCCACTTTCCTCCCTTCGCGTGCTCAGCCTCGGCACTTCAGAAGAGATATGCGATCGGCACCGAGATTTAGATGTTGGCGGATTTTGGCAATGGAAGACGGCAGCCGTTGATGTAGTGATGCGGGGACAAAGCCTTGCCGCCACGAATCATGCCCGCTTCCTCATCGGGAAAGACAACCTGCTTCGCATAAACCCGCCGGTCCCCTCCGGCGTTCTGGCGTTGACGGGATTGGGCGTACCGCCGATCTCGTTGGAAAGGCCGCCCACTATAGTCGCAAGGAAATGCCGGCTATCGAACAGATGCTTCGGGGCTATTTAGCTTCTGAGTTCATCCCCATACATACGTAATGTTGAATACAAACGCAATTTCCTTGGATGAAAGTCGGCTATCCGATCTTTTGGCCGCCATAGCAGATGAACTCGACATTTCGGAAGAGCTTTACGAGGAAGCGACCCTAAAATACGAAGAGGTTGGCATTTGGCTGGCCGAGGATGAAGAGGGACTGGGACGCTACTCCCCGGAGATTTATCCTCAGGGTTCATTCCGTTTAGGGACAGTGGTGAGGCCCGTTAGTCCGGAATGCGATTACGACATCGATCTTGTGTGCCACCTCGATTTGAAGAAGGAATCGACCACGCAGAAAGACCTGAAAGACATGGTGGGGAAGCGGCTCAAGGAAAATCCGGAATTCGCTAAGATCCTCAGACCATCGCGTCGTTGCTGGAATCTGGACTATCGGCGCCAGTTTCACATGGATGTGTTGCCGTCAATCGCCAATGTTGAGCAGCTACCAGATGGAATTCTGCTAACAGATACAGAACTCGTGCGTTGGCAGAAAAGCAATCCAAAGGAATACGCCAACTGGTTCCGTAAAGCGATGGAGACTCAGTTTGTACGGAAGCGGATGGTTCTGGCGGAAGCTCTCAAAGCGAATATCGAAGATGTCCCGGAGTGGCGGGTAAAGACGCCGCTTCAGCGAGCCGTTCAACTCTTGAAACGGCATCGGGATGTCTATTTCGCAGGTGACTACGAGAACCGACCTATTTCGATCATCATCACCACGCTCGCTGCGCATGCCTACAAAAATCAAGACAACGTGTATGACGCGCTTGCGGGGCTGGCTTCGGACATGCCGAAGTATATCGAATGCAGGGACGGAAAGTGGTGGGTGGAGAACCCAGTAGAACCCGGTGAAAATTTCGCAGACAAGTGGAACGAGAAGCCGGCGCGCCGAGAGGCTTTCGTAAACTGGCTGGCTCGAATCCGCAAGGACGCGGAACAAGAAGTCGTGGGGCGCACGCTGGAGGAAGGCGTGAAGCGGCTGGAACCTCAGTTCGGCAAGAGCGCCGTCGCCAAAGCTTCATCACGATTCCTGTCCGGCTTCGGCTCCTTAGCGCCGTCGGTTGCCGTCGCCACCAGACCGCTGCCCACGGTAAGTTCCGATGTGGCTCATTGCCAACCGCCGCAATGGCCGGTACAGACGCGGCACAAGGTCGACATCAAAGGTTCTTTGCACACAAAACAAAAGGGAATGCGAATCGGTGAACTCGCCCGGCGGCGGATTTCCAAGAAATTGTGGTTGCGCTTCGCTGTCCAGACCAACACGCCAGCTCCTTATACGGTTCATTGGCAGGTCGTAAAAACAGGTAATGAAGCCGCTGCCGCTGGACAGTTGCGCGGTGAATTCTATCCCTCTGACGAAAACTCCGGCGATGTGCATTGGGAGTCCACTCTTTACTCCGGTGTGCACTGGGTTGAGGCATTCATCGTAAAGAACGGCGACTGCGTGGCACGCTCGGGCAAGAAGTACGTCAATGTCGCATAACGATGTCGAACACCGCCGCCCCTGTCGTACAGAGCCTATGCCGCGCCATCTATGGCTCCGGGCTTGTCGCCCGCGCTCGCCGATTCTGGGAGGATTACGCACCAACCGGAACTTGGCGCCGCAGCAGTCAAGTTGACGTATCACAACCGTTCTGCTGAAGTGGCCGCATTGCGACCGCGAACTCGCCCGGTAAACGCCACGTACGGTATCTGGAGCCAATGCCGTCCGAAACCAGGCCGCGCCGGTTTGCGAGAATCGTCGACATGCGCAATCTAGGGTTGATCGGTGGGCTCGGCCCAGGTTCAACGGTCCACTACTATCGGGAACTGGCCAAGACACGGGTGGGCGGGATGATGATCATCCACGCGGACATCGGGCGCGTATTGGACGACGCGCAACGCGGGGATCGTGTGGGGCTGGCTGCATACCTTGCCTGCCAGACTGATTCATATTCAGGCCATCCTGCGAAGGCTGCGATGACGCGGGCCGGCGATTCTAGAGTATGGCTCGCTGGGTCGTCGGTAGCCGGTCAGTAGAAGGTAGCCCTTTCTACCACCACAAAGCCAATGGCATCCCTGGGAGCCTGTGATGTTATGACGGCGCCCCTTTTGGCTATATTGAGATTCATGCGAGACGATCGCGGACTCCTCGAGGCGCTACTCTCCGACGGCCGCTTCCTGCTGTCAATCACCGGACTGATACTGGCGCTCAGCGGCGGCTTCGCGATTTTCCAGTCGCTCACGGGATACTTCCTGCCGCAGGACGTTCATGCGCTCGGATTCGATGCCCGCCAGCTCGCGGCGGCGGCGAATATTCGCGTCGTTCATTTCATGTTTCACGACCGCGTAGCCTTTGGCGGCACGCTGCTTGCCATCGGCTTCGCATATTGGTACCTGGCGGAGTTCCCGTTGCGCGCCGGCGACGCCTGGGCCTGGTGGACGTACTGCGTCTCGGGCCTCTGCGGTTTCGCGAGCTTTCTTGCGTACCTGAGCTACGGATACCTCGATACCTGGCATGGGATCGCGACGCTCTTTCTCCTGCCCGTCTTCCTTATAGGCATATGGCGTGCGCGACCGGCTGGGATTCATTTGCACGACCTGTGGCTGCCCGGTCAGTGTTTGAGCGCCGGGCGCTGGGGGCTGTTCTTCCTGGCCGGAAGCATGATCGCCGCCGGAGCTACGATTGTGGTGGTCGGGATGACACGCGTCTTCGTGCCCCAGGACCTAGTGTTTATGCGCCTAACATTCGCCGATCTACAGAATGTATCACCGCGGTTGGTGCCGGTGATCGCGCACGACCGCGCTGGATTCGGCGGCGGGCTCGTCTCGACGGGTGTGATTCTCCTGTTCCTTGCCCGGCACGCGCCGCTCACCAGGAGTTTCGTGCAGATCGTGACGCTGATGGGTCTCGCGGGCTTCGGCACCGCCATCGGCGTTCACCCCGCTATTGGGTATACCGACTTTATGCATCTGGCACCGGCATATTTTGGCGCCCTGGCCTTTGGCGCTACGTTGCTGCGCCTGGCGGCCGAACAGAAGGCCAATTGAGAGAAAGGTGCGCGGGTTCGCTCCCGAGGTCCCAAGCCGGCATAGCCGGGAAGCGAACTGGCGACCGGCTCGGCGACAGCTCGGGCCGGCCGGCCTACTTCTTCTTGGCGCAAGCTCCTGAGCGCCGCCTCCTCGTTGGTGTACGTTTCGAAGACGGTCACCAGCTTCGTCACCTGCATGAGGTCGGTAACCCTCTTCGCAGGTCCATCAGTTTCATCTGGCCCCCCTGTTGGTGACGTTGGCGTAGCTGCCAATGAGTCGGCCGAGCCCCGAGCTATCATTGCAGCTGATTCGTTGAACCCCCTTCAGCTCAGGTATGGGCTGGAAAGGTGTATTCGACACCCTGCTGCCTGACGACGTCCAACCCCGCTGGAAGCAGAGCATTGCCGGAGACAACTGGATACGCGGTCTTCAGTCCCACCTCGTCGTTCCGGCACACGAAAATGAACATCACATAGGCTGTGCGCTGCTCGAAGTAGCTGACCCCGGTCGTGACGCCCTTGTATTCAAGCTGCAACCGCTGCAGAAGGGCGGGCGAGCCGAGAAGCGCGGAGCAGGATCGCAGTTCAATGGATGCAGCGGGAAGCATTCGGAGAACTGCTTCCCCAGCCGATGTATTCATGGCGGCACACAGAGCCCCGGCAGCTTCCCAGGAATTACGGAACAGCGAGTGCCGTGGCCTATCTCGGTATTCCTGACCTTTGAAGTCCGTGCGTGTGAGGAAGTGGCTCTGTGACTCCGCCTGCAGCTCCGGCAGGACCACATGCACGTCCGGGTGGAATCCCTGGCTGCTCGATTCCTCGATCAGAGCCCAAGCGTCGTTGATAGTCCACTTTCGGCCCTGGACCGCCTTCAGCAAGTCGAGGATCTTGGGCAACATCGCGAATTGAGTATACCCGCGTTTGGCGCACATTACCAGTACGGCCAAAGCGTGCAAGGCATATCATCTCCCCTCAAACGCAGTAATGTCTAGCGCCGCGGAGCGCTGGACGCCCCGCACAGTACCTGGCACTATACCGGCACCAGAACTTTCCGAGGCGGCGCCGGTTGCTGCTTCCCCCCGATGGGCCTTGGTCCTGCCAGGGCCGACGCCAGCCCAAAGTGAAACGTGCCAGTCTCGCCGTTCCCTGGACTGGCTCCGCGTCCGCGAGATCGGGCTGTATGATAGGCCAATGCGAAATATAGCGTTTCTCTCCACGTTTCTCCTTGCGACGGAAGCCTGCCTCTCCGGCCAGGGTCCGCAGGTCCCCATCGACAATGACCAGGCACGCGTGGTCAAGGTAGTAGACCAGCCGCACTCCAAAGGACAGCCACACGAACACAAGCTCAATCGCGTGATGATCTACCTGACGCCCGGCCGCCAGGAGATCACTCCACAGGGCGGCAAGACTGCGGTACTGGAATTCAAAGCGGGCGACGTGAAGTGGAGCCCGGCAAATGGAACGCACGTTTCGGAGATTACGAGCGACCAGCCGGTCAGTATCGTTGAGGTGGAGTTGAAGAAACCCGGCGGTACAGCCCCGAAGGCAGATGCCTCTCTCGACCCGGTGAGAGTCGATCCCAACGACTACAAGGTCGAGTTTGAAAATGGTCAGGTTCGCGTGGTTCGCGTCAAGGTCGCCGCTCATCAAAAAGTGCCTTTGCACGAGCATCTCCGCAACCGGGTAGTGGTCTGCCTGACCGACCAGAACGGCACCATGACCACGCCCGATGGCAAGACCGAGGCCGCGCAGCACAAAGCCGGCGAGGTGAGTTGGGGTGGCCCCACAAAGCACCAGGAGGAGAATCTCCGCGACGGTCCATTCGAGGCCATAGTGGTGGAACTCAAGGATTAGTGATCGATCGTACTCCGATCGTGGCAGGGCTCTTTGGACCATCTCGCATCCGGCAACCGCTTTTTCATAGTTCCGTTGTGGGTTCCAGTCGGGACGTCGTCACGGTCAGGAAACGCATCTCACCATTGGCGGGCGTCGCCGGACATCCAAGTGCTCCAGCATCGGCAGCACTACGGTCATTCTCCAGCACGCGCCTCGGCTTCCGCCAGCCACCCGCGCCGTAACCGTTCCTGCGGAACATTTGAGAGATATGGCTTGATGTCGAGAATCGGGGTTCCGTCGAGCATATCGATGCCCTGGACGCGGAGGGCTGGACCCTCGCGGCCCAGCAATTCGACCACGGTTAGCCCGATCTGATTCGGACGTCGCGGCGAGCGGGTCGCGAACACGCCGTGCGGCCGATCATCGCTTGGTGGCGTCCCGACCAGGTCACATCCTTCAGAACGATCGAACGCCCAGATGACGAAAAGGTGAGAAAACCCTTCGATATCTTTGAGACCGGGCTCAAATTCAGCCCGTATCTCGAGAACCCCTTCCACTTCGTGCTTCGCGCCCAGCCCCTTCGGAACATCCCGCGTATCCCTGTAAGGGCTTCTCACGTATCCGATGGCTGCATTGACAACATAGCGGACCTCTCGCCTTTCTGCGGCACTCAAGCCACTCGCGCTGCCTCGGAGTCGTTCTTCCGAGTTGGCCGAGGCTGCGCATCTGCCCACATTAGCACCAGTCGGAACGGTAGCGGCTGCCGGCGCGGTTGCGTGAGCAGCAATTCGGACGCAAGGCCTGGGTTCTCCCGTTCAAGGAGGGACAGGTTAGTGGACAAACTGCAGAATCCTGCAGGGCGCCGCGGGCCGGCCGTCAGCGTGATCGAATGGGAAGCAGTATTTTGACAGCATCGGTACCGTGGCGATCGGATGGGCGCCGGCGCCGTAGGGCCTCAGGCCGGATGGTGACGTTGGGCAAACTTATGAATGCGATAGTGATCGTCCCGCTGAACCTGACCATGCTCGAACGGCCGC
>OCTA010002826.1_pt1 | contig 15607 bp, 15 predicted proteins | sample 1538991 | NCBI WGS metagenome assembly OCTA01 (sample SAMEA3539302, study PRJEB22396) | soil metagenome | biome: tundra; feature: field; material: soil | place: USA | collected 2010-05 | depth 0.15 m | reverse complement strand
TGTCGATAACTGGGAACTGAAAGTTTTATTCCCGAATTCCGCCTGCTTTATGTAAAAAAGGCGCCGGCGCAATCACTCACTCATCGTCTGGATCGGCGGGCGGTCGCCTGTCATTGAGGAAGAAGTTGGCTGACAGCGGCGGCGGCCATCTTTAACAACTCCCGCTTCGGCATCCTGGACGACGCTAACTTCGAGTGGGAAATCCAGGATGCAAGCTTCGACTTTAACGGCACCGCCCTAGGTGTTTTCGGCGCAACTCTGCATGTCGTCAATAGCCACTTCGAGACGAACGGCGGCTCGTTTCTGTACATCCCCTATGGAGTGCCGAACATCAACCTGGTCGATTGCACATTCCTGTTCGACGCCGCGACTGGGAGCGATTCCAGCATGCTGAACACCTGGACCAATGGCGGCATGATCACTGTGACTGGAGGCAGCGCCTGGAGCAATCATCCGGTGACCACCTTTCTGCACATCAACCCGGGCCAGAACGGGCGCATTCAAGATCTGTCCGGCAATGGCAATCACCAGTTGAAGTCCGAGTCCGTGCTCTCCATGGCCGATCCGAACATCCATCTCTCGAACGTGTTCGGCTCCGCATTATTCTAACGCTCGCCTCATCTCTCATGCCGGCGACTGGGAAGCGCATCCATTCGCCAACGTGAGAGGGAGAGGACTCCAGGCTTCCTCTCTTCTGAATTGGTGGGCCCACCAGGACTCGAACCTGGAACCAAAGGATTATGAGTCCTCTGCTCTAACCGATTGAGCTATGGGCCCCAGTTGCTCGCTGGAAACGGGAACCACCGCGCTTTTACAGTATTGCAGCTTTGGTCAGTTACGCGTTCATCCGCGCGTCTTTTTCGTCAAGCTGCCCAATCATCGACTGCGCCGCTTCCTGGCTAGCCACTTTTTTCGAACTGCCGGCGCCCCGGCTCGTGTGGTCGCCAATCTTAACTTCAACCGTGAACACCTTCGCGTGTTCCGGGCCGCTGGTTGCAACCGTCGTGTAGCGGGGGACGGGCAGTCCTAGCCCTTGCGCCCGCTCCTGCAAGACGCTCTTATAGTTCGAAAGCCCGATCGATTCCGCGTCGTCCGCTTTCCCTGAAACGCTAAGAATGCGTTCGCAAATAAATTTTCGCGCCTCATCGATGCCGCCGTCCAGATGTATTGCGGCGATAATCGCCTCCATCGCGTCCGCTAACAGCGTTTTTCGCTCGCGGCCTCCGTTGCGGTCTTCCCCTTTGCCTAAGAGCAGAAAACGCCCTAGATCCAGTTCAAGCGCGCAACGATGCAGGTGAGTGGAGCTTACGAAGTGCGACTTAAGCTGCGAAAGCTGTCCTTCCCTAGCTTCCGGATTTCGCTCGACCAGCGCTTCACTTGCGACAAAACCGAGGATCGCATCGCCCAGGAATTCCAGCTGTTCGTTGTCCTCGTTCTCCGGCCGCTCCGTGCGCTCCGATGATCGTGAACGGTGCGTAAGCGCGCGAACCAGCAGTTGAGGGTTGCGGAACCGGTATCCCAGCCGTTCCTCCAGACCTTCAACCGGCTTCGTCATACGGGCGGATTCGGATCTACTTCGCTCCAGCCGCTTTCAGCTTCGTGGCGACCGACTTCTGGCCCTCGGCATAGGTCTTCACTTGCTGTGGGACATCGGGCATGGCGAGCACCTTATCGGCGGCGGCTATCGCCTCGTCATATTGTTTGTTGTCCACGTATGCCTTGGCAAGGCGGGCGGCGGGAAGAGAGCTCGACGGTTCGGCGGCGACTGCGGCCTGAACGTCCTTCACCTCGTCCGGAAAGTTCTTGTTCAGAAAAGCCGCATCACCCAGCGCGATATAGGCGCGGTCCGTCAGATTCTGCTTCACCGACGGCCATTGCGCGTCGGGAACTCCGGCGGATGCCGCGGTAGCTGTCTTCAACAGATCCAAAGCCTTGTTTGCATAGTCGTTGATCTTCTTAAGGCTCTGGTCTTTGTCCAGATCGTTCTGATGCGTGTTCCGCGCCGTCGATTCAGCCAGCGCCACCCGGGCGGAGATTTCGTTTGGATTGTTCTCGATCGCGCGCTCTGCCCATACCACCGTCTCGGCGTAGTCGCCGCTCTGTTCAGCCGCCTGGACAGCCATGCCCAGCAGCATCGGTTTGTATTCGGTGTCCGCGAAGTTTTCAAGAGTCTCCTTGATCGCGTCCAGCATCGCTTTCGGATCGTTCGCCTGCGCCGCCGCCTGCACCTTTTTCAGCGCATCGACTTCTTTCTGCGACTTCGGCTTGGGTTGGCTGGCGGGGGCTTGCGCCGGTCCTGAAGACGCTAGCGCCGCTGTCGGCATGACCGCGAAAATCAGTGCGGCCGCAAAAGTTAGAAGGGGCTTTCTCATTTCTATTTATCTCCTGACGAAATACTCTGCATACCTTTTTCCGCGGCTTGGCGAGCCATCGGAGAACCACCCTCCATGGCAAGCGCCAGTTTGAACTGCTCGTTGGCTTTCGCCGGGTCTCCCGCTGCCACAGCCAGCCGTCCCAAGTAAACGTGCGCCCAAGCGGTGATCGCGGGATCGGGATTCGCATCCACCGTGCGGTGAAGCAATTCCACCGCCTCGTCCTTCTTGTTCTCACGCACGGCGATGCGGGCTAGACCATAATACGCCCGGCCCTGCAATGCTTTATCGCTCGTTTGTTCGAAGGCCTTTTTGAATAGCTTGCCGGCTTCATCATACTGACCGGACTCGTAAACACCTTCGGCGGTCTGCAGCGATTCTTCCGCTGGCGACAGCTGCATTCTCGAAGGCGGAGCTATTACGCGCGCGGCCGGGGTCGCCAGGAACTCAATCTTCTTAATGCGTTTTTGCTCTCTATGTACGTCTATCGCGGCTACCAGATCCGGATAATAGATGCGCAGCGCTTCCTCCTGCTTCTCGTAGGCCGGCAGGAGATCGGCGAAAGCGGCGGTCAGTATGAAGCCCTCCCGCATGGACTGGTTTACCAAGGCTTCCCTTGGGCCTGCCCCGCGCAGCAGGCGGCTGTCAATGGCCTTGATAAGACTCTTGGTGACCAGCAGCGAGAAGTCGTCCTTATACGCCGGGTCGAGAGCCGGCGCATCTTCGGCATACTTCTGCAGCGGTTTCTTATCCTTTATGACTTCGGTGTATTTGAACGTCAGCGGGTCAAGCAGGTAAGCCAGATAGGCGTCGCGAATCTCGTCCACCACGGGCACGCTGGTCGGTGTGATCACGACGTAGTAGTCGTCCCGATAGCTGCGCACCTGAACCTGATCCGGCGCACCCAACAGGTCCAGGTACACCTGAAAACGCCGGCCAAGATAGCCCGAGGGATTGCGCAGATAACCGTTCGCTTCAAAAATCGTGTTGATGACCGGCTCCTGATAATCTGCGATAGCTTTGTCGTAAGCCTTCTGCGAGCGATTCCAAAGATCTTCGAGATTCGCTTCTCTGTAAAAGCGCGCCAGCAGTTCGCTCCATCCTTTTAGAGCGGCGACGTCCGGCGGCACTTGCTTGTCGGACACTTCAAAATCCGGCGCGCCGCCCGCGACCAGCGCAAATGAGATGTACTGGCTTAGATCCGCGACATCCGACGGTTTCTTATGCGCTTTGTAGAAGGCTTGCAACTCCGGCAGCGACGGGATCTTCCGCTTCGCGATCTCAGCCCGTATTTGCGCGCGCACCTGATACCGCTGGTTGAGCGGTGAATCTAAACCAGCGTCGTAGCCGGCGGCATTGATCGCCGCCAGGGTCGAGAATAGCGCGATGCTTGTCCCGAACTGGTTCTCGGTCCGGTTTTCAGAGCTGCTCTGCGCAGGCGGATTCGGGGCTTGTGGGAAGGCTCCTGCACTGCGGGTGAGAGTTGCCGATAGTAGAAGAATGGAGAGGATAGGGACGGCGCGGCGGCGAATCAAAGACGACCTTGCGTTCGGAAGAATGTGTCTGAAGTACAGTGTATCCCAGTCGCTCTTGATTGACGGCAAATCGTTCCGTACACTGGGGTTGTACCTGGTTCGATCCAATGTGGGCCGGTGGATGGGTGAAGAGCCGTGAATCAAAACAAATGGCATGTTCATCCACTAGAAGGAGAATTTATGGCAGGTAATAACACACTGACCTTCACGGACGCGGCGTTTGACAAAGAAGTACTGAACTCGGATGTCCCCGTTTTAGTGGATTTTTGGGCCGAATGGTGCGGGCCCTGTAGGATGATGGGACCTACCGTGGACCAGGTCGCCTCGGATTATTCCGGCAAGGTTAAGGTCGGCAAACTCGACGTTGACTCCAATCAGCAGACTGCCTCGCGCTATGGAATTCGCGGTATTCCGACGCTGCTTCTCTTCAAGGGTGGCAAGGTCGTCGATCAGAAGGTGGGAGCCATCGGGAAGGCCGATTTTCAGAAAATGCTCGACGCGCACGTCCAAGTAGTGTCGTAAGCATCGACTTTAGGGAGCGCCATGAAGATAGTGGCGCTTTTTTCTTGTCCTTAGTGCCCAAAAGGCTCTTTTTTTCTCACACTCACGCCAACTTCGCCGATGAGAGTAAGTGAGAACGGAAGACTATTACTTTGGCACGCGGAAAACGAATTCAACAGATCTTGATTGCAGATAGCCACCTGCTGTTCCGACGGGGACTGAAGACAATTGTGTCCTCCGAAATCGACCTTGAGGTTATCGGCGAAATGTCGTTGCTCGACGAGACGATGGAGAAGGCGAACCAGTCTTTGCCGGACGTGCTTCTGATGGATGTGAGTTTATTGGAAGCGGCCTCCGACGAGCAATTGGTGCGGCTGCGGCAGATGCAGTCGGCAGTGTCGGTTTTGTTTCTGGCGTCCGCCGACGAGCCCCGCGGCCTGGAACTCGCGATGAACGCCGGAGGGCGCGGCTACATGCTCAAGAGCGCCACAACATCCGAATTGCTTGCCGGCATCCGCCGAGTCGCCACGGGCGATCAAAACGAACCGCAAATCCTCTCAACAACCGTTTCCGATCTCCGCGCCCTGGCAAGTTCTACCGAAAGGGCGTCACGCAGCCCGGCTTTGACGCTGCGCGAGCAGGAGATCCTGAGATTCCTGGCGGAAGGGCATACCGTGCAGCAGACGGCGGCAGAACTTGCCCTCAGCTCAAAGACAATCGAAGCGCACAAGTTGAACCTGATGCGCAAACTGGATATCCACAATCGGGCTACTTTGATCGAGTACGCGGTGAAAAAGGGGATTGTCCAGCCCCGTTTAGGGTAACCTGGACCAGCACCTATCCTGGCGGCTTGATACGCTTCGAGTGGGAGGTGCCATCGGCAATACATGGGTAAGTTCCTTCTTGGCGTGCTAGTCGGTGTCGTTGTTGTGGTGCTTGGCGGCCTGATAATCGGTCTCGCCCTGGTGAAGATCTTCTCGAATAAGAGTCCAACCATTGCCGGCAACTCGGTTCTCGTTCTGTCCCTCGAAGGGCAGCTTCCCGAGGCCGCTCCTGTTGAGATCCCTATTCCTTACCTCCAGTCGCACGCCATGCCCGCGCTCGGGGACGTTTGGACTGCGCTGCGAGCGGCTGCCAAAGACAATCGGATCAAGGCCATCGTCTTAGCCCCGCACGGTTTGGGTGCCGGCTGGGGCAAGCTCGAAGAGCTGCACGACGAACTACTGCAGTTCAAGAAATCCGGAAAGCCCGTTTACGCCTACTTGCAGGGCGCCGGTTCGCGCGAGTACTACCTTGCCTCCGTTGCCGACAAGATCTATATGTCGCCGGACGACATGCTGGAGGTCAAAGGATTCCGGCTCGAGACCATGTTCCTCAAGAACACCTTGGACAAGCTAGGCGTGACGGTTCAGGTCGATCATATCGGGCGCTATAAGGACGCGGGCGATACATTCACCCGGACCGGGATGACTCCCGAAACGCGCGAGGTGCTGAATCAGGTTTTGGATCAGGTCTACGGTGATTTCTGCACAACCGTGGCGCTCGGTCGTCATAAAAGCGGTGACGACATCCGCGCTCTGGTCGATCAGGGACCGTTCATGGCGCCCCAGGCTAAGAGCGGCGGCTTGATCGACCAACTGGGTTACGAGGATCAAGTCTACGCCGACTTGAAGAAGAAAACCGGATCGGAACTCAAGAAACTGGACATCCGAACGTATGTCCGCGCCGTCCCCGCCAAAGGCGATCACATCGCCATGATTGTCGGGCAGGGCGACATTGTGCGCGGGGATGCCGACAACTCGTACGATTCCACTCAACTGCTGACGTCCGGAGTCATTAAGCGAACTATCCGGCAAGTGCGAGACGATTCGAACGTTAAGGGCGTCATCCTCCGGGTGGATTCGCCTGGCGGCGACGCGGTCGCATCCGATGAGATTCTTCATGAACTGAAGCTTTTGAGCGATGTCAAGCCGCTCGTGATCTCATTCTCGGACGTGGCGGCTTCCGGCGGCTACTTCATCTCCATGACCGGCGACACCATCCTCTCTTACCCGAACACGCTGACCGGGTCTATCGGAGTGCTTTACGTCCGGCCTAACTTCCGCGGTCTTTACGACAAACTCGGCATCGAAGAGGACATGATCACGCGCGGCAAGATGGCCGACATAGATTCTCTCTATCAGCCGTTGTCGGATGCCGGCCGTCAAAAGCTGCACGAGGCGATACAAAGCACTTACCAGTCGTTTGTCGGCAAGGTTGCGGCGGCGCGTCGAAAAAGCTACGACCAGATCGATCCGCTCGCGCAGGGCCGCGTCTGGATGGGGCAGCAGGCCCGCGAAAACGGACTTGTGGATGAACTCGGCGGGCTAGATCGCGCCGTCGCTTTGATTCGCCAGAAAGCTAAGCTTGCGGCGGACGGAGCTACCAACCTGATTATCTATCCTCCTAAGCGCAGCTTACTCGAGTTGCTGACCAGTTCATCACCCGACAGTGTGGCCGATGCGGCAGCCGAAAACAAAATACGAAAATTGCTGCCCATGCTTCCGAGCAGTTCGCTCCTGCGAGGCGGTCTGTTGAGGACCATGCCTTACCGGGTGGTCGTGCAGTAGGGACTTAGCAGAACGCGGCCACGGACGAAACACCGCTTCCGCACAGAACGATTTGCATTTTGGCCAGCGCGCTCTTGTGTATTTGAGAAATGCGGCTTTCTTTCACGCCGAGCAAGCCGCCGATTTCGCGCATCGACATGTCGGCTTCGTAATAGAGCTTCACAACCTGTTTATGGCGTTCCGGCAAGCGCTGCATCGCCGAACTGAGTTGCTGACGAAGCTGACTTTTGGCGAACACCTGGTCGGGGCACTTGGCCGGGGAGCCGGGTATCTCGCGAACGGCTCCGTCCTCGCGTTCCGCCGAGCACTGCCGGATGGCGACTAAACCGAAGCTGCGAAAGTCGATCATCAGGGTCTGCCAGCGATGCGCGTCGATGCCCATGCCATCGGCTATCTCGGCGTGAGTGGGTGTGCGATCGAGCTTTGCGGTCAGATCGTGGGTTATCGTCTGCATCTGCCGGTACTGGCGCCGCGCGTCGCGCGATGCCCAATCCAACTGGCGGAGGCTGTCCAGGATTGCGCCCCGAATCCGGTGCTTGGCGTAAGCGGGGAACGAAACTTCTTTATCGTCCTGATATTTGGTCGCGGCGTCGAACAGGCCCATCGTGCCGGCATGAACCAGATCGTCCACTTCCACGTGTACGCCCAGCGCCTTTTGGACATGGCCCGCAATTGCATTCACCAGATGCATGTGCTCCAGGATCAACTCGTTCCGTCTCGTGTTGTCCGGCTGAGTTTGCTTGTCGAGGCGGGCGGTTTTGGTTGCGGCGTTCACTGGTTTTCTCCTGTCCTGGCTTCGACATGGAGAAGTGCACCTGCGCCCCCAGCGGCGAAACAGCGCAATTACCGAACGAATTATTACAGACAAGCCTATTTTAATCAACCACTTACGAGTATTTAAAGCAGTTCTGGCTTCGTTCCTTCATTTTTAAAAATGAGCTTTTTCCGCAGTTTCGTCTCGGCTTGGATTCCAAAACGAAACCGACGGTTCAGACTGAAACGCGCAACCCGGCTGCTACGATTCAGTCGGTAAACAAGGTGCGGGTCTTTCTTGCTCCCGATGACCGGCTTGGCTTTGGCATCGCCGACTACTGCGAGTTGGGAGTAGCCGGGCTGGGTCTGCTCCTCTTGCTTCTCAGCCGGGTGCGCGAACGGCTTTCCTGGAAATGGGCGGAGAAAACACCGTGGTGCATGGCGCTGCTGTTCGTTTTGCCCATTGTCTTGCGGCTGGCTCTCCTGCCGCGCTGTCCCGTTCCTGTGCCCAGTGGCGCGGATGACTTCGGCTATATCCTGCTGGCGGATACGCTGCGCCATCTACGATTTGCCAATCCGCCGCATGCGCATCCCGAGTTCTTCGAACAGATTTTCGTGCTGCAACGACCCGCCTACGCCTCGATGTTCAACCTGGGACAGGGCTTCGTGCTGGCGTTCGGTTGGGTGCTGTTCGGTCATCCTTGGGCGGGAGTTCTCGTTTCGAGCGGCGCGTTGTGCGCCCTTTGCTACTGGATGCTCCGGGCGTGGACGACACCGGGCTGCGCGCTGACAGGCGGACTGCTCTGCGTGCTGCTGGCCGGTCCGCTGAGCTACTGGATGAACAGTTACTGGGGCGGGGCAGTCTCGGCCTGCGCCGGCTGCCTCGTCTTCGGTGCCTTGCCGCGCCTTGTCAACTCCGGCAGGAAACGGGATGCCATCGTGCTGGGGCTGGGCCTTGCGATTCAATTGCTGACCCGCCCGTACGAGTTTCTGCCGCTGCTGGCCGGTGCCGTCCTATTCCTGATTGGCGCGTTGCCAAAATGGAAGAGGCTGGCTCTCGTGGCGCTTCCACTGCTGGCCTCGGCGGTGCTGACTCTGTGCCAGAACAAGCAAATCACCGGCGGTTGGACAACGCTGCCGTACTCGCTGTATCGCTACGACTATGGCGTTCCGGCGACCTTCACCTTTCAGCCCAATCCCGTCCCGCACATGCCGCTGAATGCCGAAAAGGAACTGGACTACCGGGCCGAATCCGCCATCCATGGGGACGGCGTTGAAACGCTGCACGCCTATTTGGAACGATTGTTCTTCCGCGCGCGCTTCTACCGGTTTTTTCTCTTCGCGCCGCTCTATCTTGCCGTCGCTTGGTCCTTATTTGGCATTCGGACCTGGCGTCAGGCTTGGGTCCCAACTACGATCCTGATCTTTGCCCTGGGCAGCAACTTCTACCCCTTCTTCTACCCGCACTACATTGCGGCCGTCTTTTGTTTGTTTTTGCTAGTGAGCGTAGCAGGCCTCGCCAAGCTGAAACGAGCAGGGGAATTCATGCTGTTCCTCTGTGTCGCGCACTTCCTCTTCTGGTTCTCTCTCCACGCCTTTGGGAACGCCAAACTTCTTTCCCGCATTGGCAGTTTCGAGACCTGGGACTTCATCAACAGCGGAGATCCGCAAGGGCGCATCGCGGTGAATCGGACACTCGAACGAGCGCCAGGCAAACACCTGGTCTTCGTTCACTACAGCCCCGGCCACATGTTTCAGGAATGGATACACAACGATGCCGAGATCGATGCCGGCAAAACAGTGTGGGTCCACGACATCGGTCCCGAAGAGGATGACCAATTAAGAGCTTATTATCCCGATCACAAAGCATGGCTGCTGGAACCCGATGCCCAGCCGCCTAGGCTAATTCCGTATCCGTCGCCAAAGGGTCCATTTCTGGACGTGCAATCCTCTGGTCAGCGCTGGTTTCCGACCACTCGCTGAACGCGGTTTGTCACCCCGACCGGCGGTGTGTTACTCCTATGAATTGAGAGAGATCGAGATTTCACAATGGCTTACGTAATCGCCGAACCCTGCATTGGAACCAAAGACACCGCCTGCGTTGATGCCTGCCCGGTAGACTGCATCCATCCGAAGAAAGAAGACGCGAGATTCGAAGCCGAAACCATGCTCTACATCGACCCGGTGGAATGCATTGACTGTGGCGCATGCGTGCCGGTCTGCCCGGTTTCCGCTATCTTCGCGCTTGACGACCTGCCGGAAAAGTGGTCCGAGTTCACCCAGAAAAATGCCGCCTTCTTCGGGCGCTAACCTCTTTAGAACGAACAACCTTTTGGGGCAGGACCCTGCGGGAAAATTCCGCTACGGTCTGTAAACTGCGAACGACGTATCAGTTTCCCAAACCTTAACCCAGGAAAGCGCGGCGTCCTTTAAGTCTTTCTGAATGTCGTCGTAGATGTACTTCGCAATGTTCTCGGCGGAAGGGTTGATCTCGTCGAAAGGCTTCAGGTCGTTGATGAACTGGTGGTCCAGGTACTCGCTGGTGTGGCGCAGCCGCTTCTTGAGATCGGCAAAGTCGTGCAGCAGTCCATTCTCGTCAACGTCCGCGCCTTCTATCGCGACCTGGACGCGGTAGTTGTGGCCATGCACGTTCTCGCACTTGCCGTGGTAATTCCGCAAAGCGTGCCCAGCCGCGAATGTGTGCTCAACGCAAATCTCAAACATTGAAAAATTTCTGAACGTCCCCTATTTTTTCGGTGAAGCGATAGGCGGGAAGGCTGTCGAGGAAGACGCGCCCGTATCGCTGCTTCGTAATTCTATTATCCAGCAAAACCAGCACGCCGCGATCGGACGTGCTGCGAATCAGGCGTCCGAAACCTTGTTTCAGGGCGAGAGCAGCCTGTGGAATCTGATATTCGAGAAACGCATTGCCGCCCTTTTGCTCGATGGCGCGCACGCGGGCGGCTATGACGGGATCGGTCGGAACGGCAAACGGCAGACGGTCTATGATGACACAGCTCAACTGCTCGCCTTGCACATCGATTCCCTGCCAGAAGCTTGAGGTCGCGAACAGAACGGCCCCCGGCGTCGCGCGAAAGGTCTCGATCAAGGCGTTGCGCGGCGCGTCCCCTTGCAGCAGAAGGACATGCCCCAAGCGACTTTTCAGCAGCCCATGGACTTGCCGCATTTGCTGATAACTGGTGAACAGGACAAAAGCGCGGCCGCGCGAAGCATTCAGGATTTGTTCAATCTCTGCGGCGGCATCCTGCGGGAACTCAGGCCGCCGGGGATCGGGCAAGTGGGGCGGAACATAGAACAGCACTTGCCGCGCGTAATCGTACTGGCTCTGCACGGCTAGCGTTCGCGCAGTTTGCATTCCGAGGCGCTCTTGCGTATATTGGAACTCACCGGCAACGGTCAGTGTGGCGGAGGTTAGGATAACCGAATCCACGCGCTCCAGCAGGTGGCTTGCGAGCGTTTTTGATACGTCAATGGGAGTGGCTTGAAGATACATGCCCCGGCCGCGCCTTTCGACCCAATACACGAAAGCGGCATCGCCCGATTCCATCCAGAACTTCAGCCCCTGGTAAATGAGTTTGGCGCGCCGGACAAGTGGAAGCACGTCCTCTACCGCTCCCGTCACCAATTCCAGCCTGGCAGTGAGCGTTTCAAGGGCCAGCAGCAATTCGGTATACGCGTCTGAGTGCTCTTCGAGAAAAGATTCCTGATGACGGAACCCGTGCCGCCCTTCCTGCGGCAGCAAAGCGAAGAACTGCTCGCTCCGGTCCGCGAGCTGCACCAGAGTGCGGTCCAGTTCCGGGGTCGAAAAGAGTTTACGGCGCGAGACCGCGGATGTGTCTTTGCTCAATTCCTGAATCTGCAGACTGCTGACGCTGATCCCGAAATACTGCCCGGCGACGTCCTCAATCTCATGCGCTTCATCGAAAACGACGGCTGCATAATCCGGAATAATGCTGCCGCCAAACGCCTGCTCGCGCAGCGCCAGATCGGCGAAGAACAGGTGATGATTGACCACGATGATGTCGCTGGCGAGCGCGCGCCGGTGCATTTCCGTAATAAAGCAGCGGTCGAACTGCTTGCACTTCTGACCGGAGCACATATCGCTTCTCGCATCGAGCTTCCACCAGAGGCTGCTGTTGTCCGGAAAATCGCGCAACTCGGCGCGGTCGCCGCTCTCGGTTGTGCGTTCCCAATCGCGGATGTGGGCGTAATCGCGCACCTCCGACACGCCGGAAAGCAGCGGCTCCCGCTCCGTGTCATATAGCTTCTGGCGGCAGAGATAATTGGCGCGGCCCTTCATGTAGCAGGCCGATATGGGCCGGTCGAATAGCGTCTGCAGAAAGGGCAGGTCCTTGAAGAACAACTGCTCTTGCAGCGCCTTGGTTCCAGTCGAAATCACCACGCGCTTGCCCGCAAGGATGGCCGGGACCAGGTAGGCGAGCGTCTTGCCGGTGCCGGTACCTGCTTCGACCAGCAGATGACGTTTCTCGGCCAGCGCCGACTCGATCTCCTCCGCCATTTGCAACTGGCCGGGGCGGAATTCATAGTTCGGGTGGGAGCGCGACAGAATGCCGCCGCGGGCGAAGAAACTTCTCGGCTTGATGCGCTTCGCCGCCGTGGGCCGGCCTTCGATATTGATGGAAACGCTCACTGCGGGGGCCGGGAAGGAATGCTTCAGTGTAGTACGGGACGCTCCGGTTATTCTCAAGTAGGGGCGCCCGATGAGCGAAGAGTTCCTCTACCTTAGCGAGCTGCTTGGAGTGAAAGTCTACGACCTTAAAGGCCGCCGCATCGGCACGCTCCGGGATGCGGCGCTGGTCCCGTTGATCGATCCAGTGCGCGTGGACCGCTATCTGGTGGGCGCGGGTCCAGGCTGGCTCAGCATTCGCTACGACCAGATTCACACGATCGATACCGATGGAATCCACCTGGAAGACGAACGTTTGACGCCATACCATTCGGACGAGTACATGCTGCGGATGGTGCGCGATTTGCTTGACCAGCAGATCATCGACGCGCAGGGGCGAAAGGTAGTGCGGGTAAACGACGTCACCTTTACCAAGCATTGCGAAGGCGGCCACGACGTGCTGCACATTCTGGAAGTGGATATCGGCGTAAGGTCGATTTTGCGGCGGGTGCTGCGCGGCGTGGTATCGCCCACCACCATCCGTTCCTTGCAGCAAAGAATTCCGCCGCGGTCCATTAGCTGGGACTTTTGCAACATTCTCGAAGCCGATCCGCAGCGGCGGGTCAGGCTCAACATTTCGAACAAACTGCTCGAGAACATGCACCCAGCCGACCTGGCCGACATCGTGGAGAATCTTGGGCATGAAGATCGAAACGCCCTCTTCGGCACCATGGACAGCGAGAGCGCGGCGGAGCTGTTGACCGAAGTCGATCACGATATGCAGACCCAGATCATCGAGTCTCTGGACGCCGAGAAAGCCGCCGACATTCTGGAGGAGATGGAACCTTCGGAAGCGGCCGACCTGCTGAATGAGCTTGAGGACGACCGGTCGGAAGAGATTCTCGACGAGATGGAGCAGGAGGAGAAGGAAGAGGTTGAGGAACTGCTCGAGTTCCGCGACGACAGCGCCGGCGGACTCATGGATCCGGGCTATCTTTCGTTCTCCGAACACGCTACCGTCGCGCTGGCCATGGAAGAACTGAAGAAGAATGAAGAGATTCTCGAAGACATCCACGACCTGTTCCTGGTGGACGAGGAGGAGCACCTCTGCAGCGTGGTTCCGCTGGCGAAACTGATCTTCGCCCCGGGCGATACCAAGCTCAGCGATCTGGCCACCGAGACACTGCTGTTCGTCTATTCCGACGAGAAGCAAGACCGCGTGGCGGAGATGTTCGATAAATATAACTTGCTTACGCTGCCGGTGCTGGATGAACATCACCGCTTGATTGGCGTGATTACGGTGGACGACGTTGTGGCTTTGTTGCGGCAGGGATAGAGTCTGCTCGACAACCTTCCCTGGCACGCGCTGAATACGGAACACGCCCGCTTGGCCATGTGCGTTCCGGGGGCATGCAAGTATCCGGCGGATGTAGCGCCATTTGGCGGGACGGCGGACAATAGCGCCGCCTCGCTGCGCCGCCTGGTTTCGTTGCTTGCGCCAGAGGAAACGGTTTACGTGATGGGCGATGTTCCCCCTGGATGGCCGGCGGGAGAATGCTATCACGCTTTGCAGATGATTGCGGCAGGTATTCCGGAAGGACCGCTTTCACGTCTTGAACTACGTGTTGAATCGGATGTCTCGCCTGTGCGGTTGTCGGCGGCGGACGCGGACGCCATGGTTGAACTGACCACGCTTGCATTCCCGGGTTTCTTCCGTCGCCGAACTTGTGAAATGGGCGCCTACTATGGCATCCGTATCGGCGGCGATCTTGTCGCAATGGCTGGTGAGCGGATGGCTGTGCCGGGATACCGGGAGATCAGCGGGGTCTGTACGCATCCTGCGCATACGGGGAAGGGATACGCGGCCAAATTGATTGCGCGCCTGATGCAAGATCACGCCCGGGCCGGTCTCCAATCCTTCCTGCATGTCAGCGCGGCGAACGAGCGCGCCATAGCGCTCTATACACGGCTCGGTTATTGGGTCAGAACCGAAATTCGCTTGCACTCGGTCCGCGGGCACGCGCCAGAAAATCGGGCGCTACTGAATGGCGGCATCCAGGGCTAGGTTTACGATTTTTTCGCTGGATCCCACAGTCAGGTTTTCGAAAGGCGGCGGCGCATTGCCGCTTGAAAAATTGCCGGCAACCGACTGCAGCGCGTTTACCGCTCGAAGAGACTCGCGCACCGCGATGGCGGTCTGCGTCGATGCGCATTCCAGGTTCAGATTGAGATGCGCTTTCCGGCCGAGTTTCACGCTGTACTCGAACACGCTGATGTTCTCGAGGAGCCTGGCGAGATTGGCGTCCGAGAGCAGTCCTTTCGGGATGCCGTCTCCGATCCAGGCGGCGAGGTCGCTGCCGGGCGCGGCTCCAATCACGGGAGCGCGGAAATCGGCTTTGGCGAGCAGTTCCCCAAGCTGAGTTTTCGCGCCGAGCCGGGGAGATGTCCCTTCTCGGACACGCAGCATCTCCGCCAAGACATCCGCCCCGCCGAAGGCGGCCAGCGAGTCCTCGAGAAAGATAACGCACACCCCGGCGCTCGAACACTGGGCGCGGCGATTCCCGATCGCCACTCGACGCATGCCCGGGGTTGCGCCGGGTTGGCTCGCCTGCAGGCCGCTGAATGCGCCGGAGACAATACCGTACAGTTTCTCGGAGGAGGAACCGAAGGCGCTGACTACCTCCTGCATGCTTTCCTCCGCTATCCCGAGCTTTGAAAACGTCGTTTTCACGCGATCCAATGACTCGCCGGAGTATTGCCGGCGGAGCGTTTCGTAGCTGGGTAATCTGCGCAATTGCGCCAGATTGTCGTATTCAAGGGACTTCGTCGATGCCGGAAAGGACAGCAGCGCCTGCGAGAGCAGTTCGGCCCGCAGCATGGCGGAGGGGCAAAAGCACAGGAGGCCGATCGCAAAGAAAATAGCGGGAGCGTTTTGCATGGCGGTACAACTTCAGGGTAGCGGTTGTGCGTACAGCATGTTCGACGTCGCAAACCGGCAGAAAGTCCCCGCTCTGCCGGTGCAAAGGCGTTTAATTTTCGGACCGGGACGCCGATTAGACTGGCGCGGGTTGTTATACTCGGTTTGTCTCTGCACCCTGTCGCTGGAGTGGCGGAATTGGCAGACGCACGGGACTCAAAATCCCGCGTTCTTCACTGAGCATGTGGGTTCGACCCCCACCTCCAGCACCA